>Ga0208498_1000037_pt1 | contig 58982 bp, 41 predicted proteins | sample CryBogCBE12Aug09_FD_185502 | JGI IMG/M metagenome (GOLD analysis project Ga0208498, IMG submission 185502) | Freshwater microbial communities from Crystal Bog, Wisconsin, USA - CBE12Aug09 (SPAdes) (version 2) | ecosystem: Environmental > Aquatic > Freshwater > Lake | place: Crystal Bog... | reverse complement strand
TTACAGGTTTAGACCTTTCAGTCATATTATTAGTAAATTCTTGATAATATTTTCGCTTTCTTGATAAATCGACTGTCTCAATTGAAAAGAATGTTGAAAAGATATTCGTTAATTTAGCACCATAACCATTACGACCACCAGTGATTCTCTTCTGAGTATCATCATAATTAGTAGAAGTCAATAATTCACCAAAGATAAGTTCTGGTACATATACTTTATAATCTTTATGAATTTCAACATCAATACCATTACCATCATTATAAACTGAAATTTGTTTATTAGTAATATTAATTTTGATATTCTTACAAGTTTTATCATTTTTAGAATGGTCACTTGCATTTACTATAATTTCATCAAATATCTTGTATAAAGCAGGTACATATTGAATTTCTTGTTTTACAATTTTACCTAATTGATGAATATATAACTTTTCAGTTTGAAGCTTAATATCACCAACATACGTATCAGGTCTGGTGAGAATATGTTCTAACTGAGTCTTTTTTTGATATTTAGTTTCAATAGAATCCATTTGTTTTATTATATTACATTTATTTCTTTAAATTATAGTATTTTCAATATTCAATTTTAAAATATTTTTATTTTTTGATACCGTAAATCAGTATTAAAAAATAATCAATTTTTACCCTAAGTATATATCAGGGGACATAATTTATTTATATTTTACCTAATTCTATTCTTAAGTTTTGAAGTTCATCACCACCAGATTGATGTCTAATAGGAGATAATCTTCTTACAGGTGATAGTCTTCTTACAGGAGATAATTTTCTTTTACCTATTGTAGTTCTTAATCTGGATAAATGTGTTGATAAGCTACTATCACTTTTAACACTTCCACCATCAGTTAATCTATTTTTATATTTATCACGTTTATATTTTAATCTTTTAATTCTATCACCACCTTTTAAATGTTGATATAATTTTGGTGCACTATTTTTAAATATTTTTAAAGTATTAAAATTACCAGCTTTTAAAGCATTTTTTGATAATTTATATGCAGACATTTCATGATGTTTATTAGCATTATCACATTCTTCTTTAGTAACATGTGAAGGACACATCAATGCTCTAATAAATCCACCTTCAAGAGCTTTATAATATAATTGTATATTGTTAAAATTTATTTTTCCACCTTTTAAAGAATTATGTAAATGTTGTAATACTAAATTTCTTTCTTTACCTATTAATTTATCATGTTCATCTCTAATAATTTTCATTCCACCATTTTTTATTTTTAAATGACCAATATAAGTATTTTTATTATATTCAGCACCACCTGTAAAATTATTAAAAGTTTCTGTTTGTAAAAATACATTCCTATTAGGAATATCAAAGCTATCTGAATTATTATTATAAAAAAATGATATAATTTTATCCATACACTAATAAATTAAAAATTTTTATTGTAAACTTTTAATTTAACTTAATTCATTTTCTAAATTTAATACTTGGATTTACGGGATTTAGATTTTTTGGATTTTTTAGATGCACGACGTCTGCGGCCACCAGATTGAGTTGCTGGGGCAGCTACAACACCACCACGCATTGATTTACGTGATTTGGATTTTTTGGATTTTTTAGAAGCAGCTTTGCGTCTACGACCACCGGCTTGGGTGGCAGGAGCAGCAGGAGCAGCACCACCACGCATGGATTTACGGGATTTAGATTTTTTGGATTTTTTAGAAGCGGCTTTGCGTCTGCGGCCGCCGGCTTGAGTGGCTGGGGCAGCACCACCCATCATAGAGCGACGAGATTTACGGGATTTGGATTTTTTGGATTTCATGGATTTGGATTTACGTCTGCGTCCACCTTCCATCATCATGGAGCGTCTAGATGATTTACGTGATTTGGATTTTTTGGATTTCATGGATTTGGATTTGCGTCTGCGTCCACCTTCCATCATCATGGAGCGTCTAGATGATTTACGGGATTTGGATTTTTTGGATTTAGATTTGCGTCTGCGACCACCGGCTTGGGTGGCAGGGGCAGCTACTTCACCACCACGCATAGAACGTTTGGATTTTTTGGATCTTGGTTTACGACCTCTGCGTTTTTTGCCTCCGGCTTGAGCGGATACATCGGCAACTGCATTTTGTAAGGCATTTAAGATATTGTTGGCTTCACGTTCTTCAGGATTCATTGTATATAAAAAAGAAATAGAAAAATAAAATTTGATTTATAATAATAATTAAATTTAATTGGAATTTTATTGACAACTATATTTTTTTCTAACTTAAAAACAATTATATTTATATTTTAATGTCTGAATATTATCCTATTGAATTTTTACCAGAAGATCCTAATTTAGGAAAACCAAATACACGTAATTATTTGCGTAATAATTTACCTTATGCTGAAGAAAATAAAAGCACACCTGAAGTAGAAGCAAACGAAAATATTGATAATAATGGTAGCAAATTAACGTATTTATCATCATCAATTACAAATGGTCCTGTAACAAAGAAATATAATCTAATAGAAAAAAAGAGTGATATAGAAGAAAAAATTCCAGATATTACCAGTTCTGATAAAACTAAACGAAGATTAACAAGAATAAATATAGATAGTAGATTAAGAAATCAACAACCTAAAAACATATTAGATACTACCCTAAACAATTTAACGAATGCACTATTTTTTACCCAGGGTTCAAATATGTTAACAATTTATCAACCTAATCATGGATTAATAACAGAAGATAAAATTGTATTAGAATTTGCAACTAGTACCAATGTAAATATAAAACAAGGATTATCATTTCAAAAAGGTTCAACATATGGAATAATTAATCAACCTAATCATGGAATGTTAGAAGGATATACATATTATGTTTACATATCTAATGTAGTAGGTGATATTAATTCAGGTACATATTTATTAAATTATCCAATAAATTTAATCAATACTAAACAGCAAGTATATTTAACTAGAAATTCAACAGATGTTTATAATCCAAATGTATATTATATTAATTTAGAAATTCCAGCAGAACAAGATTATACATATCAATATTCATTTAACGTTAAATATTTACATATTCGTAGTATACCATTAAATCAAATAAATGCTAATTATCCAATTTCATCAGATAGAATAGCAGGATATCAAACAGTAGAAAATGTAATTAATAATAATTTTTATCAAGTTCAATTACAATCTGTAGCAGATAGCAGTACTGTTGCAAAATATAATACAGCATTTTATAATTCTAGTCCAAATAACGGAGATGGTAATAATATTTTAATAGTAAAAATATTATCCAGTATAGATGGATATCCAGATCCAAATAATTATACAATTAGTTTGCAAAGAAATTTTTATAGAGTTGTTCAAATAAATTTATTAAATACAATCTTTCCAATAACACAAAAAATAATTAATGCTACACCAATTGGAATACAAAATAATTTATTATATTGGCAAAATTTAGCAGATGGTGCTACAATATATAGTGTCCAAATTCCAACAGGTAATTATACATTATCAGGATTACAAACTGAAATACAAAATCAAATAGAAACAGTAATTAGACCAAATATTAATTCAACTGAACTAGTTAATAATATTTATACATATAATAATAATATTGCAACAGTTACAATAGATGAAGTAAAAAATAGTTTTACCATTCAGTTTTTTCAAAAAGTAATTCTTTCTAATGCAATATTTAAATCTAAATTAGTATATGCTGATGGATTTACACGAATAACAGTAAGTTATACAAATCATGCATTAAATGCAGGAGATACAATTAATATATCAGGTGCAATTGGAACAGATGAAATTCCAACTAGTTATTTAAATGGTAATTTTGTAATTGAATCTGTAATAGATGCAAATACATTTTCAATAAAATTAGCTAGATTCAATAACGATACATCAATTGGATATACTAATGGTGGTACTGCAATTACTATATTACATCCAATTTATTCCAGATTGTTATTTAATTACCCAAATACAATTGGAAATATATTAGGATTTGCAAATGTAGGACAACCAGATAGTATAACACCATATAATTATGTAATTCACAATTATGATTTATATGAAATTGATATCCAAGTTAATAGTGTAGGAGTAGCAACACAACCTAGACAAGATACCAGAATATTAAATATGAATCCAAATAATTATATTTTAATATTAACAGATATACCATTTTATGACCAAATTAATTTATTTAACGCTGAAACATATGCATTTGCGAAAGTTATGTTAGCAGGTAATGTAGAAAATTTTGTATATGACCAATTTATACAATTAGGTAGTATATTCAAAGAACCATTAGCAAATTTATCAACAATTACATTTACATTTGTTAATCCAATACAAGAATTATATGATTTTAATGGTGTAGATCATTCATTTACAATTGAAGTAATAGAACAAATAGATGATTTAGATATACCAAATGTGACATAAGTGGAGTATTATTATATAGTAATAACATCTTTTAATTTAGAATAGCGTTCTTTATTGAATATATATCTTAATTGATTTCGATATATATTTAGATAATATTGTGAAGTAATAGTTAGATAACTAACAAGTTTATTTCTAAATTTTTCATTATAATTTGTAATAATAGTTACTTTTGTTGGTTCATCTATTTTATCTAAAAATAAATTACTATAACTTTGTACAATATTATCTAATGTTTTACTTTCATTAGATTTATTAGGATATTCAGGTATTATTTGTAAGTGATAATATAATATATCATTAATAATTGGTTGTAAATCAACAAGTAATTTATAATCTAATATACTATCTAATGTATTATTAACATAATAATCTAGAAATTCTTTGGTTGTAGGAATAATATTTTTTTCAAATAAGTTATTTAATTGTATTTTTATTTTTAATGAAAGATATTTATTTGCTTTATCTTGATTACCTATTAAATCATCATATACATCATCATTTTTATAATTTTCTTCATTAATATTCAATAATAATTCACTATCAATCGTATTAAAATATTTGAAAAAATTTAATTCATTTTTAGTTAATTCTTCAGCAACTTGTTCATTTAATATATTATCAATATCAGTTTTAAATTTTATTTCATGTCTAGATAGATAATCATTTAATTCTTTTATTGTAATTTTATTATTATTAATAATAGTTAATACATCTGGAATACCTAATTTAATAATTAAATCACTATATTCAATAATATTAACATGAATAGTATTTCTTAATAATTTAATTAATTTAGGATTATTGTTAACACATGGTAATTTATCAATAGGTTCACCATTCGTATAATTTTCATCTAAATAATAATTATTTGGATTAATTCTAGTAGATAATGCACGTTTTTCCAATCTTTTTTCAATCAATTCTAATATTTTATCAAATTGTGGATTATCACTTTCTCTTGATAATTTATCACGTACAATTTTATTAGATACTGAATTAATTACTAAGTTAACCATATCAATAAATGTATTTCTAATAGCATTATTCAATGATTTTAAAAAAGATAATCGACTTACATTCTTATTAATTGTATCATTATCATTTTGAAATTTAGTTAATAATTTATTAAATGGTGTTTCTGGATTTGTAGATTCTACAGTTAATTTATTATATATTTGTTGATGATACCATTCTAAGAAAACTTGTAATTCATTAAATCCATTAATATTAAGATTATATTTATTATTATCTGGTGTAGTATCATCTTTGTATTCAATAGACCCAGTAATTAATAATTTTTTTATTCCAGGTTCACCTTTTAATAATGCAACTGATATAATATTATTATATTCATTTATAAATTTGTTAAAATATCTAATAATATTAGGGTATTCATTAAAATCATCTGTAATATTATCCTTAATATCAATGATTTCAGTATTAATTGTAATAAATTTATCCCTAATATAATCTATACTACCAGGTATATCAGCAGGTGGATCATCTGTTATATTTGTATCTATAGTATTCAAACTATTTTCAATTTCAGCTCTATTTGGATATGGATTTCTTGCATCAGAATTATTATTCATATGTTCATTGACATCATTTATAAATTGAGTAATTAATTTCTTAAAAAGATTCCAATATTCAGTAATTACTTCTTGAAACTTTTCATCAGTTGTTTTTAAATTTACATTAAATAAGTTACGATAAATAGTATTATAATCATCACCTTCAGGAAGGTAATCATCTTTAACAGTGGGAATATTTTTAAGCTGATCAACTAATAAATTTCTTTTATAATCCTTAGCTAAATCTAATATAATATCAGGTAATTCAGTACTTAATTGTTCACTAGTAAATTTAGATGGTAATTTTTTTATTTTATCATTTATATTGTTGATATAATCAGGTAATACATCTTTTACATTTGTTTCAAGAATATTAGTATTAAAAGTTTGTTTTGTTCCATTATCATCATAATTCAAACTTATATTTTGATATGCTTTAATGTATTCACTTAATTTTGTAATAAAATCAGTATTAATATCATTTATTTTTAAGATTTCAATTCTAAGATTTCTTTCTAATTCAGATATTTCAGCATAATATTTACCAACATCTACATTACCATGAACATCTCTTAATTCAACAGGACATTGAATCATACTAGGAATTAATACAGTTCTAAATAAATCATAACCTTTTGGTAATTTAATATTTAAATTTGCTCTACGGTCGATTAATAATTTAGTAACATTATATAATTGTAATTTAATTGCATAATAAATAGGAGGTAAACCTGATTCATCTAATGTATTTATAGCAACACCTCGTTTTAGTAATAATTTAATAACTTCTGATTTTTGGATATCAGTTAATTGAGATTGAATTATACTATGTAATAAATTATTAGATTTAGATAATTCAGTGTTATAATTACTAAATTCTTGTTCTAATTTACCATATTCACCAGCACTAGCTAATGAAGTTATTTTATCATTTAAAATATCAGGGATACTAAGTGAATTATAAATACCTTTCTCTATAAATGTAGGTTTTTTACTGAATGGTTTACTCATAAAAATAAGCAATATATTTTTTACTTAAAAAATATAACATAATATAAGAATATGAGCTATTATTTCAGACCTCCTAACTCCCGAGAACAAAATCTATTTATTGTAAGATTTTCTGTTGATAATCTAGCAGTAGCAAATTTTACAAATGTTTCAACACTTTATACATTAAATACATCTGCATATACATCACCATCATATGTATTTTTACCAGCTGGATTATTTTTAAAATTTAACAGCAGTACATCTGTATTTACATTGGATTACACAAATGCTAAATATGAAATTCCACCAACTCTTAATCTTTTAATGAAAGATACTAATCCACCAACTGGATTTAATGTATCTATATTAAGTGTAACTAATACACAAGCACAATTTATAATATATGAAGGATATACAAGTGCAATTACAGTAGTAGATCCATCTACTACATCATTTACAAATGTTGGATTACAAGTTCAAGTTATTGGTAGAACAACAACAGGACCTACATTTGCAATTGCCAATCAAGGATGGACATATGTAGAATCAACTGTAGCTAATTCAGATACAATTTATACAACTATGAATATGGGTACAAGTGGTGTAACACAACCACCATATGGTTTAAGCGTGGGAGGAACATTTGGATATCAAGGTAGTGCAGGAACAGTAACAAATGGAACAGCAATTGCCAATTATAAATATTCAGATATATCAAGTTTATCATCAGTATTATATACATATTATCCATTAGATTTAACTACTGGTTTATCAGCAGGAGCAAATACAGTTACATTACCAACACCAGCTAATGTAGGTCAAGAAATGAAATTTCAAGTAGTAGTAAATCCAAATGCAGGAACAAATACAATTACATTTACAGGACAAGTAGTAGGATTTAGTGGTTCTATTACTAATGTAGGAGATACAATGACATTTATTTCAGCATATGTAAGTGGTGCATTGAAATGGGTTAAAGTAAATAATCAATAATTAATTTTAGTAAATTCATCTAAAATTAAATATGTTAAGCAGGTCCTTTATTATCAGCAGGGTTCACTAAAGGACCGTTAATATAACCACTTGTATCAGCCGCCATTACAATTTGATTTGCAGGTGTATTGTAGTTACATTTGTAGTGTGATTCAAGAGTTTTAATATTGTTAGTAATAATGTTTGCAGCATTACCAATTAAGAAATCACGGAATTGATTGCTATTGGTTAAGTTATTTTGTTTCATAATATTATATTGGAGATCATCACGATCTCTCCATTCTGTATAATTACGATTATTTCCAATGGCAGGACAGTTACAACAATCACCAAATTTAGAGTTCATAAAATACAAATAGAAAATTTCCTTCAGATGATATATTATTTTGTAGATTATTTATTGATAAATTATTAAAAGTAGATATTTGTGCAAGTTGTTGATTTACCATATTCATATGAGAAGTTAACATTGTATTAATAATAGGAAATGAGTTTAAAGAATGTAATGAAGAAACTACTGGTAAAGGTGGCAAAGGTGGTAAATCATTTAAATCATATAGATTATTTGGTAAATGATTTTTATGTGTTAAATCAAGAACTTCTATTGGTTTGCTAACAAGTCTTTGATTAGCTCCGATTTGTTCTTCTGTTTTTTTCCTTGTGATATCGTGATATTTTGTTTCTTTGCTAATTCTTTTAATTTTTCCATTGTCATTTCTTGAAGATCTTTTTCTTTTTTTTTAGTTACAACAGTTACTTCATTTGATTCAACTTCAATTGGAGAATTAAAAACATTTAAATCGTTCTTTTTCTCAGTTGTTTCTAGATTATTTTCAATTAATGATTCTTTTAATTCATCAACTTCTTTTAAATCATTAGATAATTTTTCATTATTGTTTTGAATAATAGATTCTTTTAATTGTGATACCATATCTGATAAAATTTCTTTTGTTTCAAAATTTTCAGTAGATTCTACAATATTTGCATTAGTAGCAACATCATGATTATCTAAATCTGATTCAGAATCTGATTCACTATCTAATTCAGACTCTGATTCAGAATCATTTTTATTATTTTCAGAATTTGAATATGTAATTATATTTGCTTTAGCAGGTTCAGCTGGTTTTTGTTGATTATTGTTATTATTTGTTGTTGAAATGTAATTAAAAAGTGTTTGTGAAAAATTGTCTAGAATAACAAATTTCTCTTCTAGATTATTAATTTTTTGACTTACAACATATATTCTATATATTAAAACAAAACATAGTATTAAACTGCAAACTAAAAGGGTGTCTTTAATCATATTAATAGTTATTATAAAAATATATTATATTAAACACATTTATTTTTATATATATAGTATATATAAAATGAATATGGATCCAGCAACAAAATCTGCCTTAGTAGTTGATTTAGCAAAAGTATTTGTAATTGCCGCCACATACCATGTATTCTGGGCAATTCACAACTCTGCACCATTAGTAACAGAAAACTTTTTATTTGAAGTAGCATTCTTATTAGCTGGTGTTGTAATATACCATGTTGCAGCATCTAAATATGTAAATGAATACAATGCGAAACATAATGCTTAAGCGTTGAGCAGACTATGAATGAATATGAATACAATGCGAAACATAATGCTTAAGCGTTGAGCAGACTATGAATGACTATGAATGACTATGAATGACTATGAATGAATATGAATACAATGCGAAACATAATGTGTAAGTATTGAGCAGATTAGAAATCCAGCAAAAAAAGTAATTAGACTGAAACGATATTTTAATAAATAATAATTTTTCATATTATTTATTTGTTCTTCTTTCTTTTGTTTAGAAATCATAATATTGCTAACAATTATAGCAGTATGATTGATATCTGTTTGATATTTATTATATAATTTCTTTTTAATATTATTAATATGTTCTTTTAGATATAGTTTATCTTGAATTACTTTCATATTACTAGCATTCATTCTAATCCATGAATCGCCATTAATAAATTGATATTTAATATTATCAAATTTATAACATTTAATCATAATGATGTATAAATTCTTTGCTATTTTTTCAAAAATAACTTTAATAGAATCAGGATTAATATTATCACCAGCAGATGTTTTTAAAATATTATGAATGTTATCAACAAATAATAGAATATCATCTTTTTCTTTATCTGTTAAATAACATCCTAATATTTGACAATTATCATCTATTCCATATATTATAATTCCACTATTAGTATTTAAAAAAGCACAAATTGTTTCACGATATTTATTATGTTGATTAATGTGAAATGATTTTTTAAATTCTAATTGAGTACCTTCAGAATAAGGATATATTTCATTTAATAGAAATCGTGGAATAATATATTTATCAACTAATTCCATGAATCTATTCTCTGTCATTTTAATTTAATTAAATTGGATATAATTAATTAAATTATCAATTTTGTTTTATATTAAGCATTCATTGCAGGTGTATTTGCTTGAATTGCAGGTGTAATTCTTCTAGTAGAATCAAAATCTCTCAATGCCAAAGGATAACCAGATGTTAAACTGGGACAGACAGGACATTCTTTTTCAGCAACACAAACAGGAGGAGGATTTAATGCAGGACCCCATTTATTAGTATTTAAGAGAACGTAATCTTGATCCCATTCATTAGTTAAACCATCACCGTTTGCACCTAAAGGTTGTAAAGGAGCAGTTGAAGATACTTGAATTGTTGATAAATCAATTGGTGTAGATGGATTTGTAGTTTGAGCTTGTTGAACATTTTGGAGTAAAGCAATTACTTTTGCAATATCGTCATTAGTAAATTTTTCAATAATATTTTTATTATTTTCTGCTTTAGGTTCTGGATTATTTTCTTTTGGTGGTTTAGCTAAATTATTAAATTGTTCTTTAACATCTTCTTTTGTAACTGTTATATTTTTAACATCTTCATAATGTTCAATTTTAGGTGGTAAAATTCTTGCTTTATTTTCTACACCACGTTTAACAATTGGTGAAACTCTTTCATAAGGTGAAACGATTTCATTAGGAACATTATCATAATTATTAATTTGTTCTATGAATAAATAAGGTAAAATTAATAAACCTACTAATACGTATCTAGATTTTTCATCTAGACGATCTTTTGTTAAATAATATACACAAGTAAAAGTAAATACAAAATATATTACAAATTTCAAAAGAGGAGATAGTTGAAACATACTATATATTAGTTTTTATTTTTTGTGTGAATAAAAAACATTATTAATATTAAAAGAATTAATATAGTTAATATTACTTGAATTGATATAGATAATAAAAAATACATTTTAAGATCGAATATGGTATTATTTACAGGTTTATATATGTAATGCTCTAATAATTTTTTATTATCATCTTTACCTAATTCATCTTGACATTTCTTCCATACTTCATTAGCAATTTGTTTTAACATTTATATATAATTATTTATTTTTTTTCTAATATTAACTTATAAATGGAAACAGTCAATAAATATCTATCAACAATTAGTTCAATGCCTAATTCAAAAAAATTAATTATATTATTAATAGCTGTTGTATTGATTATGCTATTGATTGAAGTATTTTCACCAAAAGGTTTATATAAAAGTGTAACTAATCATTCAGAAAAAATAGAAAAATTAATGAATGCATCAGGTGAACTAGATGAAGAAGCAGAAGATGATGATGAAGATGAAGAAGCAGCAGAAGTAAAACCAAAAACAAAAAAAATTAAATTATCATCTGATAAATTAAATGTAACATTATATTTTGCACATTGGTGTGGACATTGTAAACAATTTATTAAAGAATCATGGGGTAAATTAAAGAAACAATATGATGATAGCGAAGAAGTTCAATTAAATGAAATTGATTGCACAGAAGTTAAATCTAGAATTCAAACTCCTGGAGGTAATGATATTGAAGGATTTCCAACATTAGTATTTAATTATGTTGACGCTAATGGAGATTTACAAGAAGAAGAATACAAAGGTGGTAGAACAGTTAAACATGTAAATGATTATATTAATAAAATGTTAAAAGAAATGAATTAAATAATTTGAATTTTACTTAGATGTAAAACAATAGAATACTCTTTATTTTTTGGATTTAATTTTATTTTATCAATTTCAACAGTTAAAATAAGATTTGTATCAGGTTCAATAACTTGATTTTTATTTACTTTAAATTGAATGAATTGTTTATCACTGAAAATAATATTTGATTTTAAGGTATAACCAGAAATATTTTTTTGTATGAAAGAATCAATGTTTTGTTCTAAATTATACATAAAATTATCAGGATTCAATACATTCAAATAATTATTTTTAAAAAATGTTTTTACACCTTCAAATGATTTTGTTTTAAATTCAAATTTAATGGTATTCTTATTTTCTAATAATAAATATTCATTTGAAGAAAGTTTTCCTAAGTAATACGAAGTCATTTTTATAATTATATTAAAATACATTGTTTATATTTTAATATTCTTATTTGTTAGCATAGCGAACTGAATTTTATTCGGTTAAGTCAAGGTAATTACGTAATTCGGCTAATGAACCAAAATTAATAAGTTCACCACCTGAAATATTATTTGATTGCATCTTAGATTGTAAATATTTTCTTTTAGCTTCCATGTATTCTTTATAGTAAGGTACATTTGCATTGGTTTCAGTGAAATTTAAATCAACACTTGTATCAGAATAGTATCCACCTTCTTGTGAATCTTTTGATTTTTTAGATTTTTTTGAACTTTTTCTAACTTTTTTTTCAGATTCAGATGGTGGTGATACACTTTCTTTATCAGATTCACTTAAACGTTTTTCACGTTCTTCATCTTTAGTTTTAATAATGTTGATACGTTCATCTAATTTTTCTTTGAATTTATCTAAAAAGTTATCAGTTTTTACTAATGCTAACATTAATTTTGCTCTTTCTAAGCTGGTAATATCAGGATTATTTTCTTTAATTTCTTGATAAGCTAAAGATTTGTATGCACGTGCTTCTAATGGTTCAAGTTTTAAATCATCTTTTAAATAATCAAGTGCTTGTTGATGAATTTCATCACTTGGTGATGGTTTATTTTTACCACCATACATTAATTCATCGTCAGTTTCACTATGTCCTTCAGATATGATATCTAAATGATTTTCATTACGAATACCTTTAATTACATTATTTGAACCGCCCATCATCATGTATCCTGATTTATTTTCAGGAGGAACTTCAGTTGCTAATAATTCATCTCTTGATGGAACATTTTTTTCAGTAGGTTCGATAAATACTGAATTTTTTTCTAAATTTTCATCAACAATCATTGAATTATTTAATTCTTGTAATTTATTAATAAGGTCAGTTCCACCTTCTGTATCTTGAGGATTAAAATAATTTTTAAAAGCCTTAATAATAAAATTAGATTCTGTTTCTGTGTTCATCTTTCTATATTAATTATTATTTAAAAAAAATCAGAATTAATGTTTTTAAATATAATATTATACCTTTTATTTTAATGTATTTTTTCTATTTTATTACCCCTATAATCTTCTATATTATTTGGAATATTATCCATTAATAATTCCATTATTTTATTAGAATTACTATTTTTTAGATTGTTATCAATGACAAAATTATAATAAGTATGTAATGGAGTATATCCATATTTTTTATCTCTGGAAGTAAAAAATATTACTTGTTCATCTAGTGGTAAAAGTTTAGTAGAATCAATAACATTTTTAATAGAAGTATAGTCATTTGTTTTAACTATTAAATGTAATAAATTTTCACCTAATTTATTTTTTAATCTAGATACTTGCTTAAAATCTGGTATAGGTGAATTAGAATCTGGTAATAAAGTCTTTATTTGCTCATTGATTAAATAATTATTCATACTGTTTATAAAGATAATTTATAGTAAAAGTTTAAGAAGAAAATTAAAAGAAAAAAAAATTATTTAAGATATATTTATCTAATACATAATTATATACAATGGATACAAAGAAAGATAATTTTACTACTATATTAATAATTGCGGTCTTATCATTAGCAATTTTTTACCTATTCAGACCATCTAATGCTAAATTCACCAATGCTAGAAAAGTAAATCCAGTAAATAATATAAGAAGACAAGCTCCTAGAGTTAAAGAACATTTAGCAATGGTTGATGATCCATCTTTACAACCTTCTGGTGGAAATGATTTACCAGGTAATCCAATTCCTCCACCAGAATATGCTAGACCAGTACCTCCATCTGTAGAAGACTCTGCATCTAAAAATAAAGAATTTCCTACAGGTCAATTTAAACCTTTACTCTTAACACCTTCTGGTGAAGTAATGGGTTCATCACCTGATAGCCAAAGTGCTGGTTACGGTGCTGATTACACATTAGGTGTTGACCAAAACTTAGCCAATCCAAGTGGCAGACAAATGCAAACCAGCTCAGACTTACGCCCACAAGAAATGAATTCTGGTTGGTTCAACTCACCATATGACCGTGGTGCACAATTAGAAATCGAAAATGGTAACTTATTAGCATCTGCATCATCTCAAGCTAGAATCGGTATTGATACTATTGGACAATCTTTAAGAAATGCATCATATGATATTCGTGGTAGCGTACCTACACCTAAATTTGATATTGGTCCATTCAATAACTCTACTATTGAATACGATTACAACATCAAAGCACTCTATTAGATATAATAAAAATATTCAAAATAAATATATTTTTATTAATCGATTGTAATAATTATGTTCAATATATTCATAATAATTAATATTAAAATATAATGAAGAAAACATTTATAAAAATTAAAAATAATATAATAAACGATTATGAAACAACAATTCGTAATTTTAGAGAGTTATCAGTTGATATTATTGTTGATGGAACACAAATGTTATTATTTTGGATAAATGATGATAAATTAAAAGGAAAAATATTAACAATTATGCATATGTTAATTTCAATATTTGGTCATGTATTATACTTTAGTTTTCCACCGAGAAGTATAATGAGAATAATATATTTAATATTATGTATTTTAGTATTAATAAGTAATATTATATTTAAAGGATGTATAGTTACACGTGCAGAACAGTTTTTAACTGGAAAAAAAGATACTATATTAGATGAATTACTTATATATTTAGGTATTACAGTTAATAGAGAAACTCGATTTGCTTTTACTATTGGTTCTATTATTGCTATTAGTTCATTTCTTACATTTACTGTTATTGCAGATTTTATATGGAAATATTAAAATTATAATGCAAATGATAATACGAATGAAAACAAGAATATCAAATATAATGACATAGCTGCTCTAGCTGTTTGAGTTGTTGGTGACATATCACCATAACCTACAGTAGCAATAGTTACTAATCCAAAATAATAATAGTCAAGATATGTAGTAGCATTACTAATTTGTCCATATAAGAAAAAATAACATAATGTAGCAAATATAGAATTAAATACAAGTACACCACCACATATTTCAAGAATTTTTATCATTTTTATTTTTTTTAAATCAACATGAATATTATGATGTTCCATTAGACTTACATCTGGTTGTTGAATATCTACATCACTAGACGAATATTCAGAACTTGAATCGTTATTCATAATATGTTTGTATTATAAATAAAAATTGTATTTATTTTTTCTTATTCTTCATCATCGGAATCTAAATTATCATTCGACAATTTAGTATTATTAACTTTAGGTGAAAGAATTAGATAAACATAACCTAAATCTGCAACTAAATATTTAATGAATAATGGATAATCATTTTTTAAGAATAATTCGACTGAAGAACATAATCCTACACATTTTGTAAAAGTTGTAAGATTTTTAAGTTCATATAAGCCTTGAATAATTTCACTATTTTCAGCTTTCTTACTAATTTTAATACTCTCATCATCTTTTTTATCTACTTTTTGTTTTAATGTAGAAGATTGAGAAGCAAAGTCCCCTTTACCTGTAAAGGTTAAAATATCATTTACACTTGTTATCTCAATTGAGTCTGAAATATTTGCCATATCTTTAATAATCTTATGGAAAATTTGAGAAGGTACGGATAAAATCGTTTGGAAATAAGTTTTATTACTATCATTAGGAAGTTTAAATTCTTTATCCGGATTCAAGTCAAGTAATTTAAGCTTGTAATCAGTAATACAATTTTTCTTTTCATTCTCCATACGAATACCTAAATTATTAGGATCTGTCTTATAATAATATAATGTTAATGAATCATCATTGTTCATGGTTTTAATTAATTTATGTAAGTTAACCATATCTACACCAAGAATCTTTTCTTCATTGAGAGTATAAATTTGGAATTTATCTTTCATAAGATTCATGATAATACTCATTTCATGTGTAGGTTTTTTAGCAGCGTTAAGTAGAACGCCATTTTTAGTAAAATGAATATTGGTTTCAATTAAAATATCTTTAATAGCATCTACTAATGTTTTAAATGCATTGCTTTGCACGGTTTTAAGTTCAAATACCAAATTGCTGGTTGCCATTTTCTTATATAATTTATATTCGTTTATATCTAATAAATAAAAATATATCAATTTTTTTTGTTAGTAGTTTTTATGAGTAAGAGATACGAATTAGTTAATCCATTAATAATAGGAAGTTTTGATAGAGTATTTACCGCTGATAATTCATTACAAGCAGCACATTCTGCATATCAAGAATTATCACAATATTTTGTAGGTCATATACCCAAATTTAAATTTACATTACAAAGAGTAAAAAGAGTATCTAGTCTACATCAAACAGGAGGAGGTAAAGATTCAGATTATCTACATTTTGAAGTTTATGAATCAAAAGATAAAAAAAGCTCTAAAGGAATTAGTTATGCTATAAAACCATTAACAACTGAAGTACATTTAGATAACTTTCAACAAAAATTACAAAATTTTCTACATCGTAAAAAAAAGTCAGTATTAACATCTGAAGAACCTGATGAATCAGATAAAGAAGTAGAACAAGACGGTGGTAAAAAAAGATATGTAGATGATGAAGATTTAGATCCTGAATTAGAAGAAATGTTAGAAGATGATTATGATTATAAACCAAAGAAAAAGAAAACGTTAAAAGGTCGTAAATGGTATGCACTCAATGGTCCATTAAAAGGTCAAAATGTTGAATTTAATCCAATTACTTATTATAGATATGATCCAATTTTATATGCTGAAACATATAGCTATATACCAGTATTTACAGCAGATGCAGGTGTCAAAAGAATATTAATGGATAATTATGAATATGCAAAATTATTAAATAAAATATTAAGTTCCAAATAAAAATTTTTTTTCCTTGTTATTTACATAAAATGTCAAATAATAATGAAACTAACATAAATCAAACAACAAATAATTCATCTGAATATAATCAAATGGTTAAATCATGGATTGAAACTGAAGATAAAATTAATACTTTAATGAAATCTTTAAAAGATTTACGTGATGAAAAGAAACAATTTGAAAATTTTATCATTGATTATATGGAAGAACATGATGTAAGTGATGTTACTATTACTGAAGGTAGAATTAAAAAGAATGTATTAAAAACAAAAGGTGGATTTAATGAAAAAGTTATCTTAGAAGGTTTAGCTGAAATTACTAAAGATGACACCAAAGCCAAAGATATTACCAAAGTTATTGCACAAAAACGTGAAACCAAAGAAAAAAAATATCTCAAAAAGGTCAAAAACAATAAATCCTAACGGATTTATCTCGGAACTAAAGTTCCTCGGTTCACTTCGTTCACCGTTCGGGTATCCTTTAATATAATTATATTTAAATATATGATTATATTATAGTTAATGAATTCTATAAAGAAAGTTAATATTAATAATTATTACAAAAATAAAAAAAAGATTAATACACAGATAGAAATATACAGAGAACTAAGTAAAAATGATATTATGTATAAAATTGTTAATAGATTAGTATGCAGGACTTCTAAATTTATATCATTAAAAAAATATAATATGACACATATTGAATTACTAGGATGTTCATATAATGAATTAAAATTTCATTTGGAAAATTTATTTCAAAAAGGAATGACATTTGAAAATTATGGTGAATGGGAATTAGATCATGTTTATCCAATATCAAAATTTAATTTAGATGATATTGAAGAAATAAAAAAATGTTTTAATTATAAAAATATTCAACCATTATGGATGTTTGATAATAGAAGTAAATATAATAAAATTTTAAAGGACACCCAAACGGTGAGTGCAACGAACCGAGCGTAGCGAGATAAATCCGTCAGGATTTATTGTTCTTCACTCTTTTGCATTATACTATCTAAATTATATGATGATTGCGGTGGTTGTGTATTTCTTTTAAGTCTTGGTCTAATACCCCCAGCAGTTCCTCTGATGATTTTATCGTGATATTCTTCTTCAAAGAAATTTCTAACAGGTGCTACAGTTGGACTTAACATAATAGTATTTTTATTTAAACTGAAAAATTCCTTTCTAAACTCTTCTATGGTGAGATATCCTCCAAATACCTTTAATGCTTGTCGTGGTGGAGCCATAGTAACTGGATACGTATTTACGCCAAAGATATCCCTACGGAAATCTTCAATTAAAGAATTTACTTCACTCATTCTATAATTATTCTCTTTTACGTTGTAAGCTTTAGCACAATTGAGTGAACAAAAACAACCTTGAATATGATACGTATTATTATCATATTTGATTGGTAAACCAAATGGAGAATTTGTAAATGGATGCACACACCACCAACACCAAATATTGGTAGATTCCTTCCATTTACATGTTTCACTATCTACAATATTAATTGTACAATCGTGAATTTTGTTTTCCATTGTATCTTGTATATTTTTGATATTTGTTACTTCTTGTAATTTAAGATGAAGAGCATTACATCTTTCACTTAAATATGTACAATTATAACATTTTTTCTTACTATCTGAATTTTCTGTGTAATATAATTCATTTGTTAACGCTAATTCAGATTCATGTTTTGTTTCAGTTACCATCTCTTCCGTTGTTGTTATTTTATCTAATTTACTTTTATCATCAAGAAAGACATTTTCATTTATCTTTTTATTATTTAAATTATTAATATCTTTAGTTGATAATGGTAAATGAATAATAAAACATTCTTTTTCAGGATCTAATGATGATGTAATATTCTTAGGTTCAATACTTTTGATATCTAATACTTTCCCTGAAGGTTTTCTACCTCTTTTCTTTAAAATTTTTACAGGTTTCTCATTTGTTCCATCTACAGAAGGATTTTCGACTTTGCTTTCTACGTCGTTGCTAGGTTGCTCATGGCTCATATATCATATTTAGTGATGTCTCTTTAAGCATTTTTAGGCGGTTGCATTGGTATTTTTAATTGTAGAATCATCACTATCGATTGATGATGTGATTAATGATTTTTTATCTATTTTTTTGTTATTTGCTAAACTTTCCATAATACGTTGTGATTGTTCATTTTGTCTTAAAATATTATTCATTCTTTCAGCTTTTTCTTCTTCAGCTTGTTTTTGTTGCATCATATAATGTAAAATTTTATTTTGTTCTTCTCTTTGTTTTTGTGCAGCAGATGCAGGAACTACATTAGCTTGAATATTTTGTGACAAGTTTCTAACCAGGTCTTCTTTGGTTCTAGGATCTAAGTTATTAAAAAATGGAATTGATTCAGATGCTTTTTTAGCAGCAATAAATCCAGCAGCACTACCAACAATTAATAACATAAATCTTACTTCTACTGAATATTCTTTGAATTTATTCTTGTATTTGTCTGCTAATTCTTCATATATTTCACTATCACCTGTAGTCATTTTTAAGTGTTCAGGGAAACCATCCAATGAATCTTTTAATCCAAATGGATCAAACATTTTATTTAATTTATCAACCATTCCAACTGAACCAAATACCATTGATTTGAAAAATTCAACACTATTCTTTTTACTAATATTTGCACGATGAAATTCAATTTCAGCACACATTTCATGATAATCTGAATTATAAGAAAATTCTTTGGTTAAAATAACATGATAAGTATCTTTAATATATTTTAATTCTGCAAATTTTTGTAATCGTTTTAATCTTTTTTGGTCTTCTGGTAATGAATCATAATTATCTTTTGGTACGTTAGATGGAAAACTATAACTTGGTGCAGGTGCAGCAGTTTCAGCTGGTTTTGGAATACTACTACCAAAAAAGTTTGAAAAAAAGTTAGGTTTTGCAGCAGGTGCACTATTATCACCACCACTAAATGGTATAGATTTACTAGCTACATAACTTCTTTTAGATGATTTTGAACCTCTAGAACCTCTAGATGTTCTGCTAATATCTGAATCAGTTCTAGATGATTTTGAATCTCTGGAAATAGAATCTGATTGACTATCTACTTTATCAACAACATGAGAATCACCATCTTCTGTTTCAGAAATATGTGTTAAACTAATATTTTTCTTTTGAGGTTTAATTTTAGTAGGATCTGCAAGTAATTCAAAGCCTAAATCTGTGCTGGTGTTAAGTTCAACTTTGGGTTTAATATTGCTCATAATGTTAACTAGAAACTAAATTAATAATTTTAACGTATAATCGTTTATATTAAGATGTATATAAATGATTAATTTGATTTAATTGTTTTTTCTTTATTTAAATAATATCTGTTTTGGAGAGTTTCTAAATTTTTAATTTGGTCAAATGATTCTTGTTGGAAAACATATTGTTGTGTTAAGTAGAATGCTAATGCTAAAACAACAGACATTGTTAAATCTTTATTAATTTCAAATGCAATAATTGTTAATAAAACAATACGTGTTACAGGATTTTTAAATAAATCTACAACGAATTTAGGTGGTTTATTACCGGAACCTAATGCACTACCATATGCAACAAAGAATAAAATAATGAATGTAGATAAGTATTGATTAGAAGTTACTTTGAGTAAAAGATTATTAATTGCTACCATAAAGTCATTTACTGTAGAACCAACTAATTCAGAAGTACCATTGACAACATTTGAAGTTGCATCTTTTGCAGTATTTACTAAGTCGCTCATTTTATATTATTTATATAGATTAAAAATCTTTAATAATAGTAATTATAAAATTAAATATGAACAGTAGATTAAATTATTCTACTTTAGAAGATGCTTGGGGTATTCCACCATCAAAAAATGATATTCAATCAGTTCCACTTGAAAAACGCTATAATTACACAAAACCAAAAGAAAATATCTTATCAATTGATTCGAATGAAGTAAAAAAACCTATTAGAGAATCTTTTCAACCAGTAAAAAAGAGATATAATGGTAATCTTAAAGCATGTGATTTAATAGATGATCATTTAAGTAAATGTGCAACATGTAGAAATAAAGTTTTAGCTTCAAGAAAAAAAGAATATTTTTCATATGATTCTACACAAAAAGAAATAGAAAATTTTCAAGATGCAAACTATAACAGTATTGTTGAACAATTTTCAGCTGAAAGTCTTAAAGAAACATTTGATAATATTACACCCAGTCAAAAGAATATATTAATTATAATTTTATACGGTATTTTAGTAATTCTAATTTCTGATTTAGTAATTAAGGAAAATGACTAAACGCAACATTACTAAATTACTAATCTGTGGAGGAGGTTTTAAATTTTTTTATATATATGGTGCAATTAAATATTTAGAGGAAATTAATATTTTAAAAAATATTACAGAATATATTGGAGTATCAGCAGGTGGATTATTAAGTACCATGTTTTCAATAGGATACACACCTAAAGATATAGAATTATTTATATTAGAATTTAATTTTGAAAAACTATTGGATCCGCACTTGGATTATTTATTAGAAAACAAAGGATTAGATAATGGTGAAATAAAAAAATTATTAATACAGCAATTTTTAATGAGAAAGAATATTAATTCAGATATTACATTTAAGCAATTATATGAACTAACAAATAAAAAAATAAATTTTATTGCTGCTAATTTAACATTAAATAAATTAGAAATACTGAATTATGAAACATATCCAGATATGGAAGTATGGAAAGGATTATTAATAACAACTGCATTACCATTTTTATATCAGCCAATTATTCATAATGAACAATTTTTAGTTGATGGTGGAATATTTGATAATTATCCAATACAATTATTCAAGGATGATTCTTTGATAGGTATTAATATGATAAATGATATTGATAATATTGATTTAAATATAGATTTTTTAAATTATTGTACTAAAATGATAGAATTAACATATAATTGGCATGTAATGCATAAAGTAGAAACATATAATCAATATACTATTAATATTAAAACTCATAATGCATTAGAATTAATTAATACTCATATTACTCATGAAGAGAGAGAGAAAAGAATACAACATGGGTATGAAAGTGCAATACAATATTTTCTAGAAAACAAAGAAGATTCACCTGAAGGGTCACCTGAAATATCACCAGAAGCGTCACCTGAAATATCACCTGAAGAAACACCAGAAGAAACAGAAATAAAAGAAATTATAGAAACTAATGAAGATGATATATATACAGTTAATAAAGGTATCGATTATATAGCTTAATTTTATTTTAATAAGTTAATTGTTATTAAAATAATATTATAATCCAAATGCTTCATCTAATGTTGCATATTTACCACCCATATCATTAACTAATCCATCATATTCTTTATTAGTAGCTTCAATTTTTTCATTACGCTTAAAATTAATATTTGAATATTCAGATTTAAAATTATCAGCTGGATTTATTTTTTGAGAGCGTAAAAATTCTTCAATTTCATCTTTACTAGTTGATTTCCAATGTTCGACAATTTCTTTATTATCTTTTTCACGACTAGATTGAAAATTACTTAAATTCTTATTAATACTACCTGAAATATCACGATGATGGACAAAAATATCTTCATTATTATAAGTAGATACACCAGATGTTGCTAATTGTTCTTTTTCACGATTCATTCTATCCATACGTTCTTGAAAGGATTCAGCAGCTAGTGCTTTCTTTTTTTCGAGTTCAGGATCAGGTTTAGAATCTAAAACTTCCTTTTTGTATTGAGATTTTAAACTAACAAAGTTTTTTTCTTCATTTTCTTCCAATTCACGTAGTTTATCATATGTTTTTCTAAGTTCATCATTAGATAAAATAGTATATGCATTATTAATTAAATAAAAAGTAGTATCTAATTCTTGTTTTTCTTCAGGTGTAGTATCAGGAGTTCTTTTATCAGGATGATAAATCATTACTTGTCGTTGATAGGCTTTACGTAATGAATTTACATTAAAGTTTTTCTTAGTCATGAGAAATACATTATACAAGTCATATTTGATATAATCATTTACAGAGAGGGACATTTTAATATAAATATAATATAATAATTTAATCTTTTTATATTTTAAGTTAAAATGGAAACATTAATAATGAGTGTTTTAGGAGATATTATTGGTTATAAATATAAAGAATATACTAAAAAAAATGAAAGAAGACCGTTAAAACAATCTTTTGGTAATTCATTTACAGATGAAGGAAAATATAATGCACTCAAACAATTTTTTAAATTTATAGGTAATGGTGGTACATATGCTGTATATGATAATAAATATTCATTTAATTCATTAATATTATTTGCAACAATTAAAGGATTAAAAAATAACAATTGTAATAAAGAATATGTTAAGATATTTGATATGTTTACAGAAAAAAAATTATATGAATCACTTGGAATTAATAATAAAAATTATATGGCATTAAAAAATTTAAAAAATAATAGAGAATCCGTATTTTCAACAGAGGATAATGATTCTATGGCAATAATAAGAGCAATACCATATGGATTAATATATTATAAAAAAGATGAACAAGAAAAGTTAATAAAAGAAATTATAATGAATATGAAGTTAACACATTATAACAATTCAACATTTTTAAGTGCAATTACATTAGGCATATTTATAACATATAGTTTAAATAAAGTAGATATAGAAAAATGGGGATATAAGATAGTTGATTATTTATCTAGTAATGAATTTGATGTAATAATAAAAGAAATGAAATTATATGATGAACAATTTTTTACGGATAAAGAAGATTATTTGAGTATGTGGAAACAATATTTAAATGATAATTTTAATCAAAAAGGTAATAGTTCTAAATATATAGTTGATGGAAATAAATATGCACCTGCTTATAAATCAACTGTTTATTATTATATTAATGAAAATCAATCAGAATTTGTATATGGATTAAGAGCAGATGAAGCAATTATGGTTGCATATGATGCATTATTATTATCAGACAAACATTGGCAAACAATGGTTATAGTTGGAGTTTTAGGTCCTACTGATAATGCTGTTTTAGGTACTATTTGTGGTGCTTTATATGGTGTTCAATATAAAAATGATGATTTACAAATTAATAAATACAGTGATGAAGAATGGATTAAAAAAACAATTAAATTAGGAAAAAGTTTAGGGATTTAATAATTATAATTATATTTAGAAATTGGTAAAATATTTTCTAAATCTTAAATATATAAGAGATGGCCACAACATTAAAGGAAGTTCTTAACAACTTAGGCAAATTTACTTCAGATACTACTGCTGTTCCAATTTTTGCAACACCAGGTGCAGAAGTTACATATACAGCTGATGCACCAATTAACCAACTTTTTGCAGGTAATACAGATAAAGCCGCATTAAGAGACTTTGTAACACAACTTTCAAAGAAAAAAAATGTAGCTGAATACAAAGGCTACAGAGTATACTATCTTCCAACATGCAAAGAAATTTTACAACATTTAGTTCAAGGTGTAGTCGGTGCTCACATGGGTACTAAACTTCCATCAGGTGCAGGTGGTACTACAGATGCCGAAGTAATTACACATGCTGTAAATGATACACACGTAAGCCAAATGTCATTAGATAGATGGTTAAATACATCACCTTTTAGCGAAGTTAGTGCTTTAGGTAGAGCAAACTATGATGCAAGAGTAAAAATGGTACAAGATAAAATGGTAGAAAGTGCCGTAGCTGAAGGTCAAGCTGCATTTATGGACATTAAAAAAGCCCCTGGTTTATTAGCTGCATTACCATTCCCATCTGGTACACCCAGAAAATCTGTTGAATCTGCACCATATGGAACAGTACTTGCTAGTATGATTCCTGTTAAATACACTGTAGCAGTATCTAATCCAGCAATGAGAGGTGGTTCTGCATCAGCTCATGCTCCTTTATACCCATCTGCAGTCATGAACGGTGGTTCTGCACCTTTTGCAATGTATGGTGGTGATGATAAATCAGTTGCTAATCTTGTTGCAAAATTTGCATCAATGGAAGAACAATTTAAACGTAACTCAGGTAAAGATTTAAATACAATAACTGGTGCAACATCACCAGTTGCAGTAGCAAAAAAACTCGGAGATGATATTACAACTCTCGTTACTGCACAAACAAAACTCCAAAATGCTCTCTTAGCCTTATCAACAGCACCATATGCCCAAGGTGTAGAATTTAAATCTTCTGATTACGAAGCATTAGCCAAAGCTGGACAAGAAATTAACGAAAAAGCTGCTAAAGTTTCCAGAGGTTGGGATAAATTATCCAGAATTCACGATGCACTTGAAGAATTACTCATGAAATCAAAACAAGTCGCCCTCTCCGGTGGCTTACACAATGCCCTCAAACATTAAATATTTACTGAATAAATAAAAATTAAAATATTTTATTTATTTTTCTATTACAAAAACATGGAGTATTCATTATTAGATATTTGTGACATAGATTGTAAAAATCTAAATTTAGTAGAATTACAACAAATATTAACTGAAAATGAACTTAAAAAAATTAAAGATTCATGTTCAAATCCTATTACAAATAATGTAGTAAAATCAGAAATAGATTCAGATTCTATTTTAGAACAATTAAATGAATTATTAAAATCAGAACCTGAAATTTCACAACCAATACAACCTACACCAATACAACCAACACAACCCATTACTCAAACACTACAAGGACCAAAATTATTAACTGCACCTCTTACTACAAGAATTAATAGAGTTCCATTAAAACCATCAAGTAGTTTAAAAAGTTTTGCAATATCAATGACCGGCGGCTCAAGTCTAATTGGTATAAATATATCTATTGATAAAATAACAAAATTATTAAATGTATCTGATCAACAATCAGAAATAATGACATATTATTATAATAATGATATAGAAACAATTAATAATGAATCAATACCCAAAGTATTAAATATGGATGAACTTATTTTAATTGAAGCTGCTTTAAAATATTATGACTTTATTGAGAAAAAATATGAATCTATTTTTGATGTTATTAGTTCAGATGCAATAAATAGTATACCTCAAGAATTCAGATATAATTTTTATGATATTGTCAAAAGAGATAAAAATATATCAAGTGAACAAATAGATGAATTCAATATTAAAGTTAATAATATTAAAAAATTAATGTATAATTTAAAAATGAGAAATCAAAATAATATTACATTTGAACTATTAAATAAATATATGATTAACGTATCTAAACCATCACAAATGGGTGGAAAAAGTAAACAAAAAGATAAAATTGTTGAAGAAGAAATTAATGACAAGATTAGACGATTATCTGAATATCTTAGAAAACAAAAGAAACAAAAAGGTGGTGCATCATCACCAGAAGTAGATAAAATAAAAAAAGAAATTGATGATTATGAAACTGGAATTAAAGATCCAGCAATTACTTCGGATATTAAAAAACAAAGAACAAAACAAATAATTCAAAGAGCAAATCAATGGGTAGATACATTATTAACTTTAAATATTGCAAAGAAAGTAATAGTAGATAATGATTTTGGAATTGCAATATTTAAATTAGAAAAAATTCAACAATTTGATAACTTAGATGATGTAATAAAATTTACAAATGAATATGCTAGTGTATTAAACTTTAAAAATAGAGATAGAGATAATAATGTATTCCCAGAAATAAGAGTCATTACTAAAATTGGTAATGCAAAACCATTAAATTTTACAGATAAATTACAATCATATTTTGAAAATAGATATAGTAAATTACAAAATAAAAAGATTGATGTTTCCAAATATATTATTGTAAATGCAAATGAACCATTACCACCACCTCAACAAGGATATGAACCAATACAATATATTAAATATCCTACAAGAGAAGAAGCAATTAAATTAATAGATTTATTCAAAGTATTATTAAATATTCAAAGCGGTGGTCAAACTGAATATGTTTTATTAAAATCAAAACCAGACCAATCACAATTAATAGAATCATGTTTTACATCAAGACAATATACTAAATTTTTAAGAATGATGACAGATTATTTAAAAGCACATGACCAAGATTTAGATAAACCAGAATTTGATAAAATGAAAAAAGACCTTGAAACATTACAAGATATTGAAAAGAAATTAGTAGATTTATATACAATATTTAATAATTATAAGAAGATAAATGACCAATTTCCACAAAATATTCAAAAACCAGTTACTGTTGAACATATTAAAGAAACATTAAAAGACAATAATATTTTAATTGATAAATATGGTGTAATAAATAATAATATTATTAACTTAGTAAAAGATATTGAAAAATACTTAATATTAACAGAAAATATTGCAGAAGTTAAAGAAAATCCAAATATTAAAATGGAATTGGATAATCTTTTAAACACAAAAACACAATCTGGTGGTGCTAACTCTCAACCAATGAAAAAATTTACACCGTTCCAAGAACGTGAATATTTTACAACTGATACATTTAAAAAGATTTTAAAACAAATGGATGAATAATTAATTATCGAAAACAACTCGTGCTCTACCATTTTCAATCTTAAGCACGTTATATGAATTAGAATATACTCTAACTAATGCAGGATTTGTGTAAGATACACTTCTACTTAATATTAATTGTAGAACTATATCATCAATTCTGCTAAAATTACAAGCACCAGATGGTTGATAATCTTCAGGAGCAAAAGCAAATGAAAACACTAATATACCTGGTTGAGGAGAATTAGAATGACCACGAAATACTTCTAATAATTCAAAATAATTAGATGGTCTCATACTAACTCTATCTTTACCATTTAATAATAATGCTGCTTGTTGAATTAATGTTTTACTAGTGGTTAATACACCATCAGTGTAATTAAATACATCACGTAAGCCACCAGTTACAAGATATTGTGGTTGTACTCTAAAAAATAATTCTTTGGTTGGATGAATAAATCCTAATTTAATTTGATTAGCAGAATTATACAATACTCTTTCAGTATCATATTGGCAATATTCAAACAATATTTCTAATGAAGCTCTAGAAAATTTTAATTTTTCTTGATCACCAAGGAAGAAATAATCAACATATAAATAACTAGAATTTAATGTAAGATTATTCAAGAAACTTAATGTAGTTGATTTACTAATATATGCAGTTTCAGTACCAACAACATTTGTAGAGTAATTTGTATCTACACCAATAATCGGACCATTTGTTCCAGATGTAGTTAAAAAACTTGCACTATTATTAATTCTAATATAATTTAGTGTTTGTGTTACAGCATTAAATGAAATAAATTTATTATATACAATATTATTACCTTGTGTTTGTTGAATAATTTCACCAAATTGATAGTTGACTACATTACTTGATACAGTAATACTATTTGTTGGACCGTAAATTAAACATTCATTTAATGGATTAAATTGTACATTAATTTTAACATCAGAATGATACATAGATATTAATGGTAATGGTAACATTTGTCTACAAAATCCAAATAATAATGGAATCCATAATATATATGCAGGTTTACCAGCAGTTAATGTAAATATTTCTGGTCTATTACCAATAATATGTTCAATATAATTAATTCTAGTTAATTCAAACCAAATATTCATCCAATCACCATATTGTCTATCAATAACTCTACCCCCTATTTCAAATTCAATATAATTTATTAAAGCAAAACCAATTTTTTTATTCCAAGCACTCAATACACTAACACCATTAAACGTCGCCGGTATTGCCGGCAGCTCTACATATAAATATATCTTCCCCATCATATCACCGTTTTTTGATAAAACAACAGAAACTTTATTACCAAAATTTGGAGTTAAATTAAAATACTGCGGGATAGATTCATAAGAAAAATTAGAATACCTTTGATAAGTAGCATGAAAAAAAGTAATTTCTGGTTTGCTAGTTAAATATATATCTTGTTCGCCATAGGCCACTAATTGAACTTGACCGTTTACCATAATATTAATTAATTTATTTTTCTTTATCTTTAAAAATAAATTAAATTTCAAATGCCAAACCTGCCTGTCCTCCCATAATTCTTAATAAATTATAACTTCTAGCAATTATGTTAAGGTTATATGGTATAGGATCTGTTTCTACAGTAAAATATGCATCTCCTAAAATAGAAAAATTACAAGAACCAGAAGGTTGGTATTCATCTGGATGTCTACAGAAACTATAGACATGAATACCAGATACAGGAATATTTGGATATAAATAATAATTCATACCAGTTGTTTGGTCTCTCGTTAAGTTAAATCTTTGTTGTCCATTTAATCTTAATTCAGTATTATTAATAGGTGATTTACTTGGGTATGGATAAGTAGTTACTAAACCATTAGCAACAGCAGGTATATAAGCTAAACTTGGATTTGCAGCGTATAGTGTTTTCCAATATGTTCTAGATAATGTAGTAACTGGATTTACTTCATCATATCTATCATAGTTAGATAATACTTTGTAAAATTTAGATTCTGTATAGTTAAAATATTGTTTATTTTGAATATTAATTAATGGTTGTGCATACCAATATATATCTTTAACTGGATTTGCTAAATTAATCTTAGTTGAGAAATGTGAAGTATTATTGTAATATGAACGATAATTTTCTTGTTCGATTAAATATTCATGTTTACTTTTAGCAAAAATATCTCTTTCCTTTTTATCTAAATAAATATATTTTAATGCTAAACTCAATTTGGGTTTACCACTGACAGCAATAGCAGTTAATGGGTCCATAATAACTAAATTTTCTAATTTCTCCATTTGAATGACTAATTTTACATCAGAATGTAATAATGCAATTAATGGAATACTTAATCCAGCATTTTTATATCTATTAAAATAAAATGGTAATACATTATTTAATGTATATGGTGGTTTTACATTATTATTAAAAGCAGTTAATTGAGGTACATTACCAGTCATTATATATGTTCCTTTTATTTGACCAACAGGTGTAAATGATTGTGCCATTACATTTATAAAATCAGCCGTTAATTTTTCGATAGAAGTAGTATTAATATATAATTCAACATATTGTGTAATATAACGTCCCATATCTTCAATCCATGCATATCTTGCAGGATTTTTAATCAAAGTACTTACAACTGCAATTTCATTATTCACTGCATTTTGTCCTGTATAATTTCTAACTTCATTATTATAAGATTGTAAAAAGTTATTTTGAATAGTTGTTGTATTCGTAATTAATTGATTGTCTCTAACAGTATCTAAACACAATGATGCTTGAACATTAATTTCTTTATTATTTAATATTGTATTATTATAATATTCAAACGTGTGTGTTGCTGCGACGAAATTTTGACCTAAAAATGTATATTGAAATTGGGTGGGAACATTTAATACATTTATATTTTTGTTAGCGAGTTGTCCCAAAATATCAGAAATAAATAAATTTAATGTATTTGCATTTTGAGAAACACCATTTGATAAAGGATCCGATTGTAATATTAAATACCCATCGTAATTATTATATTGTGAACCAAATGTTGGCATATTATTATATGTATATAATCCATAAGACTGTAAGAAATATGATGGTGTAGTTTTACTAGTTACATCAAATGTAGTATATACACCAATATAACTAGAACCTGTTGAGCCAGTTGAGCCAGTGGAACCAGTAGAACCAGTAGAACCAGTTGGTCCAGGATACAAACTTACATTCCAATTATAATATGTACCAGCTATCACACCAGATGATATGATAATATTATACTGAGTAGTAATAATATCACTAATAGAATCAACTGTTCCATACATGTAATCAAATGTATTATTTAAAACAGATTCAATTTTTACTGTATTACCTACCGCTAATGTAGGAAGATTTCCAATAGATTGAGTAGCACCAGAATCATATATAACTAATAATCCATTATTTATAATATCAAACGTTTGAATTAAATTACCTGCAATACTTACCACCCAATTACTATAAGTTCCATTACCAGATACATATGTGACATTAATATTATAAATTGGTATTGTAAGTGGATTTGTTATAGAAGTAACTGTACCAATCATATAGTTAGCATTGTATGAATAAATTATAATAGTATTTCCTACGGTTAATGTAGGTAACGCTCCTTGAATACTATCAAATGTACCATTAGCAGTATTAATTTGTAAATTTCCTGGTGCCATAGTATATTGCTGTAATAAATTACCATAAATAGAAAAAATCCAACTTGTATAAATACCAGAACCTACAATACTAACTACATCTACAATTATACTAATAGCATCTATATACGTTACTAATCCAATCATGTAATTATACTGATCATATATAATTTGAATAGGAGTATTTGCAGTTAAAGTTGGAAAAGTACCAAAGGTATTCGATACTAAAAAAGTTTGGAATCCAGTTTTAATAGTACCAGTTCCTGAATAATTGTAAGAAGGTATAGAAAAATTACTTAATTTTGCTAATTTAGCAGGACTTGCTGGACCAGTAGGACCAGAACTATCTAAGCTCAATGAAAAATTAGATTTTTTATTATCTCTATAATTTAAAAAAGAAGATACTAATGATTTACTAGATGTAGGAACAACATCAAGATATTTTATAGATTTATTAGATGGTGTTGTTAATTTACTTAAATTATGATTTATAGTTAAACTTGATTTAACTGGTAAAGGAATAGATGGAACTTGTTTATTTATTGTTGGTTTAATATTAGCAAATGATTCATAACTAGATTTAATTGGTGTTTTAATAATCTTATTTACAGCAATATTATTATTAACACCATGTATTTTAATATATTTATTATTTACATCAAAATTAGTTAAATAATTTAAATTAATTATACCATTATTATGTGAAACAATACTTGTATATTTTGGATTAGTTCTATCAGAATCAACAACATGAATTGTATAATTATTAATAGAAAATTTGTGATGATTATTAATTATAAGATTATTTGAATTATCATCATATACACAATCCGGTAAAATATCAGTAATATTAATAGAACCAATATAATATGCATTAGTAGATAATAATGAATTTTTAATATAGAAATGTAATTCACCGGAAAAATTAAATTTATTTGTTCCTAATATTAAATATTTACCATTTTTATCTTCTTGAACAGCAAGTGTCTTATAAAATTCTAAATTCATTCCATCTGAATTATATGATGTATAAACATGCAAATATTTATCAATTAATATATTATTGTTATTAACATGATACAAATTAATATCTTTTAAATTTATAATATAACTATCATTTGCATTATATACAATATTAATTTCATTTGATTTATTAACATTTTTAACAATAGACATATTACCTAGTGCATTAAACAATAATCTATTACTAAAAATATTAAGATTATTAACAGATAATAATGTATTTTCTCCAGTTTCAAATGAAACTACACTACCACTTTTAACTTTTAAATTACCACTATATAATATATTATCATGAATAATACTTAATTCTACACTATTGATATGCAATGGTAATGATAAATTTTGAATTGTATTTTTATAAGTATTATTACAATTATCTTGATTAAATGAATGTCCGTTATATCCGTAATTTGGAATAATATTATTAGATAATTTACAAGTATTTACTTTAATTTCAGATACAAGATCCATTATGAATCCATTTTCATGATTTAATTGAATATTGTAATTTTTATTTTCAGCATATTCTGGTATTTCAATTGTTTGATAATATAATCCAGGTTTAGTATATTGAATTGATTCATACTGGCATAATCCATTAATGCTAAGACTAAATATTGAATTTTTACGTAATCCATTGACAAAATATTTTATTAGTAATTCAGAATTTTGTGTTGTATTATATGATAAATTATTTTGATTAATTTTAAATACTAATTCTTGATTATTTTGATTATTGCAAATATAAATATACTTAGTCGGATCAGATGTAAGTATTTTATTTGTAGATTTAATCATTAAATAATAACCATTATCAATACCAGTAGATAAGATATTAAATATACTTGTTTTATTGGATAAAGAATATGTTAATTGATTTTTATCATAAATTACATTCTCTGCAACAATAAATGTTCTGGTAGTAGTAAATTTATCAGTATGTAAAGCTACTGTTAATAAATCATTGTTATCAAAAGCATTTTCATATATATTAAAATTTATTATAAAATTATCATCTGAAGTAACAATAAGATTAGGGCTTAATATTTTAATTAAATATTCTGTATTTTTAATATTTGTTAATACATTATTATCGATGGGTGAATTATCAAGTTTATCAGCTAGATTAATTAAACCCATATAGTTAAGAATTTCTTGTGAATTTTTTACATAAAAATGTAATTCACCTGTTAAATTAAAAGTGTTTGTATTTAATGATAAGTATTTTTCATTTGAATTATTTACAATTGGAAAAGTACCATATAATTTTAAATTTAATCCATCACTATTATTTCCAGTATACACATCTAATTGTTTATCAATAATTACTTTATCATTTTTAATATGATATGTTTTAACATTGTTTAAATTAATCAAATAACTATCATGATATATATAGGTAATACTAATTTGATTAGGTTGATTTACTTGAGTAATTTCTTGATTAGTAAAAGCATTATACAATAATTGATTATCAAAAATTCGATGATTATTTATATTAAATTTAGTATTATTACTATCAGAATTAACAATTAATGAATTTTTATTAAAATTTTTTACATTAATATTACCATTATAAGATGTATTATTATGAATAATATTTAAATTTAATCCAATAACTTCAGGTGGTAAAGGTATTGTTTTACTAGTATTTATTAATGAAATAGTAGAAGGATTTTGATTAAACGGTATACTATTGAAACCAGTACAAGGTAAAATATTTGTATTTGGAGTGAAAGTATTTACTTTAATATCTGATACAATATCCATTATATGACCAGAATCATGAGTGAGAACAGCATTATAATTTTTATTAATAGCATTATTTGGAATAGTTAATATTAATTCATAAGAACTACTTTTAGTAACAGGAATTTGTGGAGATTGATATATATCACCAATTTTTATATTAAAAGTAGAACCAAGATAGAATCCCGAAGCAGTAAAATTTAATAGTAAATTTGTATTTTTGGTAACATTATATGATAAACTATCTTTATTAATATTAAATATTACATTATTATCTTGATTGCTAGTAATATAAACATATTTATTTGGATCTGATGTATATATTTTATCAACAGAAGAAATAATTAAATAATATTCACCATCAACACGTGTAGATAAATTAGTAAATATTTGATTATTAGATGATAATTTATAATTAATTTGATTACTATCATATTTTAAATTATCAGTAACAACATACGAGCGACCAGTTACATAATTATCTGAATGTAAAGTTACTGTTAATATATCATTATTATTAAAACTATTTGCATATATATTAAATTCTAGTAGGAAATCATTGAACGTATTAATTTGATTAGGGCTGAGTAGTTTTATTAAATACCCAGCATTATTCGTAATATTAGTTGTCATTGAATTAATATTAGAATAATTTATTTATATTAAAAATTAAATTAATTAAGAAGTAATTACAAGTGTATTATTTAATGCTTGGCATAGATATCCTGTAGAAGGTGGTCTTCCTGGTGTTGGTAATGGTGGTGGTGAATCTGTAATGTAAACAGTATATGTATCATTTATTAAACTGGATAAATCACCAGGATTAATAGTAAATAATAAATCAGCACCAACAGTTCCACCTGAAAGTGATGGAATTGTATAAGGTCCTAATGTAAGTGTATTACTATATGTATTACCAGATAAGAATATGAATACTTGATTGACTACAATATTACCAGATGAAATATATGTCCAATCCCAGTTAACCAAACTAATATCAAATGTAACAACACCACCACTTTGACTGTATACAGTAGGAAATATAGTTGAATTAATTGGACCAATTACATCAGTTAAATAACCAACATTTGCATTTAGTGAACCAGAACCATATGTTGGATTATTAGATATATATATATTTGGACCGGGACCATTTGTACTTGGATTATACATACCTAAATATAATGTAGGATTGCTTCCATAGGTGTATAAAAATGGACCATATGATATATTTGCAGTTCCACTTGGTCCTGTTGTAAACGTAGTTGGGTCTGTATAATAAATATTAGTGTCATCAGAAAAATTAATGTATAATGTAGAACCGTTTATAGCATAATTGGGTGAATAATTTTGAAGATACATATTAATTGTATTATTTACATATGTTTCTAAGTTTAATGTACCAGTAGGACCAGCAGGACCAGTAAATCCAGCTACTAATGGATTCACTATATCCAAATAACCAGGAGCAGAATAATCAGGTAAGCTTACTTCTAAACTTAATGTACCTTGATTATATGGAATAGCAGCACCTGTAACACCTGCACCATAAATAGGATTATATGTTAAATACATGTATTGTGGTATACCAATATAACTTGAATCAAATGTTGCATTAAATGTTGCATAATAATTTATATTATCTGGAGTTGTAATAGGAACAGGTGCTTCTACACCATTAATTGGGAAATAACTTGACCATGTTCCAGTAGAACCATTACCAGTAGTATACATATATAATTGATTAATTCCAATATCAGAATAATATGTTTGCCAATTGGGTAAATTTATTTGTATTTCAGTAGATTGACCAACAAGTCCTACATAAGTATTAGATGTACCAGTTAAACCAGTAGCTTGTATTACATCAATTATATTAGGTGTCGGATCATTTAATACAAAATTAACTGGTGATAATCCATATTGTTGAGATTCTGTTAAAATATATGCATTAAATGTATAAAAACCAACATGAATTGGAGAATTACCATAAGTTGGATTGGTATTAAATACTAAAGAATCAGTACATTCACCAATAGGACTAATATATACAGGAACTGATGCACTTGTTAAAGGTTGATTTGACCAATAAAATAAAAATCCTTTGTCAATTGTTCTAACAATGCGAACATATACCCAATTAATTCCAGGATTATATGCAGGTGTAGATACTGAATAAACAGTTGATGTACCATTATCTATTGTAAGTAATCCATTAATTGAACTATCAACTATTGTATTTGTAATTGTATATGTTAATCCATTACATATTAATTGTAATGATACATAATCACCAGTATAATTATTAAAACCATCAATAGTCAATATAGTTTCAAATACACCATTTACATATCCACCATTAATATAAGTAGCAGTACCAACTTGACCATTTTGTGTTCCAAAATAACTATTTTGGTCTAATCCATATCCAAAATTACTTGAAATAGTAGTCCATTGACCACCTATTAAATTAGTAGCTATAGTTGAATTCATTGGTAAAATATTAGGATTTCCTGTATTTGGATTTGTATTTTGTGCAAATACTAAGGTACCTTTATTATAATTATATCCATTAATTCCTTCTGTTCCAGTTAAACCAGTATATCCAGTTAAACCAGTAGCACCACTTGGACCAGTAGTACCAGTAAAACCAGTATATCCAGTATAGCCAGTTGGACCACAAATTGGATTATATGTTAAGTATAAATAGTAATTATTTAAATTATTAAAATTTGTATTAATAGTCATTTCATAAGGACCTGTAGGACCAGATATACCAGTTAATGCAAATGGACTACCTGCTAATGGTGTATATAAATTTTGTTGGTCATTTTCTAAATATGCACCACTGGGACCAGTGCCAAAATATACATATAATTGATTAATTTGATAATATGGTTGCCAGTTTGGTAATTGAACTGTAAATTGTTCATCTAAATATACATAGGCAGATGGATTTACGTTACCATCTATATCATATAAATTACCAAGTTTTGATGATGAAAATACATCATTATGAATAGAAATTTCAGGTGTATTGTCAATTAAATTAATAGAACCTGCAGTTACATTGTTAACTGGAAAAAATATTTGAGCATTACTAAAACTACTGCTACTACTAGATACATCAGATACATAAATATATATACGGTCATAACTATTAGAACTTGTAGTATACCACCATGGATTAAATATTAAAGTTGCAGTAATATAATATGTATTATTAGTTGAATTATATTGAATGGGAAATGGACCATTACCAATAGGACTAAAAGTAATACCATCATATTCAGCATTAAAGAAATTAGCAGCATCAAATGTGAAATATAAATATAATTGTGTAAATGGATAATATAATTGCCAACCAGTTAATGTAATATTAAATGTAGTAGGAACTGTTACAATTGAATAATTAGCATCAGTAGATCCTTGATTAATGTAAGAAACAAAAATAGGAGTTGCAGCAACAATTGCTACTTGACTAGAACCAAATGGAGTAGAACCGTCTACTATTTGTTGATTTGTAATAGCTATGTAATGAGGACCACCTATAGTAAAAGTTATATTTAATGTTCCTTTATATACACCATTAACAATTTGTAATTGTCCAGAATTAGAACCATTATTAACAGCATCTGCTTGAACAGGAATATATCCTGAATTAGCACCGCAATCATATACATAGAAATATTGACCATAAAATTCAGACCAATTAGAAAGAATAAAAGTAAATGTAGTAGATACATTCAATTGTGCATAAATAGGTGAAATATTTGCAGTAACTACAGCTGATTGAGGATTTACAGGAACATAATCATAATAAATAAATGATTCAATAAATGTTTGAAAATTAATAAAATTATAATATGATTTATTTGTACCAGTCGAACCAGTGTAACTAACAGGACCACCATTATAAGATGTTAATATACCCATATCAGTTGTAATATTTTGTACATCTTTGAATATTGTAAACATATTTTCTAATATACCAATATCATTAGAATCTATTGGTGTTGGTGTTTGATATAGTAATTGTTGATATCTAACAGTATCATTAGAAAATTCATATTGATAACCAAATGGCATACCATTGTATTGTAAATTAAAATTTGTACCAGTACTACCAGTAACACCAGTAAAAGTAGCATTAATTGTTTTAGTACCAGTATTAATTTCAATATCATATGTATTAATTGGAATATCAAAATATACATTACGTAATGTTAATTGAACATTATAACCAGTATATACATATTGGAAATTTAAGAAATTATATTTAGTTAATTTTGTACCATTACTATTAAAAATAGTATTATTAATATTTAAAATTATATAATCAACAATAGTAGTAAATAAATTAGTAGGAATTGTTTGATTATGATTGTTATAATAATAATATTGGTATCCACTATCAAATGTAGAAAAATCAGTATCTTTAATTAAATAACATCCAGTATTACCAGTAAGTCCAGCAGAACCAGTACCACCAGAAGGACCAGAAATATATAATTCATATTCAGATGCAAGAATTTTATTATTTACTTTCCAGTAATCATAGTTATTATGAAATTGTACTCTTTCATTAAAATTATTGTATTTACCAATTAAACTTTGACGTATTGCAAATATTAAACGATAATAATTTGCATAATTAATATTAGTTTTAATATTATCTAAAGAAAATGCATAAGGAAGTTTAAATTGTTCATATACAGCTGTATAGGAAGGTGGTGATGTATTATTATTTATTGTAATATTAACCAATGAATTTATAAACATATCTACAATATCTTTTAATCTATCTATTGATGTAAATGTTTTAATTCTTACATATAAATCATCATATGATATTTCATACAATGAATTTTGATAAATAATCTTTTTAGATTTTAATATTAAATATAAATATTCACATATTACATTAATCAAACCACTTTTCCATTGTACCGCAGTTACATTACTTAAAATATTACCTAATGACATTGGTGTATTTTGATATGAAGAGGCAATTAATTCAGTTTGATTTAAAATAAAACATTCAGATATTAAGAAATAATAGATTTGTGCAATTACAGATGGTAATACTACATTACCTTCAATATAACAATTTACTATTGCACCAGTAGAATCTTCTAATGTTAAAGTTCCCATATAATTATATGGTGATAAGATACCAATTGTATATGGATATCCACCGTTAATTAATCCATTTTGATTAAAAGAATTTGTTACAATAGGTTTTTCATTTAAAAATTGTTCATAATTTGCATTATTAGGTAATATATAGGATAAAGGTGCATCATCAGGAACACTATTTAAATCATTTAATAAATCATAAATAAATAATAAATTATCCATATGTTTGTTAATAAAGAATGGATGAGGAACATCTTGTAAAAAATCAATATTACCTTTAGCAGCAGCACTGATTATTATATTATCAAATGTAGATACTTCTTGTTGAATTCCAGTATAACCACTAAATGTATTTAATCCAGTAATATGTCTAATATTTTTACTAGCTGGATCATTATATGTAAATGCATCACCAACAAATCCATAATTATAATTTCTAAATTGTATTTGGTATAATGCAAAAATATACATAAATGAATGTGGTCTATAACCAGTAGCACCAGTAGGAGTAGGATAACCATTATAACCAACTGGACCAGTTGGACCAGTAGGACCATAATAAGTATTAACTTGTGCAGGAACAGATTTATAAGGGAAAAAATCAGTATTATCTAATTTCAATTGATGGAAATTACTAAAGAAATATTGATTACCAGTTGATAAGTATTTTAAGAAATAATAACTAATTGGTAAATTTGGATTATCATATGCAGCAATATTTGGTTTGGCTGAATTATTACTTAAATATGAATATAATAAATTCAAATGAAATACAACAGTATGAGATGCATTTTGAATATTATATAAATCATTGTATACCAATGGAATTAAATTATAATCAACATTGCTAGAAAAATTAAAGAACTTATCATAAAATGTTAGTGAAGTAACATCATTTACAGAATAATAGTCATTGTATAATATAATTTGTTCTTGTGTTAAACTTTGTGTTAAAATATTCTTTTGTCTGTAATTCAATATAGTTGTAAATAATTGTTTAAACATAGATATATCAGATTGATATAAATTAGAAATTTGTTGTAATGATATTGGTATAAAACTTAATGTAATTAATTCATAATTATTATCTCTATATGCAAAATCATTAATTAATGTTTGTTTTTGTGGAAAGCTAGTTAATCCACTAAAAATTGTATTATATTCATTAATAATATGATGATAATTAGTATTACTCAAATATTGTAATGCATTAATATCTGCAAAATTTCTTTCATTACTATTAAAAAATGTATTTATAAAATTAAATAATTCATAACCAAGAGATGACATGTCCAATGTATTAGATGATAATTGATTATATTGTGTAATTGTATTTGTTAATCCATTTAATAAAGAACTAAAATCATATGTAAAATTTAATAAATATGTATCCCAACTATTATAAATTTGTATATCAGTCATTGGTACACTATTAACCTTAAACTGTGTAATAATTTGTAAATATAAGTCATTATTAGGATATGGACCAGTAACATCCATTGAATATTTAAGTAAAACTAAGAATTCTTGATAATCAGTAAATCTAATATTCAAATTATTCAAAATAACAATTTCTGATATTGGATCTAATGCAGTTAATGATGATGCATTCGAATGCTTAAAATTATTTAAAATACCATATAATCTTTGGTCTAAGAAATTAAATCTTGGACTATTTCCTAAAATTCTATTAGTATAATCACGAGTACCATATGCCATTCTGGTTGCATAAACAGTTTCACCTTGGAAAATATCAGGACGATTATTATATGACATTCCAGTAGCACCACTGGGTCCTGTCACTCCCAAATAATATTCAGAAATGAATGATTTTCCAGAATAACTGTACATCATGTCATAATAAATAGCTAATGTATTAAAATAATAGAAATATGGTTGTGCTTGTCTTTGAATCCATGCTTGATAACTTTGGATTAAATGACCTTCCATATTTGGTAAATAAGCACCAATTTGATATGCATAAAATACAGGAGTATCATTACTGGTAATACTGGGTAACCAACTGTTAATCTTTGCATAAAAATTGGCTAATGTTGGACCAGTATATAATGGGTCATTTAATAAACCACCATATCCAGCAAAGAATAAATATTTCAAATAATCATAATGAATAGATAAATTAAATTGTTTGTAATAAGTATCAATACTATATCCAGTAGGGAATGAATAAGAAGATGTAAAAGTAGTACCAGTAGCACTAGTAATAGTATATTGGTCAGTAGCTAAGACTACTTTAACCAAATCTCCGCTACCGTGTATTTTGTATATAATTGGATAATTACTTAATGTAACTGTAGGTGATAATACTATATCGATATTGTATTTACTGCATAAATTACTAATTATTGTAAAAATATTAGAAAATTCATAAATCATAGTAGCAATATTATTATTAAATTCTGGAATATTTACGATATATTGTGGTAATAATAAATATTGTGAATATACATTAGTCAATGTAGTTACACCTTGAATTAAATTATTATATGTTTGATAATAATTACTTGTTCCATTAAATATAGTATGATATGATGTAGTATTCAAAATAAATGACATTGCATTAAATAAGCATGTACCTAAGAAATTAGGTGATAATTGATATATAGTCTTAAAATATGTTTCATCTAAATTTACAGGTAAATTATATGCATCACCGTAAATAGTTAATAATTCATTCAAATATTTATAAATATAATACATTAATAATCCATCATCTTTACCAGATAATGCAGCAAGATATGCATTTTGATTTGTAGTGGTATTACCACTTGTTGCAAATGTACTATTCCAATATGCTTGTAAATATGTTGATTGCATACTGGTAGTATGTTCTTGTAATTCTGATAAATATGTTGTAAAATTGTATGAATTCCAAAATGATCCAGTACATCCAGTAAATCCAGAACTAGCACCTGTAGAACCTGTACCAGGTGTCATTGTAAAATTATTTTTATTAATCTTATCTAATAATGTGTATGCATAACCATATGGTTCATAGAAAACTGGAATTTGTGTTGGATCCAAATAAGGTAAACTACCTTGAGAATTTAATGTATAATTGTATCCATCATTTCTAGGATAATTAATATTATTCATAAAATAAATAGATGAAGTACCAGAAGCTTGAGTAGCATAATTTTCAGATAATTCATTTACTTTTTGATAAATATTTTGATATAATTGAACTTCTTTACTGTATAAATATCTTGGAAAATACGACTCTGCATCATATGTAATTATATATGTATTGTTTTCTAATAATGGTGTACCTTGGTCAATAGTATCTTCTTGATATTGAGAATATAATGAACCACCATTTCTAATAATAGATGCTCTAGAAATTTCATAATTTTCCATATTACCAAACATTTCTTCACTGACATTGTTAATGTAATCTAACAAAATATTATTACCATATAATTGAGTAGTAATTAATGAATTATTATTAATAACAGGAATAATATCAGTTGAATAATTATCAACACTGGATGTTAAACTGTAAATATTACAACCAGTTGCACCAGTACCACCTGTATTACTATAAGAATAATAGAAACAGCTATTACCAACAGGAGGTAAGCTAGTAGAACTAGTAGGACTTAGGTAAGAAGAAGAACCAAAATCAATATATTGTAAATTAAATGGAATTTGTAATTGTAAAATTAAAGAAGTCATATCAAATGAAATAGTTCCAGTACCTAAAGTAAGTAATGAATTTGGAATTGTAATATTTTGTAATGACCAATTACCATTTTGCTGTAAATTATAATATAAATTCATTTGTGTAATTTCATTAATTGGATATGGAATATTATCAATACTAAAAGTTAAAACAGTTTTTCTAATACCACCATATTGAACATAGTTAAGAATTTTTACTAAATTGTCACTTAAATTTCGGCTAATTGTTAATAAATCAGATGTCCAGTTATTATAAAAAGTAACAGATGTATTTTGATATTGTTGAATAATATAACTGGTTAAAAAGTTAATGTATGATAAATTTGGATTGTAATTAGGATTATTTGTAATATTTTTATTAATTGTATTTATTAAATATTGTTGATATCTTAATTCATTATTTACCATATTTGAAAAATTAGTGCTACCAACACCATCTAAAATAAATAATTTATTAGATTGTTCATAGTTAACAGCAAAATAAATATTGTTTAAATAATCTTGATTATTCGAATTTTTAATAATTGTTTTAAAATAGACTAAATTCATATAATTAAATAATACATCATAACTATCTTCTAACCATGTTTCAATGTTATTATGAATAGTAGTTACTTCGCTAGATGTTAATACAAAATCAGGATTAGAATTTATAATTTGTTTTAATAATGTTTCAGAAACAGATGTAATTGGTGTAGGAGTAATTGATTTAATATTAACATCAGAATATACATAATTTTTAATTATATTAGCAAGAGTATTTGAATTATATGTTGCTGCATTTGTAGTATTATAATCAGTATAAAATGTATTACTAGTAACAGAAGAATTACTATCAAATAATAATGTATCAGTTAAATACAATTGGTCAAGATCAAGAGGTAATACAGTGATAGTAGTATCATAGTTGCTAGTGGTAATGCTATCATCGGTGCCTGATAATCCTCTTCTAATTTGGAGAACTTTGAAAATCCCATAAATATTATTATAATTATTATTTGGGTTTTTACCGGAATTAATTCCAACAATAATTACATCGTTTACTGTAATAGGTGCAGAACGGTCTAATGTAAATTCTTGATAATTATTAATATTTAATTTAATATTGGTGATAGTTGCAAAATTAATTGGTTCTAATTGAGAAGTAGTATTGTTAAATCCATAATAAATAAATAATTGGTCATTATTAGTATTAATTACTTTATTAGTTAAATTATTTCTAAAAGGATAAACAGTTAAGCTAACAGGATTAGTATCAGTAATAGTTTTTATTACAACAGCACCTATTATTACACCACTACGTTTTACTAAAATATAATTTCTATTAAAAATGGATAAAAAATTAGATGTGTAATCTAGTAAATAATTATTTGGACTAGATACATTTTCGTATTGAATAAAAGTTAAAAAATAATTTGTTGTAAAATTTAATGGTAATACAATATTATACAAGTAATCTAAAGGGGGTATATTGTAAAGATTATTATAATTAAAAACATAATCATTAATTTGTTGAGAATTTAAAATTTCAGTATTCATATTTACAATAAGTTGATTAAATGCAGCAATTTCAGGTGTTTTGAGAATATATTTATTAACTGTATTATAATAGACATCTTGCCATTTATCAAAATAAGTAATTGCATAGTTAGGATCAATTTCTTTAATATTTAATAAATTTGCAATAAAAAAGTAAAATTCCTTGTCTTGGAAAGCATAATTTAAATAATCAATATTCGTAGTTGTTGCTTTTTGATAATATGGTAATGAATTAATAGTATGTAATTTAAATTTATTATCAAAATATAGAGAATTTGGACCAGTAGAACCAGTATTATAACCAGTTCCAGAATAAATAAATTGACTATTTAAATAATTTTCTAATGAATATTTTTGTGTGATACCAGAATTTAAAAACATTGAGGTATCTAATAATGGTAGCATTAATTGGTAATTAGTTGAACCGGTAACACCAGTTGAACCAGATAGTCCAGTATAACCAGTAAAAGTAGTTTCACGAAGTAAATAAGTTTGTAATGTATTACCAAGACTTTCTTTGTATAAATTTTCATAATATTGTTGTTTGTCAGTCATGGTAACAAATGTATACTGACTATTCAAATAATTTAAGTATTCAGTACCATTTTGAAAAGTATAATTACCAGTAAGTTGAGGTAATTCAACATTTAATACCATATCTGTTAGTAAATCACCAACTTTTGGAATAATAACTTCTATTTTTTTTCCAAAATCACTCAAACTGGATAAAGGTAATTTATAATCTTCTATTGAAAATGGTGTGTATTTGTGATAAACAATTTTGAATAAACTATAATCATTATCATTAAATATATAATTTGCAGCACTATTTGCGGCAATCTGTAAAAGTCCACCTGGCATATTATTACTTATTATAATAATAATTCTTTTAAATTATAATTATAATTAATATAAATATTAATAAATATATATCATATCAGTTATATTATTTAATAAATATGGAATCTAAATATGAACAAAATAAAAATAAATTTATAAAATTAAAAAAAATATGTAATGAATTTAATTGTTATAAAGGTGCTAGAAGTGGATATGATAAATGTAAGACACATGGTGGAGGTAAACGATGTATAATATCTGATTGTAAAAAAAGTGCAGCAGATAAAAGTGATAAATGTAAATTACATGGTGGTGGTATCCGATGTAATGAACCTGATTGTAAAAATAGTGCAAGAAGTAAATCAGATAAATGTAAGATGCATGGTGGAGGTAAACGATGTATAATATCTGATTGTAAAAAAAGTGCAAGAGATAAATATGATAAATGCAAAACACATGGAGGTGGTCTACGATGTATTATATCTGATTGTAAAAAAAGTGCACGAGATAAATATGATAAATGTGTTGAGCATGGTGGTGGTAAAATATGCAATGAACATAATTGTAGAAAAAGTACCCAAGGTAAAAGTGATAAATGTAATGCACATGGTGGTGGTATCCGATGTCCAAATTGTATAACATGGCCTGATTCTCGAGGCAGTTCTAATAAATATGATGGATATTGTGCTACTTGTTTTAAATATTTATTTCCAAATGATAAACGAAGTAAAGTAATTTATTCTCATACTAAAGAGATTAGAGTTAGAAATGCCATTAATAATATATTTGATGGATTTATTCATGATAAACCATTATATACTGGAAATTGTGATTGTACACATCGTAGACGAATTGATCATAGAAAACTAATAGGAAATACAATACTTGCAATTGAAACCGATGAAAATGCACATAATAATTATAATAGTAAAGATGAAGAGATACGATATGATGATCTATTCATGATTCATAGTGGAAAATGGATATTTATAAGATTTAATCCAGATGGAAAAAATATTGATATGGAAGATAAATTAAATAAATTAATTGAAACAATTCAAGAACAAATAGATAGAATTGAAAATGAAGAAAATAATGAACTTGTTGAAATTATTAAACTATATTATAATTATAATTGTTTAGGCTGTAAAATATAATGCACCCATGCCATTAGATAATCTTAAAATATTATATGTTAATCCATATATTACACATGATGCTTTATTGATACTATTATTGTTATATTGACTTGCATAATTCCAAAATGCATCAGTAAGAGTTAATGTCATAGCAGTATATCTTAATGCAGAATGATTTGCAGAGCCAGATGGTTGATATTTTTCAGGTGCTAAAGAGAATAAATACATATAAATTCCTTGACTATTAGGAATACATGTATGATGACCATATGGAAAAACAGTATTTATATAATTACCATCTAATTGTTTTTGTCTAGGATAAGATTCAAATAATAAGACAAAATTATCTAATGGTCCTCCTAATGTTTGTGTTAATGTTGCAGTATCATCACCATAGTAAACAGAATTAAATTGGAATTGTTGATTATTAATAGAAACAATTTTATAAGTTCCAGTATAAAAATTACTTTTGGAAAATGTAATTAATTGTCCTACAGAATTAGAATTAATAGTAAATTGATCATAATATTGTTGATCTAATATAAAAATAGGTACTGTTTGACCATTTACAGTTTGACTTGTAATAGTACCAGTTACAACTATATTTGTATTATAATCATAATTATTAAAACTTAATGATTGATAACTTTGAATGAGAAAATAGATAGATTTTACAGAATTATAAAAATCATAATTAATAGTTTGTGTTTGACTAATAATAGGAGTATTATATTCTTGTATATAATCAATTAAATATTCATGTGAATAAGTAGCAAATTTTACACGTTCATCTTGGTCTAAATAAATATATTCAGTTAATAATCTTCCATCAATAATACTTACATAATTATCAATATTTACACCATCTTTAATTAATTGAGGGTCAACATTAGCAATACTATATAAATCATTTAATGTAATAATAATTTTAACTTCATGATATCTAAAAAATATAATTGGTAATGAACATTCTAAATATCGGTTAAAGAAAAATTGTAATGGAATTAATAATTGATATTGTGGTGTACCAGCAGGACTATATTTAGTTAAAACTTCAACGTTACCAATCATTTTATTGTAAACAGTTTGCATATATGGATTAACTGTTAATTCTTCCCAAATATTAAGCCAATCAGTAAATTGTTTATCTATTTTTTGTCCACCAATTTGTAATTCAATATCTTTGATTAATAAATGACCAATATTAGGCAACCATGCAAAATTATAATTTGTAATAGTTGCTGAACCTTGAGTATTTTCAAATAAAATTTTATCATTGTAAGTAGTAGCCCATACAAAATTATTATAAATAGTTAAATTAATTGCACCTGTAGTACTATTAAATGCTAATGTTGGATTATAAGAAGGTGTACCATAACCAGTTACAGTAGAATATTGTTGAATAAAATCAATATTACTACCATTAAAAGCATTATAAGGTGCAGTACCAGGATATACAGCATATGTTTTATTACTTAATATACTATTAAAAATTGTAGCAATATCAGATATACTATAATTAATATTACTTAATTCAGATGCAATATTTCTATAAACAGGATAAATAATATTTAAAAAAGTTAAGTAATCATTATAAATATCGACAGCAGTAGTTCTATCAATAGGTGAAATTGGATTTGTTCTTGGAATAGATACTTGTGATAATGTAGCAGTAAAATACATTTTATGAATTAAATCTCCACTTTTTGGTAAAATACATGTTATTTGTTCTCCAAATTCTAATGAACCTGACATTGGTAAATAAATCATTTCAGTTGCAAAATTAGTATATCTTTTATAGACTACATCAAAATATGATATCTGCGGAAAGTCTGTTAAAAAATCAACATCTCCTCTTATTTCTAATTTAAAATCACCTTTTCCCATATATAAAAAAAGTATTTTAATCTTTAAACTATTAATTAAATTACGCTTACGCTTCATCTCACTACGTTCGTTTTACTTCGTAAAATTTGACTGCGTCAAAGTTCGCTATGCTCACCCTAGATAAATTTATATTATTATTAAAAATTAAATAAAAATTAAATAAAAATCATAATAAGTGAGTGGAACGAACTGAGCGTAGCGAATTTTATGCGAATAGCATAAAACGAGTGTAACGAGACGTAGTTTTATGAAGTAAAACGTAGTTTATTTATATTTGTTTCTAAATCTTCATCTTCAATTTCAAAATCACTATCTATAATAGGTGGTGAAAAGAATAATCTAATTTCATCATCATTATATGATACATAAAATCCTTCAGATACTAATCTATTTTTTAAATTTTTACGATAATCAGAAATAATTTGACAAGAAATAGAATCATGAGGTTGATTAATAATATGTTCTTCTTTTTTTAGATTATAAGATACATAAATATTATTACTAGAATCCATATCATAATCTTCATATTGTTGTGCTTCAAATACTTTATCAATACATGCCCAATAGATTCTTTCTTCAATGACTTTTGATTTATGAGAAACATATTTTAGAATTTTTTCATTAATTGCATTTGCGACTGCTTTATTGGCGTTCATTTTTATTTAATAGTTTTAAAATGTTTAAATTAAAATTATCAATTTTTTAGACAGATGGATAATATTCCCAGTTTAAGTGTTCACAAATACGTTTCCATGTCATATCAACTTCTTGTAATTTTTCACGATTTTTGAGTAAAGGAAAATAAATAAGATAATCATCTAATTCTAAAAGTTCAAAGAATTTGTGCATTAAATAATTATAGTTTAAGCAACTCTTACGATTTTTAGGTTTGAATAGTTCAAAAGGTTCTTGAATTTCTTCAAACATCATATCTATTTTATGTTCAGCTTCACGTGTAATAGTAATAGGTAATTTACAAGTTAAGAAACAAATTATGTGAGTGATATGTTCATAATATTTATTATGACCAAGTTTTTTAAGGATATCACGCATAACTTTATGATTAATATCATCATTGGACAAGCGTAATTTTTTAATTTCACTTTTGATTTCTTCATAAATTTCAGGAGGGATATCAATTGTTTCTTTAGCTTGAAACTGATTAATTTTTTCGTTAAGATGATTTTTTCTTTTATAAGCAGTATAGTTTTTACTAGTTTGAGTAGGTTCTTTGTAATTAGGTTTATCAGTATCTAATAAAATGTCGTTGGAGCGACCACAACCAGTGCAAACCATTAATCCATCATGTTGATGAACAGTCATTTCAGTTTTACATTCAGGACATTCTAGAATTGCATTATGAGATAATTTATTAGTAGTATGATTTGTTATTTTAAGATAATCATTTAATAAAGAAGCTTTGTTAGCAGTATGTGGTGATGATTCATTTTCTTCGTAATAATTAACTAAAATATCAACAGTATTATAAAAATATTCTAATTCAGAATGATGACTTTCAGTTTCTGAGATATTTTTAGTTAATATTTCTATTTTTTCTTGATATAATTTCTTTTTATTATCGGTTTCAATATTTTGAGGATTTGCATTTATTGTATCTATGTCACTTTTGTATTTTTCTATTTTAGCTTTCCATTTTCCTACCATAGCATGTTTTTGATTAAATTCTTCCATATTCTTTTGATGACAAATGTCAACAGTATCTTGAATATTAGCTTGTTTTTTTCTATTTTTATTATTTACAAAAGAAGAATATTTGGTTGTTTTTTCTTTAAATGTTGACATGTTATACAAAAGAAAAAATATTTAAGTAGAAAATATAATTAATTTGCGTTATATTTAATAATCATACTAAAAAATATATAAAATAAAATATTTCTCATGGAAAGATACCATAAATCATATAAATAAATTTGGTATCTAATAATTACTGAACTAAAAAAAATAAATAAAAAAGGGCATATTGAAAAAAACATTTAGTTTTTAATTATTTTTTAATTATTTTGAGGTTAATATTTTTAAAAATAATTTCTGAGATATAGTTATATACTTAAAAAATGGCAGGTGGTGGTTTAGTACAACTCGTAGCTTATGGTGCCCAAGATGTTTACCTCACTGGTAACCCACAAATTACTTTCTTCAAAGTCGTCTACCGTAGACACACAAACTTTGCATCTGAATCTATTGAACAAACATTCACTGGTACATTCTCTTTTGGAAGCCGTGTAACTGTTCAATTAACTCGTAATGCCGACGTTGTAACCAAAATGTACCTCCGTGTAGTCCTCAACCAAGGTTTACTCGCCAACGTCACTGTTGCTGGTGGTCAATCCTTCACCCCTCAATGGGCTTGGGTACGTAATGTAGGCCATGCCTTAATCAACGACTACTACCTCGAAATCGGTGGTACTCAAATTGATAAACAATACGGTGACTGGCTCAACATCTGGTACGAACTCACCCACCCTGTTGGTCAAGTTCGTGGTTACGCCAAAATGGTCGGTAACGTCCCAGCCATGACATCATTAACAAACCAACTCAACTACAACAACACTGGTCTCCAACCCAACCAAGGTCAACAATACGTCCTCAACGTTCCTCTCCAATTCTTCCACTGCAGACACGATGGCTTAGGTTTACCATTAATTGCTCTCCAATACCACGAAGTTCGTATTACCTTCGATATTGCCCCACTCAATCAATTAATTGTAACCAACTACGCCAACGGTGGTCAACCAATCTGGTCAAGCACACCACCTAACGTTGCCTATGCTTCTCTCTGGGTCGACTACATCTACCTCGATCAAGAAGAACGCAAACGTTTCGCCCAAGCCACCCACGAATACCTCATTGAACAAGTTCAATACCCATCACCAGAAACTGTTACATCCACAACCACACGTTCCCGCTTAACATTCAACCACCCATGCAAATTCATTGTCTGGAATCTCCAATTAGCCCGCTGGACCTCTGGTCTCCGTTACTTATCATACAATTCAGATGATACAACTTCTATGCAACTCTTAGCCACTAAACGTTTCATCCTTGGTTATGCAGCACTCACATCTGGTGGTCTCCAACCTAACCCTCTCTTAAACAATCAAATCACCGCTAAATCTGGTTTAGCAGGTATCTGGTTAGCTTACTTCAACAACGCTGGTGCAGTCTACGTTGACCAATACGTCCTCGATCCTGATAACATCACCATCACTGGTACATTACTCCCTCTCGATGTCTGCTCTCTCGATGCAGCCACCCTCGAAGCTACAGTAAACGCTGCTGGTGCAGTTACTCGTAATACATCTACCTTCAGCAATCAAGGTTCAGCTGTATACGATTACGTCGTCTACCAATGGGATAACTACGGTCTCCAACTCGACAGAACCGAAAATCCTTTCTTAACTGGTTTACTCCAACTCAACGGTCATGATCGTTTCAACATCCGTGATGGTGACTACTTCAACTACGTCCAACCATACCAATGCTTCACCAACACACCTTCTGATGGTATTAACGTATACTCATTTGCCCTCACACCTGAAGAACATCAACCATCCGGAACATGTAACTTCTCCCGTATTGATAACGCCACACTCCAAATCACCCTCGGTCGTGCTCTCGGTGAAGCCAACATTAGCTCATCTGCAACCTTCTCATCTGTCTACCTTGCATCTGCTGCCACACTCAATATCTATGCTTTCAACTACAACGTTCTCCGTGTCATGAGCGGTATGGCTGGTCTTGCATACTCCAACTAGACGTACTATTTATTTATTATTTTATATATTATACTATAAAATAATCTTACTTTCAAAATATCAACTTAAAAAAAATATATCATATATATATATAGATTAAAAATGGCAGGTGGTGGTTTAGTTCAACTTGTCGCATATGGTGCACAAGATATATATTTAACAGGTAATCCACAAATTACATTTTTCAAAGTAGTTTATCGCAGATATACAAATTTTGCTTCTGAAGCAATTGAACAAACATTTGCAGGTACATTTGATTTTAATACACGTGTAACAGTTCAATTAACTCGTAATGCTGATGTTGTAACAAAAATGTATCTTCGAGTTGTTCTTAATCAAGGAGTACTTAATCCAATTACTCTTTCTCCAGGTGGTCAATCATTTACACCTCAATGGGCATGGACACCTCGTTTAGGTCATGCTTTAATTCAAGATTATTTCTTAGAAATTGGTGGTACTCAAATTGATAAACAATATGGTGATTGGCTCAATATTTGGTTTGAACTTACTCAACTTGTTGGACAAGTTCGTGGTTATAATAGAATGATTGGTAATGTACCAGAAATGACATCACTTAACGACCAATATGGTTATAATGCTCCTAATCAGAATCAACAATATACACTTAATGTTCCTCTCCAATTTTTTCATTGCAGACATGATGGATTAGGTATACCATTAATTGCTTTACAATATCATGAAGTACGTATTACATTTGACATAGCACCTTTAAATCAATTAATTATTACTAATTATGGGAATGGAACCAATATTACAAGTGCATCATGGGCAGAAATACCTTCTGTTGCATATGCATCATTATGGGTTGATTATATATATCTTGACCAAGAAGAACGCAAACGTTTTGCACAAGCTACACACGAATATCTTATTGAACAAGTACAATTTCCAGCATCTGAAAGTATATCAACAACAGCAACACGTACACGATTAATATTTAATCATCCATGCAAATTTCTCGCATGGGATATTCAATTAGCACGTTGGATAACTGGTTTACGTTTTTTAGCATATAATTCAGATAGTCATGATGCGATGCAACTTTTAGCTACCAAACGATTTATTCTTGCATATGCTCTTATTGTGAGTGGTTCACTTCAACCTAGTTCATCAACACAAAATACTGTTTTACCTAATCCATTGTTAGCTGGTAATTATTTGACATATTTTAATAATGCAGCTGCAGTATTTGTAGATCCGTTAGTTTTAAATCCAGATAATCTTACAATTACAGGAAGTTTAATGCCAATTGATGTATTATCTCTTGATTGTGCTACACTTGAAAGTATAGTTTTAGCATCCAGTCCTGGTATTACTCGTAATACATCATTATATAATAATCAAGGTTCATCTGTATGGGATTATGTAGTATATGATTGGACTAATTATGGTCTCCAATTAGACAGAAGTGAAAATCCTGTCTTAACTGGTTTACTCCAATTAAATGGTCATGATCGTTTTAATATTCGTGATGGTAATTATTTTAACTATGTTCAACCATATCAATGTTTTACAAATACACCATCAGATGGTATTAATGTATATTCATTTGCACTTACACCTCAAGAACATCAGCCATCTGGAACATGTAATTTTTCTCGTATTGATAATGCTACATTACAACTTACTATTGGTCGTGCTTTAGGAACATCTAATATTAGTGCATCAGCTACATTTTCATCAATATATCTTCCAACAGCAGCTACACTCAATATCTATGCATTTAATTACAATGTGCTTAGAGTCATGTCAGGTATGGCAGGTTTAGCTTATGCAAATTAATAATTTAATAATAATTTTATTTTCTTTATATATAATAAAATTATTTAATAATAATATATGCGTTTATTTTCAATTCTTATAGGGTTATTATTTCCGTTAATAAATGCTCAAACACCAGGATATGATTACAATGGTTTCACAGCTACAACATTAGGTTGTGGAACAGATTCTGGTGCATTAAATGTTGGATTAAGTCAAAGTTTATCACCAGGTTCAACTGGTCTCAAAGTAAAGCAAATTGCGTTTGCTATTTATGGTACTCAAGCAATGCCTGCAAATATACAATTAGATGGAAATCCATCTACCGCTAGATTATCTACATCAGGTATTCAATCATGTTGTGCACCAAATTGCGATTTAGCCGTTCAAGTTGCTGCAGCTGGTCAATCATGGTATAATTCTCCATGCGGTGTTAATTCATGTGGTGGTAGTTCATCACAAAATCATTGGTATTATATGGATTTCTCATCATCAGCAGTTGGTACAACTACACAAACTGGAATTAGTCAGGCAACATTCTATGATGGTAGTGGTAACCAAATTGGTGCTGATATGGTAAATATTGCCAATCGTGGTTCTGCATTCTTTGTATCTTATACAGAAATTATACCATCACCAACACCAACAACATCAATAATGGCATCACGTTCAATTTCACCTAGTAAATCATTATCAGCTTCATTATCACCAAGTATATCAGCAACGGTATCTGCATTACCAAATTTAAATTTTCAAGCTACAACAATTGCAGGTATGGGAAATGTAGTACAAATGGATGGTGTAGGAACATCAGCTAGTGTACCAGCACCACAATATATGGTATTTACACCAGATTATTCAGGTATTTATATTTCGGAAGCAAGTCCAGCTGACCAAATTCGTTTATTAAATTTAACAACTAATATAGTTACAAGCGTTGCGGGTATGTGGAATATTCAAGATACAGGAACAGGTATTGGTACAAATGCAGCAATGAATTCTCCAGCAGGTTTAGCATTAGATAGTATTAATAATATTCTTTATGCAGTTGAAAGAGATTCTAATGTAATTCGAAGTATTAATCTTGCTACTTTACAACTTAATTATATAGCAGGAGATCCAGAATCTGGTCCTGGATGTGCAAATGGTATTGGAACTAATGCACTTTTTACAAATCCAGAAGGGATTGCAATAGATCAAGTAAATCAGTTTTTATACGTAGCAGATACAGGATGTGCTGCAGTCCGTGCAATTAATATTTCTACTCAAAATGTAACAACTCCAATAGGAACATTAGGTGTAATAGGATGGCAAGATGTTTATGGTGGTTACAAAGGTAAATTTGGTAAACCTACTGGTATTCGCTATAATAATATGAATTTATATGTAACAGATACTTATTGGAATAATATTCGTTATATTCAATTATCATCACCAGGAATAGCAAGTTCATCACAAAATATTTTAGGTGGTAATGGACCAGCAGGTACAAGTATAGATGGTTCAGGAACAGGTGTATCTTTTAATAATCCAATGGATTTAGAATATGATGGACTTCATAATGCATTATATGTATCTCAAGCAGTATCTGGTCAAAGTGTAATTCGTAAAATTAGTTTATATACATTATGGAATGCTCAAGTAATAACACTAAGCGGTAATAATATTACACAAAGTATTGATGGTACAGGAACACAAGTTAGTTATAATAATCCAATTGGTCTAATATATAATCCAAATAAAAATACAATTTATACTGCTGATTCTCAAGGTAATGTAATTCGTCAACTTGGTCTTACTTTACCATCAGTTACACCTACAGTAAGCTCATCAATATCTTCTAGTTTATCTGCTAGTATATCAGTGAGTGCATCAATTCCACCAACTGTAAGCATAACACCATCACCAACAGCTACTTTACCTGCACCATGGTTTACAGGAATGACAGGATGTTGTCATAATCCAATGACAAGTGGACAAGCAATAAGTTTTACAGTACCAAGTATTTATTCAAATACAGCAATTACTAGTATTGCTTTACAATATTGGCCCGGTTCTGTTGGTTCTACAACATTTACAATAGGTTTGATGGCAGCAAATGCAGCTAATCAACCAACTGGTAGCGTACTTGCATCAGCACAAATTACGTTAACAAGCCCTGGATCCTTCCCAGGGGTTTCTCAACAAGCAGTTGTTTTAACTAATTTAGGTAATATTGTTGCATATTCTCTTTTAGGTGGTAATACATATTCATTAGTATTTTATGGTGCATCTAATTCAAATGTAGAATTTTTATTAGGAAATTCAGGTTCATATATATTTGGTGGAGGTTTAACACCAATTTCTGGTTCTTTTTATACAACATCAAGTGCAAATCCACCAACTAGCGTATTTTGGTATACATCTAGTAATACAGCATATTTAGAAATTTATACTGGTCCAGTACAATCTGTTTCAGTTTCACCATCAATTTCTATCTCTCCAAGTTTTTCATCTAGTATTTCTGCAACATCATCAATTTCTAATTCTAATATTGCATCATCTAGTATAACACCATCAAGTTCATTAAGTACATCTTATACATCTAGTGTATCACAAACAACTAGTTCTTCAAAATCATATTCTTCTACTATGTCTCAAACACGTTCTAGTTCAATAACACCATCAATTTCAACTGGAGCAACATTATCAATTTCACCAAGTATATCTTATTCTTCTACTGTATCTCAAACACGTTCTAGTTCAGTAACACCATCAATTTCATCTGGAGTAACATCATCAATTTCACCATCAGTAACATCTTCTATATTTCCTTCTACTTCTGTTTCAACGTCTGTTTCAACATCTGTTTTATCATCTGTTTCACTATCAACATCTGTATCTAAAACACCTACATTATCACCAAGTATTATATTAAGTATATCTGGTTCACCAATATTTTTATTTTCAAATGCAAGTATTACACCAACACAAAATGCTACAGGTGGAGGAGCAGCTGCATCAGATTCACAATCACCTAATGTTGCTCTTATTTTAGGTGCAACATCAATGGGAACAGTAGGATTATTAATAGCAACATTAATAGCAAATCGTGTAGGTGTAAGATTACCAGGATTTTCAACTTCAACAACATCTTCAACTACAACAACAACTGGTTCTGCACCAAATCAACCAGATGTAGAAGGACCAGATGTAAATGGACCAAATATGCCAGATATAGATGCACCTGATAGTAAAAATAACGGTATAGCAATGACAGCATTAACAGGAGTTGTTGGAACTTTATTTGGACAAAAGGGTACAGATATGTTAAACAGTGCAAAAACATTAGCTACAGATCCAAATTCATTATTACCGTCATCTGCACAAAACTTATTAAAACAAGCAGGTATTGATCCAAATAAGATAGTAAATAATTTAGAAACAAAAGCATCATCTAGATTACAAAAAGCAGTTGGTTTAAGTCCATCTGATTCAAAAAATTTATCAGATGCAGAAAAAGGTAAATTATTAAATACAAAAATATTATCATCAAATAAAAAAATATCTATTCCACCATCACCTGTTGATAATACAAATATTAAACAAATTATAACATCATTACCATCAATAAATGAAAATCATTCAACTGATTCATCACCAGTTTATACACCAGGTGTAATAGTTAATGATTTAAATACAATTATAGAACCATCTAAATCAAATCAATCAATTGTAGTTGAACCTATTGAATCAACAATAAATAAAAATAATATTAATTTTACACCTGAATTTTCTAGTGAAATTAAAGATTTATTACAAAAAATATTAGAATCATATCCACCTGTAGTTTCACCTACAAATGATAATAAAATAAAATCACCAGATGATAGACCAACATCACCAGATAATAGACCAACATCACCAGTTAATAAACCAACATCACCAGATAATAGACCAACATCACCAGATAATAGACCAACATCACCAGTTAATAAACCAATATCACCAGATAATAGACCAATATCACCAGTTAATAGACCAACATCACCAGTTAATAGACCAACATCACCTGTTATCAAAGTAGAACCAAAACCAGCACAAACAAATAATAATAATAAAATTCAACCACCTACAAATAATAATAAACCTGTTTATAATCAACAATCTAATAAACCAGTACAAAATCAAACAAATAATAATAAACTAGTTAACAGCAATAAACAAAATAATAATAAACCTAAAGCAAGATTAGAAGTTAATGCAGAAGAATTAGCAGAAATTAAAGAAATGTTAGCAAAACGTAATAAGAATTATAAAGTATTGTAAACGTAATCACAAAAATTGAAATCTTAGTTAAAACAACAGATCAGAATTTTTATTCTTTTTTAATCACAAAAATTGAAAAATTAATCACTATATAGTTATTTATAGTAATTAATCAAAATGCCTCGTACTAGTGCAAACGATAAGAACAATTCCTTAATGGACAAGTATGTTAAGATGCTGAAAGACAAGAAGAAGGTCTGCTGCAAGGAAGACCTAGACAATATATTTAAGAACGGCTACTCTCTAGCCAAAGTCATCAAGAATCTGGGCAGCTGTCGCCTACAGGTTGTCGAGCAGAACGGCAACACGGCAGACGTGCGGATTTCTCCGTCTGTCATCCAGATGATTAAGCGAGAGAGCGCTGTCAACGAAATCGTCCTCATCGATGGCGGTTTTATCAAGGCCAAGATTCCGGCGGCAACAGTCGTCGACATCCTCAAGATTTTTGAAAAGTACGATTACGAGCTGCCCAAGATTTTCTATGCTGTGTCATATTCTGGTGATGAGGAGACCGGTTTTGGTGATTCATGGGAGTTTGACCGCTCAGAGCCGGTTGC
>Ga0208498_1000036_pt1 | contig 59197 bp, 61 predicted proteins | sample CryBogCBE12Aug09_FD_185502 | JGI IMG/M metagenome (GOLD analysis project Ga0208498, IMG submission 185502) | Freshwater microbial communities from Crystal Bog, Wisconsin, USA - CBE12Aug09 (SPAdes) (version 2) | ecosystem: Environmental > Aquatic > Freshwater > Lake | place: Crystal Bog... | reverse complement strand
TGGTCGGGCTGCCGGGATTTGAACCCGGGACCTCTTCGTCCCGAACGAAGCGCGCTACCAAGCTGCGCTACAGCCCGCAGCGAGCAGAGACCATCTTAGTCGCCCGAAGGTACGGGCACAAAGTCCTACGGTGTAACGAGTTCGTCGGCCGGTTCGTGGCGCTCCACCACAATCTCGCTGATCCGCTGTTTCACCACTGATTGGACGCGAAAGCTCCACTCCCCAACGGCAAAGACCGTGCCAGCGGCGGGAATGTCGTCGGCCAACGCCAGGATGTAACCGGCGAAGGTGACGTACTCACCTTCGGGAATAGTGAGGCCCAGCGTCTCTTCGACCTTGTCCACGTGCGTCTGACCATCAATCAGCCAGCGTCCTGGACGAATAGGGACGATGGTGACGTCTTCCTCTTCGTCAAACTCGTCACTGAGGTCGCCCACGAGTTGTTCGAGAATGTCACGAATGGAGATGACACCCGCGACGCCACCATGTTCATCGAGCACGATGGCGAAGGTGCGACGCTGCAAACGCATTTCCTTCAGGCTCTCGAGCAGGTCGAGGGTCTCGGGCAGCATGAGTGGGGTGCGAATCTTGCGGCCAATTTCGCGCTCATCGGGCAGGGAGACGCCAATTGCTCGTTTGGCCGTGGTGGAGCGAAAGAGGTCGTTCACGAACAACACGCCCTGAACTTGGTCAAGGTCATCGTCGTGCACCACTGGGAAACAGGAGTGGCCGGTATCACGAACGGCCTCGGCGATAGCTTCGGGGGTCACGGGCATGGTGAGGTAGGCCACGTCAACCCGAGGGGTCATCACGTCACGGAGTTCGAGCTCGCTGAGTTGATCGACGCGGTCGTGAATGGCCTGCGCTTCAGGGCTGGTGAAGACGTGATTGTCTTTTCCAGCAACCCGGGCACGAAAGCGAGCGAGGCCAGAGGCCAGCGCTGGTTCCTTCATGCAGAGTCGCCAGCGCGGACAGTCGCCGGCGTGAGTGCCGTGTCCTCGAAGGCGTCGCCGCGCAGCAGGGCGCGCACGGCGGAACGAACCGTCAACGGCTCGAGCGGCTTAAGAACAAACCCTTCCGCCCCACTCCGTCGAGAGAGAAAAACGTCTGCTCGACGGTCCAGCAACATCAACACTGGCACGGGCTCGGCGAAACCGTAGGACTCGTCGTGGCGAAGTTCCATGGTGATCGCCATGGCGCCCATGGCACCAATCTGCATGTCGCAAAGGAGGAGGTCAACGCCACCGGCGCGGGTGAGGGTCAGGACCTCGGGCCCACTCGACGCTTCCACGATGGTGTACTCGGGTGACTCGAGCATGGCACGAACGTCACGACGCAAACTGGCGAGGTCACTCGCAATAACAATGGTTGCCACCCCTCCAGCGTAGCAAGCGCCACTTTCTGTGAGGCGCGGTACACCGCAAGTGGCGCACTACTCCGCTGGCTGCGACACCCAGCCCAGCTGCTTTGGTGCCACCTGGGTGAGCACGATGAGCAGCGCGAAGGTGATGATGTGGACGGCGGTGCAGTACAGGCAAATGTGGTCAATGATCACCAGCTCAGCAGTGATGAGCCACAGGACAAATCCCATGGAGCCAATGGCCAAAAGAAATCGCACGACGTGGATCCAGTACTGCTTGGCGGCCCAGGCCCACGGCGAGTTGAGGGCGGTCATCACCACAAAACTTAGTAATCCCAGTACTGCCACTGGTATGCCGAGAAAGTACGACTGGGCCGACGTCGTGACGCTTTCGCAATTGAACAGGGTGTTACGTGGGCAGATCAGCAGGTTGGAGTGACCAAAGTGCTCGATGGTCAGGTAGGTCGAGACTGCCATGCCGAGCAGACTCAAAACCAGAGTGGTCACGCGAGCCCAGCGCGCAACTGGCTCGACCTGCCGCGCCATGATTAGAGACCCTTGGCAGCTGTCACTACACCGGGCGACGCGCAGACCGAGGCGGGCTGCTGCTTCGTCAACTTGCACAACGAGGCAGTGAGGTAGTTGGCGGACGCGATAATTGCCTGCGTGACCGGGCTTGACGGTGTCGAGAGGCCGGCAGCAATCGAGTCACGGCTCAGGTTGGCCAGCAGGCCGGGGGTGTACTGAGCACCAGAAATCAATGATTGGTTGGCGAGTGACATGAACGGGTAGGAGTACTCGTTCTGGACGGTCATGCCAGGAATGAACGCCGGCGTGTCGTACTTGAGAAAGTCGGTGTTGGCGGCCTTGGGCGTCTTCATGAGCGGGTAGTACCCCTGCGTTGCGGGGTCCGGCTTGTTGCCGTACTGCTCAATGCCCTGGAACGCCAGGTAGGGCGATGAGTACTTCGCGGTGACGAAGGAGAAGCTCGGCGTGTTGGCGTAGTAGTCAATGGACGACGAGGCAGTGTTCTGCAGTCCCGACCACGTACCAAAGCGGCTGAGGGCGATAATTGTGGCCCAGCGCTGCGCAGCGCAGAAGGGGCAGTACTCAGCACCGATGTAGAGCACATTCGGGACCGACTTGCCGGTTGAGGAGAGACCCGTCATGAGTGGCTGATTCTTCAGCGCGATCGGCTTGGCGACCGGCGCGGCACCCGACGTCACGCCCACCGTGTTGAACACTGAGGCGGGCACCGTGGTCAGCTGCGACAGCAGTGCCGACGAGGTTGTCGTGTCGGAGCCACTCTTCGAGGAAGCGCCACCGCTCGTGACCTTTACGACAACGAGGGCCGCGACGACAACCAACACGATGCCGACGGCAATCCACGTGAAAAGACCTGCGGGGCGTCCAGTGGTCGTTTGCTGAGATGGGGAGGTTGCCACAATGCTCCTTGGTAGTCGAGAACACGACAAACTTAGTCGTTCAACATAAGAATTGCGCACATCGAGAGTAAAGAAACACGGACGGCATTGCCCTACGATGCTCCCCGTGATCCTTTCGATGCCCCCTCGATTCGCCGCTACGACGGTGGTGTTGCGCGACAGTGCCTCTGGTCCACAAGTAGCCATGGTGCGGCGAGACAGCCACACCCCCGCCGCCGCCGGTGCCTGGGTGTTCCCTGGTGGAGGAGTTGACCAGTCCGATAGTGCCACCGCTCAAGCGGTGCCGATTGACGATGCCGAGATGGCTCGACGCTCACACTTGGGCACACCTGATGCCACGGCCTATTTTGTGGCCGCGCTCCGCGAACTCTTCGAAGAAGCGGGTGTGCTGCTGACTACGCCGCCGGTGAGCGACGAACGCCAAGTGCGCTGGCGGGCGGAGCTTTTCGAGGGGGTGTGCAGTTTCCCCGGTCTCCTCAAACGAGAGGGCCTGCAACTCGATCTCGACGCACTGGTCTACTTCGCGCACTGGCGAACCCCGGAGGGTCGTCCGAAACGCTTCGACACTCGATTTTTCGTCACCTCAGTACCGTCCGACCGCACAATCCGCAGCGATGGACACGAGACGGTGGCCCACGAGTGGGTGCGGCCCGACGATGCCCTCGAACGGTATGACAGGGGGGAATGGCAACTGCTCTTACCGACTCGCTCCGTGCTCAAGGCACTGTGTCCGTTTTCGAGCGTGGACGAAACGCTGGCCTTTTGGCGACGTCAACCCCCGCCGACAATGATGCAACCCGTTGATGTCGTGCGCGATGGCCAGATGCGAGCGGAACTTCCGCGCTAAGCGCGGTGCGAGGGGAACCCGGTCACGCTCTGATCGAGCGCGTCGAGAAGTCGAGCGGTGCACCCGACCGGAATGAGTTCGGCGCCGAGAGTGGTGAGTGCGTGAGCGAGCGCCGTAAATGGTCCGTCTTGCCCTTCGCGTTGGGCGATTGGTGTGCCCTCATCGCCACCTTGCGCGAGTGCGGGCAACAGCGGCAGGGACGCCAGGAGAGGAACACCCAGGCGAGTGGCGAGGTCGTGACCACCCCCGTCGCCAAAGGGGGCGTGCCGGTGTCCGCAGCTGCAGTCGTAGCCGCTCATGTTTTCAATAATGCCGAGCAGGCGAAGATTCGATTTGGCCGCGAAGTCGGCGGCGCGCGCCGCGACCTGCTGGGCGGCCATAGCCGGTGTGGTTACCACGATCTGTCCCAGGTGCGGAAGGAGGCGCGCCAACGTCATCACAATGTCGCCCGTGCCTGGCGGGGTGTCGATGAGGAGGTAGTCAATACCGGTCCAATCGGCATCTTCGATGAACTGCGCAACTGCTTTTTGCACCATGAGGCCCCGCCATAACAGGGCGCTGTCATCATCGGCGAGGTGGCCCATAGAAAGGAGAGCGAGCGAGCCCGTGCCTTCGGTCCTTTCTAACGGCACCATTTTGCCGTTGCGCACCTGAATATCACCGTGAATGTTCAAGAGGCGAGCGAGCGAGAAGCCCCAGATATCGGCGTCGAGAACACCGACCCGCAAGCCAGTCCTGGCCAGCGCGACGGCGACATTGGCCGTGACGGACGATTTGCCCACGCCACCCTTCCCCGAGGCAATCATGACGACCGGAGCGGTGCGAGGAATAGTCGTTGGGGGAGCGGCCGCCTGCGCGAGCCGCCGGGCGGTGCGGAGGAGCTCCGCCTTCGCGTCGGCCGACAACACACCAATGGCAATAGCCACGTCGTTCACCCCTTCGACACCGAGCGCAGCGGCGCGCACGTCGCGTTCAATCGTGCTCCGAAGGGGGCAAGCCGCCATGGTGAGCGCTACCTCGACCCGTGCGACGCCGTCCGCGTCGACCGTGATGTCGCCAACCATGCCCAGATCAACAATTGAGGCTTGCAGTTCGGGGTCACGAACCTCGCGCAGGCGTGTTCGAAGTGTTTCGACGAGTTCCACGTTGGCAACCTACCGGCATTTGTGGCGTCTCGGCAGTAATTCGGTGGTTTTCGCTACGATGGATTCAGAGTTATCCCAAAGGAGCGCCATGTCGAATGCCTCAAGTACGACCGTCACGTTGACGAAGAAGAATGCGGACCCCATCACGCTGACCGAAGCCGCCATTGCGAAGGTGGCCGAGCTGATCGCAGCTGAAGGTGTCGACGAAGTCCTCGCCTTGCGCGTCGCCGTCAAGCCGGGTGGCTGTTCCGGCTTCAACTACGACATGTTTTTTGACTCGGAATTCGCCTCCGACGACATCGTGAAGGAGTTCGCCAGTGTCAAGGTCGTGGTCGACCCTTCGAGTGCCGAGCTGCTGACTGGTGCCACCCTCGACTACACCGATGGCCTGCAGGGCGCCGGTTTCCACATCACGAACCCCAACGCGACGCGCACGTGCGGTTGCGGAAACTCGTTCAGCTGAGCCATGTCGACACCTATCGGTCCGTACTCGCCGGCTCGTCGAGCGGGCGACTTCATCATTCTGTCGGGGCAGCTCGGCATGGTGCCGGGTGCCGCCACTCCGACCCTCGTCGAGGGCGGTGCTGCCGCTGAACTTCGTCAGGGTCTCGAGAATGCCAAGGCCCTGCTCGCTGAGCACGGGGCGACGATGAATGATGTTGTCAAGGGCACACTGTTTCTCATGGACCTCGACGCGGACTTTGCGGCCTGCAACGACGTCTGGGTGACCTTCTTTGATGCGCCTCGTCCGACGCGTTCCACCATTCAGGTGGCCAAGTTGCCAATGGGTGCCCGCGCTGAAGCGGAACTCTGGGCCTACGCCCCCGAGCGCTAGACCTCGAACGTCGTCGAGACGCCAAACTTGTATCCCACCGATCGAACGGTGGCGATGAGGTGAGCGTATTCCTCGCCGAGTTTGGCTCGGAGTCGACGAACGTGGACGTCCACGGTGCGCGCGCCACCGTAATACTCGTAACCCCAGACGCGACTGAGCAGCGTTTCCCGGCTAAACACGCGGTTGGGGTTGGTCGCGAGGAAGCGGAGTAGCTCGTACTCCATATACGTAAGGTCGAGAGCACGTCCAGCGATGGTGGCCTGGTAGGTCTCCAAATTCATCATGAGCTCACCGTGAGCCACCCGGGGTGCCACGCTCTCGTTCCCCGCCCGTCGAAGTCGGTGACGAAGGCGGGTCGCCAGTTCCGACACATTGAAGGGGCCAACCACAAAGTCCTCGAAGAGATCCTCGCGAAAGGTAAGTTCGTCGAGTTGATAGTGCTCAACGAGCAAAATAATGGGTTCAATTGGCCGTTCTCGGTGTCGCAGTTGTCGACAAACGGTCATGGCGTCACTGAGTGAGAGGGCCGAGGCATTGATGACGGCACCCGAAAATCCGCCGGCCGGCTCCAGGGCGGCAATGTCGTCCGGGCGTCCCGATGGGCATGCGGCGGGCGTAACACCGGTGACGTCAAAGGCCTTGCGAATGGGACCTTCACAGGAGGGGACGCAGAGGACGGTGTCGATCACAGGAGTGGCAAATACCGTTCAAGTTCGAAGGGGGTGACTTGCCCACGATAGGCATCCCACTCCGCCCGCTTATTGCGCAAGAACCACTCGACTTGGTGGTCTCCCAGCGTTTCGTGAAGTAACGACGAGGTGGCCATGAGATCGACGGCCTGGTCGAGTGACTGCGGAAGCCGAGCGACCCGCTCACCCTCCGCAGGCAAGGTGTAGCCCTCGGTGATACCGCGCAGACCAGCGGCCAGAATCACGGCAAAGGCCAGGTAGGGGTTGGCAGCGGGGTCTGGCGCACGGTATTCGATGCGGGTGGACTCGGTCTTGCCGGCCTTCACGGAAGGCACACGAATAAGCGCCGCATCGTTCGAGCGAGCCCACTCAACCCCCACGGGCGCCTCGGTGGAGGGGACGAGACGCTTGTAGGAATTGACCCACTGATTGGTAATCGCGGTGATTTCGGGCGCGTGTCGCAAGAGTCCGGCCATGAACTGCTCGGCCACCGGTGAGAGTCCGTAGTTGCCGTCACCGACGAAGGCATTCTCACCGTTTCGCCACAGCGAGACGTGGGTGTGCATACCCGAACCCTGGACGTTGGCCAATGGCTTCGGCATGAAACTGGCGGCAATACCGGCCTGACGGGCTAGTTCCTTGACGACGTGGCGGACTGACATAACGGTATCGGCCATCGTGAGCGCGTCGGTATACCGAAGGTCGATTTCGTGTTGGCTCGGTGCGTCTTCGTGCTGAGCGTGTTCCACGCCAATGCCCATCTCTTCGAGCGTGAGCACGGTGCGACGACGGAGTTGACTGGAGACATCGTCAGGCAGCAAATCGAAGTAACTGCCGTGATCGAGTGGCGTGAGGGTGCTCGCCGGATCGAGTGAAGAAAAATAGAAGTACTCGATTTCCGGAGCGACAAAAAAGGTGAAGCCCTGCTCGAGTGCGCCGTTCAGCACGCGGCGCAACTGCTGGCGCGGGCAGCCCGTGAACGGGGTGCCGTCGATATTGAAAATGTCGCAGAAGACACGAGCGATGCCGTGACCCTCGCCATGCCAAGGAAGGAGTTCAAAAGTGGTGAGATCGGGGCGAGCGAGAACGTCGGACTCGGTTGTCCGCGAAAAACCGTCGATCGACGATCCGTCAAAGGTGAGGCCCTGGTCAAGGGCGTCTTCGAGTTCGGCGGGCGTCACGTGGAAGGCCTTGTGGCGACCCAGGATGTCGGTAAACCACAACTGCACGAACCTGATGCCGCGCTCTTCGACAGTTCGCAATACGTACTGTGCTTGGTTCTGCATGCTCATAAGTCTTTCACTTTCACGCGTTCACGTAAAAATCATTGTTAAGACACGCACCCGCCACCGGAATGGTGGCGGGTGCGGACGAAACTTTCTAGGAGTATTACGAGTTCGTTACATTACTTCTTAGCACGCGTGGCCTTGGCCGTGGTGGCAGCTGGCGCCTTCTTCGCCGCAGGAGCCTTCTTCGCCGCAGGAGCCTTCTTCGCCGCAGGAGCCTTCTTGGCTGAGGCAGCGGCAGCGCCACAAATGGTCTCGACCATCAAACGGGTCACCGTGTACGGGTCGACGTTCGCGTTGGGTCGACGGTCCTCGAGGTAACCGCGCTTCTCGCGGGCGACGCCACCGGGAATGCGAACGGAGCAACCACGGTCCGACACGCCGTAGGAGTAGGTGTGCCATGGCGCCGTCTCGTGCGCACCGGTGAGGCGGTCCTTGATGCCGTCACCGTAGTTCTCGATGTGCTCGAGCACGCGAGTACCGAGGGCCTCGCAACCAGCGATGATCGCGTCCCAGCCACCGGCGGCGCGCATCTGCTTCGTGGAGAAGTTCGTGTGTGCGCCGGCACCGTTCCAGTCACCCTTGATGGGCTTGGCGGCCCAGGAGACCTCAACTTCGAAGTCCTCAGCAATGCGCTCGAGCAACCAGCGAGCGACCCAGAGCTGGTCGGCTACGGCCAAGGTGTCGAGTACGCCAACCTGGAACTCCCACTGACCCATCATCACTTCGGCGTTGGTGCCTTCGATGGCGATACCGGCCGCGAGGCAAGCCTCGGTGTGGGCCTCGACAATGTCACGGCCGGGCATCTTCGAGCCACCGACACCGCAGTAGTAGGGGCCCTGGGGCGCGGGGTAGCCGACCTCGGGCCAGCCGTAGGGACGGCCGTCCTGGAAGAAGGTGTACTCCTGCTCGATGCCGAACTTTGGCTCGAACGAGGCGTAGGTCTTGGCAGCCACCGCGGCAGCGTGGCGCGTGTTGGTCGCGTGCGGCGTCATGTCAGCGTTCAAGACCTCGCACAGGACCAGAATGTCGCCAGCGGAGCGGAGGGGGTCAGGGCAGGTAAAGACGGGAACCAAGACGCAGTCAGAGAATGAACCGGTGGCCTGGTTCGTACTCGAACCATCGAAGCCCCAGATCTCGGGCTTCTTGCCGTCGGCAATGATGCGGGTCTTGGAACGCAAACCGTGAGTGGGCTCGGCTCCGTCAATCCAGATGTATTCGGCCTGGTATGGCATGTTCTCTCCTCGTAGACAAGGCACAACCGTGCCCTCCCTTAGTCTTTCGTGTCTACTTTCTGGAGAGAACGACTTCTGTTAATTGTGTGTGAAACCTGCCTCGAGTTGCCATCGAGCACCACCGGTAGGCTGGCACTGTGGCCACCGTCCGACTCGCCCTCGCCCAAATGAACGCCGTTGTGGGCGGACTGGGCGAAAACGTCGCGACGTTGCAGCGCCTGCGACACCAGGCCGCGGCCCTGCAGGCGGACCTCATGATTTCGCCAGAACTTGCCGTTACCGGCTATCCGCCCGAAGATCTGCTCCTCAAGGAAGGGTTTATCGCCGCGACCGAGAGTGTCGTCGGTGCGCTGAGTCGGGGCGATGGCCCGCCACTGCTCGTGGGCACCGTCGTCGCTGAATCTGAAGACGTTCCCCTCGCCCCCTCGCTCGACGGCCGCACGGCCACACCATCTATTGCTCGCCCTCGAATTGCCAACGCGTTGGTGGCCCTCGACCGCACCGGTCAACGGGCGCTCGCAACGAAGCAACTACTGCCGAACTATGACGTCTTTGACGAACAGCGCTATTTTCACCCCGGGGTGACGCCTGGTGCCATTGTCAATGTTCGGGGGGTGGCCATCGGTCTGTTGATTTGTGAAGACATCTGGACGCCAGCACCAGCTCGCCAGTTAGTCGACGCCGGGGCGACCTTGCTGGTGGTGGCGAATGCATCACCGTTCGCTCGTGGGCGTCGTGCCGATCGTGAGGCAATGTTGGCCCAGCGGGCTGTCGAAGCGGGCTGTCCAATTGCCTACGTCAACATGGTTGGCGGCCAAGACGAACTGGTCTTCGATGGCCAAAGCGTCGTCGTTGATGCGACCGGTACGGTGATTGCCCGAGCCGACGCCTTTCAAGAGGAACTGCTCATTGTTGACGTGGAGGCAGCGTCATCAACAGTCGGCGTGGGACTGGCGACTGAGGGCAACGCCGACGAACGTGGGATGCACGTCAACTACGTGGCTGAACCACGTAGTGATGTCGCCGAGGTCTACGAGGCGCTCGTGACGGGCACCCGGGACTATCTGCGCAAGAACGGTTTCCGCTCCGCCGTTATCGGATTGTCCGGTGGCGTTGACTCCTCACTGGTGGCGACCATCGCGGTTGACGCACTCGGTGCGCAGGCGGTGCGGGGGGTCGCGATGCCGAGTCGCTACTCAAGCGATCATTCGTTGCTCGATGCGTACGCGCTCGCGGAGCGACTCGATATTGCCATCGACACGATTGCCATCGAACCGGCGCACGACTCCCTGACGACGATGCTCACACCAGCCCTTGGTGCCGTCGCCGGACTCACCGACGAGAACCTCCAGTCGCGAATTCGCGGCGTGCTCTTGATGGCTCTCTCAAATGCCGCGGGTGCCATCGTATTGACGACCGGCAATAAGTCAGAAATGGCCACGGGGTATTCCACGCTCTATGGTGACTCTGCCGGCGGCTTTGCGGTCATCAAGGATGTGGCCAAGACCCTGGTGTACGAGTTATGTCATTACCGCAACGATGTGGCCGCGTTGGCTGGTGACCCCGCTCCCATTCCAGAGTCGGTGCTCACCAAGGCCCCGTCAGCCGAACTTCGCCCCGACCAGCGCGATGACCAGTCGCTGCCCCCGTACGACGTGTTGGACGCGTTGCTCGAGCGCTATGTCGAGAGCGACGACACCGTTGACGAGTTGGTGACGGCTGGCTACGACGCTGAGCTGGTCCGGCGCATTGCTGGCCTGGTCGATCGTTCGGAATACAAACGTCGGCAGATGCCGCCCGGGGTCCGTATCTCGAAGAAGGCCTTTGGGCGTGACCGCCGTATGCCCATTACCAATAACTTCCGTCCGAGTGCGCAATGACCTGGACTGAAGGCAACCATCTCTTCGGCCTGTACGACGCGCTCTATCGCGGACTTGGCGTCGCGGCCCCCACCTGCACCAATGACGCACTTGCCGTGCGCACCTATGAACTCGGCCGCCTCTTCGGCGCTGAAGCGTTGCTGCTTCGAGAAGATGGCTACGAGGCACCGGCCTCGCCACTCGTGCTGTCAATGATTGAGCACGCCGCACTGGAAGATCCCACGGGTGCCCTCGCCCTGTTCGTCGTCACGATGCTCGTTAGTCCGCGCCTGCTGGTGTGGCTTCGTGATCTCGCACTCGTCGTAACTGACGAGACCACGGTTGAGACTGTCCGCAGGGGCCAAGCGCTGTTGGTGTCGTCGATGAATGAGACCGGTGCCGTATTGGCTCGGCAGCCTGCACTCGACAGCCCGATTTTGGAGAGTGTGGTGGCCGAAATTCTTCAGCAATTTGTTGACGCGGGGTGGGACGAACACCTTGGTCCACGCATCTAGGTTGCGCACCCTCGTATAACTACGTGTAGCCGGTTCCTCCGGTGTCTGCGTAGAAGGAAGTTGCCCATGGCTAAAGACCGTGTTGATCGTGATGATGAAGACCTCGTCCGGCTCTACCTGTCTGACATTGGTCAGTACACCCTGCTGACGAAGGATGATGAAGTCCACCTGGCGCAGACCATTGAGGAGGGCCGCGAGGCTCGTGCCGAACTCGAAGCCGCCGAAACGGACAAGGCGGTCAAGCTGACCCCGACCAAGAAGCAGGCGCTCAAGCGCACGGTGCACCGCGGTGAAAAGGCCGAACAGGACTTTGTTCAGTCGAACCTTCGCCTCGTCGTCTCCATTGCCAAGAAGTACCAGGCCTCTGGTCTTCCCCTGCTGGACCTTATTCAAGAAGGCAACCTGGGCTTGATGCACGCCGTTGAGAAGTTCGACTGGCGCAAGGGTTTCAAGTTCTCGACCTACGCCACGTGGTGGATTCGTCAGGCTATTACGCGCGGTATCGCTAACACTGGTCGCACCATTCGCCTCCCCGTGCACGCCGGTGACACCTTGGCCCGGGTGCAGAAGGCCCAGTCCCGCCTTGAACTCAAGTTCGGTCGCCCACCGACCATCAAGGAACTATGCGACGAATGTGAGATGCCCGAAGACAAGCTGATCGAAGCCCTTCGCTTCCGCTCAGAGCCAATTTCCCTCTCCGAGCCGCTCCGTGAAGACGGTGACGCCGAACTCGGTGATGTCGTTGAGGACCGCTCGGCGGAGTCGCCATTTGACGTTGCGGCCGTGAAGATGATGCCCGACGCGATTGAGAAGTTCCTGCAGATGCTTGACGAGCGCGAGCGCAAAATTCTTCGCATGCGCTTTGGTCTCGATGGCGCCGGTGAGGTTCGCACGCTCGAGGACGTTGGCGCGGAAATGAACTTGACGCGTGAGCGCATTCGCCAGATTGAGGCCCGGGCCATGTCGAAGCTCCGTCACCCGTCGTCTGACACGGGTGCGCGCGACCTGCTGACTCTCTAGTCTCGGCGCAACCGTCCGAGCAGGGCGACGACACCCAGCACCAGTGCACTGACCACGAATGGCGTTCGCGACTGCTTACCGTCGTGGGCGCGAACGGGATGGGTGAAGCTCATGATGGGCCACGAGCGGTCGTGCGCGAGTCGAAGCAGGCTCCGGTCTGGGTTTACTGCGTAGGGGTGTCCGACGGCTTCCAGCATCGGGACGTCGGTGGTTGAGTCGGAGTAGGCATAGGACTCAGAGAGGTCAAGACCTCGAGCGAGCGCGACGTCACGCATGGCGGCGGCCTTATTTTCACCGTGAGCGACGAAGTCCATTTCACCGGTGAGTTTGCCGTTGGCGTCGATCGCTGGGCGCGAGCCAATAGCTCCGGTCATATGGAGCATCTCGGCGAAGGGCTCAACGATCTCGACTGGGGACATTGACACCAACCAGACCTCGTCACCTTGTGCGAAGTGGTGCTCGATCAGGTCAAGGGCCTCTTGGTAAATCAGTGGCTCAATGACGTCGTTGAGCGTTTCAGCGACGAGAGTTCGCACTTCGTTGTGGTCCCACCCCTTCGTAATCTGCAGGACTTTCCGGCGGATTTTGTCGAGGCGTTCGTCGCTGGCGCCGAAGCGCAAAAAAAAGATGTGGGTGAACGCGCCCCGGAGAAGTGTTCGACGATTTAGTAGCCCGCGAGCGTGAAACTCTGGACCGAGTGCGACGAGCGATGACTTGGCAATGACCGTTTTGTCTAAATCAAAGAAAGCGGCGCGCACGGTCCCAATGCTACGCCCCACGAGGAGTACTCCTCGCCGTTTGCGCTAGCCGATGAATGCGGCGGCGCAGTCTTCGGTGGCGTTGGCGCGCGTCACCAAAATGACGTGATCGTGTTCGATGAAACGCATTGAACCTTGTGGCACCATCGGTTGATCGGCGCGCACGACGGCAACGACACGTACGGCGTCAGGAAGGTTGAGTTCGTCGAGTGTTGCGCCAGCAGCCACGGCGGGGGCACTCGCACTCAGGGTGACCTCAATCAGACGCATCTTGCCGTGGGCGAGATCCATCAAGTTGATGATTGCTCCGACCTCGACCGCTTCGTCGACCAGCGACGTGATGAGGGCGGGCGTCGAGACCGCCACGTCCACACCCCACGAATGATTGAACAACCATTCGTTGCGAGAGTTGTTGATGCGAGCAATCACGCGCGGAACGCCGAACTCTTGTTTGGCGAGCCACGAGACCACCAGATTGTCTTCGTCGTCACCAGTCGCGGCGACCACGACATCGACACTTCGTAGGTCATGTTGCGCCAGACTCGCGTATTCGCAGGCGTCCGCGTTGATGACGGCAACACCGTGCAACAGGCCCCGGAGCTTCTCGGCCACATCGGCATCGTGCTCGAGGAGCAGCACATCGTGATGCCGCTCCACCAGGTCGAGGGCAATGGCCGTACCGACCGAACCACCACCAGCAATCATGACTCTCACGAGCGACCTTCTCTCAAGAACGTTTCCAGTCGGGCGAGACCAGTCGTTGTCGCCATGAACTGCACCACGTCATCCTCCTGGGCGAAGAGGCCATCAATATCGACGCGACCCTCGCCGCCGCGATTGAGGCCGACGGGGCGAACATCTCGGTCCAACACGAAGGTGCTCAGGGGCTTGCCGGCCAAGTGATCAGGGACGACGCGCTCGACGAGGTGGAGCGTGGATGAACTGTCGGTCCAGCCCACGCCATTATCCGTTGGCATGATGTAGCGCTTGACCTGCTGCGCAGTCCACAGAGCCGAAGCCACGGTGGGGATGCCGAGCTTCATATAAATTGAGGCTCGCTGGGGGTCGTAGATACGAGCGACCACGTTGGCCACGTTGTAGTTGTCACGGGCGATACGGGCGCACAGAATATTGGTGTTGTCGCCACGAGTAACCGCAGCGAGGGCGTCGGCGCCACTCGCTTCGGCCTTCGAAAGAATGTCACGGTCGAACCCTGATCCGTGCAGGACACGGCCATCAAAGCGAGTGAGCCGACGGAAGGCATCCCGGTTTTTGTCGATAACGACGACCGAATGACCTTCTTCGGACAACTGCATGGCGAGCCCGGAACCAACACGGCCACAGCCGACAACGATGATGTGCACGTCTTCATCTCACCACACGCGTCACGGAGACGCAACTCTCTGTGGTGAGTAGAATTAAACGGGCGCCAAGTCCACAAAGGTTTAGGGTGACAACGTGTCAGACGCGGACAAGCAGCTCGCAAGTAATTCGCCCGTACTGACGTCGCACGCCAATGTCGCATCGGTCTATCCCGAGACGTTGGGGTACCGGCTCAAGCGGATCTTCCTTGGTAAGCCCTACGTCACCGAGCAGCTCGCTGGTGAGCGCTTGAATCGAGCGGTCGCCCTCGGCGTGCTGGCGCCCGACTGCATTTCGAGTTCGGCCTACGGTACGGAGGAAATCCTCACCCAGATGACCCCCTACATCGGGTTGGCTGCTTTTTCGCTGGTACTCCCGATCATGGTGGTGATTCTGGGTGTTCTCTTCCTCGTGACATTGTCGTACTGGGACGTGATCAAGTACTACACCCAGGCTGGTGGCTCGTACGTCGTCGCCCGAGAGAATTTTGGTCCGAGAGTCGCCCAAATCGCGGCTGTTTCGCTGCTCATTGACTACACCGTCACCGTAGCGGTGCAGTGTTCGGCTGGCACCGCCGCCCTGACGAGCGCTCTCCCCTCGCTGACGCCCTACACGCTCCAAATAACGGTCGGCGTGGTGCTGCTGCTCATCTACGGGAACCTTCGTGGACTTCGCGAAGCGGGTAGCTACTTCGCGGTGCCGACGTATTTCTACATCGTGGCTCTCACCGGCACCATTCTCGTTGGGTACTACAAAGAGTTCGCGGGCACCCTGCCGGTGTTGAAGATCCCGGCACCCCACCTCTTGGTCGATGGGACATTCGGGCATTCGGGATCCGGTCTCTTGATGGGCCTCGCCTTCATCTCGCTCTTGCGCGCCTACGCCAACGGAGGTTCATCGCTCACTGGTCTCGAGGCCATTTCCAATGGCGTGGCGAGCTTCCGAAAGCCCGAGTCGGTGCACGCGCGGCAAACACTCATCGTGATGGCGTCCATCCTCGGCTTTCTGCTGCTCGGCACAACGCTGCTCGCGCACTGGACCCACGCCGTACCATTTGCGGCTGGAACCCCCACGGTGGTGTCACAAGAAGTCGCGGCTGTCTTTGGCCAAGCAGGTTCGGGCCACATCATCTTCCTCGTGGTGCAGTTTGCCACCGTGGCCATTCTGTACGTCGGAGGCAATACCTCATTCAACGGATTCCCCTTCTTGGCCAACTACGTCGCAACTGACTTCTACCTTCCTCGTCAGCTGACGAAGCGCGGTCACCGCCTCGCTTTCTCGAACGGCATCATCGTCCTCGGGGTGCTCTCGCTGGTGCTCATTGTGGTCTTCAACGCCAACGTCAATGGTCTAGTTGCCCTCTACGCCATCGGTGTCTTCACCGGCTTCACCATGGCCGGACTCGGCATGGTGACGAAGCACTGGCGTGCTCGTCAGGGTCATTGGCGCCGAGGCGTGATCGTGAACGGATTCTCGGCGTTCGTCACGGCCCTCGTCGTCATGATTTTCTTGTTCGCCAAGTTTTTTGAGGGCGCGTGGATTATCGCCGTCGTTGGACCACTGCTCTACTGGGCGCTCGTGCGGTTCAATCGTCAATACGTTCGTGAGGCCGAGGCCTTTAAGGCCAACGCCACTTCGTCGCTCTCCATTCGCACGACTCGCGTCGTGGTCTTTGTGGACAGCTACGACATCGCCACTGAACGCGCTCTCCAGTACTGCAGTACGTTGAACGCCTACACCATTCGAGCGGTGCACTTCGATATTGACCCGCTGGTGACGAAGGCTCTCGAAGCTCGTTGGGGTCAGGAAAATACGGCCTCCGCCAGTATCGATCTCGAGATTGTGGAGTGCGAAGACCGTCGCGTTGATCGCGCGGCCATGGAACTGGTGGCTGACGTCGTACGTGACCCCGATGTCTTCTGTATGGTCATCATGCCGCGCCGCGGATTTGTCTCTCGCCTACAACGACTACTCCACGACCGCACCGCTGATTCGATCGCCAGTGCCGTGATGCAGATTCCCCGCACGGCAGCGACCATCATCCCCTACCGAACGGGCCGCGTCCGTCCAGCTGACGGCAAGGTCCGGGAAATGCCCATGAGCGACGAAGTTGTTCGTGGCGGCGTCCGAGAAGATGCCCACCTCGAGGCGGACCTTAAGTTGGCGGAACGTTCGGGGAATGCCGAACCGATTGGTGACCTCGTCGAGCGCCAGCAGGCCCAGATTGCGGGCCGCGTACGCGCCATGACGATTACTCGAGAGGACGGCACCAGCGACCTTCGCTGCCTCATCGCAGACAATACGGGCTCGGTAGCGGTGATCTTCCAGGGTCGCGCGACGGTTCCCGGCATCGAGCGCGGGACGCGACTGTTGATCAAGGGGACGGTGACGAGCCTTCGTCGTGAAGCCGTAATCCTGAACCCGCAGTACGAAATTGTTGCGGCCCCACAGAGCGAGGATTAGTGGCCGACGTCCGGGCGAAGTCCAGATTCGCGGTTGGCGTGACCGCCATGCTCACCCTGATGCTGATGGTGCCTTCGTCAGTGCCACCAGCGTCAGCCTACGGGCGTACCGGGGCACCACTGCACGGAGTCACCATCTACCTAAATGATCTCCAAGCATTCTCGACAGATCAATTACTGAGTCAAGCCACGAAGGCATTTGACTACATCGGCCAACTGCACGCCAACGCCGTCCAGTTGGCGTTCCCTTTTTCCGTGGTGCCGAGTAATGATTACGCCCCGGTCGCGACGCCAGGTGCACCGACACCGCACCAACTCGAACTCATTATTGACGCAGCGACTGCGCTCGGCTTGAACGTTCAGCTGCGACCCCTCCTGCTGGAAACGTCAGTGGGTCCGTCGTTTTTCCGAGGCGACCTACAGCCGCGCAACACCAGCCTGTGGTTTCGGAGATATTTTTCGTTCCTTGAGCCCTACCTCAGGGTTGCTGAGGCGACCAAGGTCTCCTCATTCGTCATTAGCTCTGAACTTGCGAGGCTGGCGGAGCGGTTTCCCGCGCAAGGGAGTGCGGTGCCCGTTCATCGACAACTGTGGAATCAACTTCTCCGGGCTGCCCGAACCCAGTATCACGGTGTCATCATCGCCTCCCACGATCACAACCATATGGTCCCTATTTCCGGCACCGTGTTTGGCGATGACGCGTACGTGCCAGCAGTAAACCTGCCCGCGAATGCGCCGCTCGTGGCGCTGGTGCGAGCGGTCACCGCAAATTGGAAGTTTGGATCGGGATATCTCGAACCGCTTCCAACTCCATTCACCAGTGATTGGATTGAGGAGGTGTGGATCGCCCCCTACAACGGAGCGTTCCACACACCGTGGCAACAGAAATACCCAGGTGGAGTCTTCAACAGAAATGTCCAGGCAAAGTGGTTTCTCGCGTCGTGCACTGCCGCGCGGTCGCTACACGTCGCCGCGCTCTACTACTGGATGATTGACCTCGCGTACTTTACGCCGGGGCGAGCCTCGAGTGACCCCGGACAGTGGCAGTACACCCCAACGGCTAAGGTTATCGAGAACTGCTTCGCAGCGGGTTAACGGACCCGCCCTCGGCATTTACAAAAATCGTTCTCGCAGGAGGACCCGGGCGACACGGATACCGTCACTCACAACCTTGAGATTTGATTCGCCGTGTTGTCGTGGATGTTCAAAACTCGGCACTTCGCGGATGTCCAATTTACGACGAGCTGCTCGACAAAAAAAGAGCGCTTCAATTTCAAAGCCGTGGCCGTGTTGAAATTCGAGGGCATGAGTGGACTTGTGGGGTGGCTTCACCGTTGTTGCCACGTGAGCGAGTTCTTCAATCATTGCGTTGAGATCGAGCTTTTCGGCAACGTCACGCCTCACCGCAAAGTAGCCATACGCAAAATCTGTCCATCGAACTTGGAAGAGGCTATTGGCAATGCGAGTGAGGACTCCATTTCCAAGCTTCCGTACCCACGTGAAGTCGTCGGATCCGCCTCCAGCAAGATGGCGGGAGCCTTTCACCACCTCCGAACCAGACGTGAATGCGGAGCAGAACTCACCAATTTCCTCAGGATTCATCGATCCGTCGGCATCGAGAAAGACGATGATGTCGCCGGTGGCGTAGTGCAGACCAGTGAGCATTGCCGCGCCTTTACCTCGAACTGCCTGGTGCACGAGTACGACGCCACGAGGGTGGTGAGCGACGGTATCGGAAGTGTCATCACTCGAAAACCCGTCGACCACGATGATCTCTGACACGAACGCTGGGATTTTGTCGAGGACTCGTCCGATGTTCCTTCCCTCGTTCAGGGTTGGAATGATGACAGAGATAGATTCCACTGTGTCGACGGTACCATTGATTAGGCAAAAATTGTACTGACACCATCACTGAGAGAGCCCGCCATTCATCAATTTCCATTCGCAATCGTTCGACGAGTCCCCTCGAAGGTGTGGCTCGTCGTTGGGCTGTTCTGGAGTGTTGCCATTATGGCCATCGCGTACCACGAGGCGGCCGCAGGTCTCTCGTCAAGCGTGGTTGTCATGTTTTGGGCGGGACTCAGCGTGGGTATCGCCAGTCTCGGTCTGTACGTCATCAACGTGGCGTCGACGGACGCGGACTTTTCCTTCGCGATCGCCCTCCTTGGGACGTGGGGGATGGCACCACGGCTCTTGCGAACGTCATTTCAACCTCTGTTTTACGACGAGTTCGATCACCTGCGACTGGCCCAAGACATCGCTGCCACTGGACGGATAGTCACCACCGACCACCTGTTTCAACTTGGTGCTCATTTCCCGGGACTGGAACTACTCACCGTGTCGAGCGCGTGGATTGCTCACTGTGGCCTGTGGCACGCAGGGCTCGCGTGGGTGATTCTCCTTCACATTTTTGGCGTCGTCGGCGTCGCAACGCTGGTTCGAGAGCGATGGCATAGTCCAAAACGAGGAGCTATCGCGGCACTCCTGTTCGCTGCGAATCCATCGTGGATAATTTTCCACGCGTCGTTCGACTACGAGTCACTCGCTAACGTCCTGTTCATCTGGAGCTTGGTCTTCGTCGGTCGGTGGGTTGACGGGCGGGTGGGGTACCGAACTGTTGTTCCACTGCTCATTATTGCCCTGGCACTCCCGATTGTTCACCACGCGACCACCGTGGTACTCGTGGGCGTCCTGGCTAGTTGGACGAGTGCGTTGTGGTGGCTTCACCGTCGCGACACCTCGGTGGCCGAAGGAGAGCGGTCGCGGCCCACTCGTCGTTTGGCGTTAGCGACTCTGATTTTCGCCGCCGTCATGGTGGTTCGCTTCGCGATGGTGGGCCGATCTCTGATTATTTACTGGGGCCCGGTAATCAACGTCGGCGGCATTCTCCATTCACTCGTCGGACTCTTTACGGGTGGGTCGCATCGCGCTGCATTCGGTGGCTCGTCCCTACCCCTATGGAATGTTGCTATCGGCTACCTGGCATTCCCCGTGTGGGCCACTCTCCTTTTCCTCGCCCTCCGAGATTCGAGGCGACGTGCGGTGACGCATTCGCCGTTTGACATCGTCATGATCGTGGCTTCCGCTTTGTTCTTTTTGTCGTTGCCCCTTGACCTCATTTCGAGTATTTCTGAAGAAGTCCACCGTTCGTGGGTGTACCTGTACCTCGCCCTCGCGGCGCTCGTCTCGGGGTACGCCGTCTCCAGTCTCAGGACTCCCTCGCCTGGTCGACGTTCGCTCGCAGTCGTCGTCTTGATGGTGTTGACGATTGCTGGACCCACGATTGGCACCTCGGTGGCCTACCTCTTCCCCGGTCCGGCTCACGGCGGAGAGGATGCCTATTCCATTGATGCCGAGACCGGATTGGTGGCCGCGTGGATGCGTCAACACTCGACTACTGGTCAAACAGTGTTTGCCGACCGATTCATGAGTCGGCAGCTCGCAACTGGCACACGTGCTGACGTGACGAGTGCGTGGCAGCTGTGGCCGTTGACGTATGGAGAAACGTCACCGCAACTCGTGCAAACGGTGCTTGCGCGTCATGTCTCATGGGCCATCTTTGATAATCGCATGACGTCGATGCACCCAATCTCCGGATTCTGGTACTCCGCTTCACAGCCACTCGTCGAGCGTCAAGAGTTGCTGCCGGCCTCGCAACTTCAACGCTACGCCTGCTTGAATTTCGCGAGAGTGGTATTCGTGACCACTCACTATGAGGTGGTCCATTTTGACCTGCGTCGTGTCGCCACCGATGCGGCGCAGTTCTCAAATGGCGCTCTCCCCGGGTGCCTTCGCGGACAAGGAGTGCCCTCGTGAACTCGCCGACCGCCGTCGAACGCGCACTAATTGCCGCATCACTCACCGTATTTTTGACATTCGTCGGCGGTACGGTCGGACTTCACCTGACGCCACTTGTGGTGACCATCGCTGTCGCGCTCGCCTGCTGCGGAGCCCTGTTCCTGCGACCGATGAAGCGCTTTGAGTGGCGCTCAGTGCTCCCCTTGGTCGCCTCGTGCAGCGTTATCGCCGTGGTAGCTGTGGCCTCCGCCGTATGGCCAGATCACCAGGTCTCCTCGGCGACGGCAATTGACCACGTCACCGTGAGTGTGGTTGGCCATCACCTCGTGGTGGAAGGTCACATTCTTCGGACGGGAACCCGTGAAGCAGTGTCCGTCACGCTCGACGAACTAGGCGGTAAGTATCACCACACGCTTCGTGAACGGGGAAACACCTTCACGTTCACGGTACCTACTGGTTCGAAACACCCCTGTCGCCAGCTGTTCCATGTGTCGGTCAACGGATTGACCATGGGCCCGTTCGCTTGCGTTCTGCCAAAGTGATGCGATGATGACCACTGCGCCTGCCCCGAGGGCAACACGTTCGATACGGGTATGGGTGGTTGACAACCGTCATTTGGCGGCTGGCTCCCTCGCCATCATGGGATCGACCGTGTTCAGCTCAGTCGCCGGCTGGGCGTACTGGGCGCTGGCCGCTCACCATTGGTCACGACCGAGCGTTGGCGTCAGCCTTTCAACGGTGTCCGCACTCTCAATTATTGGTTTGCTGGCGGGGCAACCTTTCGCCCTTTCAATCAGTGCCCGCCTTACGACGGGGGTCACGCCGTGGCGTGTTATGCGTCACGCCGTTGTTGTAACGGCCCTACTCGGGATAATCCTGGGAGCTACTGGGTTGGCCCTGTTGCCCCGTAGCTTGCTCGATGGTCTTAATGGACCGACGAAGTTGTTATTTCTCGCGGGGTCGCTCATGGCTCCTCTCTCGATAGTGCTTGATGCGGCCTCTCTCGTGGTGCGCATTACTCACTGGATTGTTCTGCGAACACTTATTCACTCAGTGGGCAAGCTGGTAGTACTGGCGGCCATCGCCTACGGGGTCGTGCAGTATTCGGGTACCGAGGCGGTACTTGCGTCGTGGGTGGGCGCCCAAGTGGTCGCCAACGGTATGTCGGCACTACGGCTACGTTCCGTAGTGCCCCGAGTCGGGGTTCCCAACGGTACCGGTACGCGTGAGATTTTGTGGAAGGGCATTGGGCCCCAAGTCCTCGGCACGTGGGCGGCGAGCGTACCCCCACAAGTGTTGCCCATCGTGGTAATTGGCAGCCTCGGGGCAACCCAGGCGGGCTGGTTTTCGTTGACGTGGTTACTCGGCGGTGTGTGTTTCATGATTTCGCCGTCAGTGTCGCAAGTGCTTCTCGCTGAGGGGGCGCGGCGCGAACGTCAACTTTCAGCCTCACTCCGCTCCGCGGTGTCGTTCTCCTTGCTACTGCTCGCGCCTCCGATCATGTTGTTTTTGGTGGCCGGTCGACCATTGCTGAATCTGTTCAGTCCCGGCTGTGGTCAGGCGGGTTCTTCCCTCCTCATCGTTCTCGCGCTCTCGGCGTTACCCGATCTCGTCACCAACATCGCCGTGGCGGTGTATCGCATTAGGGAACGGCTGGTCATGGTGAGCGCAGTTAATGGCGTCATTGCTATCGTCACAGTGGCGGGGGCCGAGATTGCGGTGCGGCGGCATTCATTACTCGCCGTCGGCTTGTCGTGGGGTACCGCTCAGCTCTGTGGGTGTCTCGTAGTCTTAGGGGACATGCTCATACATCGAGTTCGAGCGGGACGGGGACAGTCGTGAAGGTGCTCTTTACCTCCGATCTGTTCGCCCCGGCCATTGGTGGAACCGAATTAGTGGTGCAAGCCATGGCTGCGGAGCAGATTGCGCGGGGAAATACCGCAGTGGTCGCGACTATGACGCCGGGGCGGGGGACACCGGATGTCATCGACGGGGTGCCCGTCATTCGGATCGCCACCAGTGCGCTGTACAACCGATTTGTGGAGGACGTTGATCGGCCGTACCATCCACCAATGCCCGTACCGAGAGTCGTCCGTGCGCTACGGCAACTCCAACTCGAGCACGACTTTGACGTTATCGTGGCGCACAATTGGATCGTCTACAGCGCCTTGATCATGGCGAAAGAGTTTGACGTGCCCGTTGTGTGGTACCTCCACGACTACCTCTTGACGTGTCCGAAGCGCACCAAACTGTACGTGACGGGCGAACCGTGCCCGGGCGCGTCGTTGCGTCGTTGCGTTCCCTGCGCCAGTAGTCAATACGGAAAGATGCAGGCGCTGGGTATCACGCTGAGTCAACGACTCTCGAATGATGTGCTTCTGTCTCGCGTCTCGTACCTCATCGCGAACTCACAAGACACTGCCGCGAAAGCACAAGAGGCGAATATAGCCTCGATCCCTCTTGCGGTACTGCCGCCCGCCTTTGAACCTCGTCCACCGAGGGATGATGAACGACCAGGTTTTCTTCCGCAGGGTGACTACATTTTGTTCGTTGGCCAACTATCGACGCACAAGGGTCTCGACGATCTGCTCGCCGCCTTTGAGCGACTGGAGCGGCCTTCGGTTTCCCTCGTGTGCATCGGGACACGCCAGGATTCGACCCCGCACACCTGGCCCGAGAACGTGACCGTTGTTGAGCGGGTCCCGCACGAAGACGTCATGCGCGCCTGGCGTCATTGTGTGCTCGGTGTGCTGCCCTCAAAGGCCGAGTCATTTGGGTTGGTGGCGCTCGAAGCCGGGGTGGTTGGTCGCCCAATGATTGTTTCCGACATCGGGGTCCTCGCGTCACTTATTGAACATGAGCGAACTGGTCTCGTCGTGCCCTCGGGTGACGTCGTGGCGTTAACAGCGGCCATGCAGCGACTCATCGACGAACCGAGTTGGGCCACTGAACTAGGTGCGAACGCTCGTGAATCAGTGTCTCAGTATTCGGTGCAAGCGAACGGCGACAAGCTCAACGCTATTTTGCATCAGGTCATCGCGTCGAGCGACTGATTATTCTTGGCACAGCGTGCCGATAATGGTGGCAAAGGAATCGACCGTGTGTTCCCAGCTGCGGGGATCGTTAAATCGCTCGCCAACGAGGGCGTGCGCCTGCAGTATTGAGGACGCGATGTGGTCGGCGTCCCCGACGCGAGAAAAGTGTGCGCCCTCGTAGCCAGCGGCGGCTTCTTGTAGCGTGTCCAAATCGCTGACGACGAGTGGGAGACCGGCGGCCATGGCAATGTGAAGCGGTCCCGAGGCTGAGGAGCGCAGGTAGGGGAGCACGACGATGTCCGCCTTGGAGAAGTACTCTGGGATCTCGTCATCGCTGACGTAGTGATTGACCAATTCGATGTCGTCGGCGAATGGGCTGGAGGCAATGAGTTGCAGGGGCTTGGTCCATCCCTCCCACGTTTCACCAACGACGAGCAGGCGCCACGTGATGGTGTCCCGAGGGAGCTGGTCGAAGGCCTCGATAAGGAACTCGAGACCCTTGTAGGGCCGAATGGTCCCGAAGAACAACAAGGTCACGGTGCGGTCGACCACGGGTCGCTGCTCGCTCGCTCCGGCGAGAGCGAAGGGGCCAAGGAGCACGACATGCGTACGTTCAGGCGGAATCCCCATGCTCTTTGTCATACGGTCAAAGTCGGCGTTGGAATGAACAACGAAGGCCGAGCCACGACTCATGAGGAGGCGTCCGCCCTTTTTGATCAGCGGTCCGATCAGGGGAACGTTTGCCTCACCGGTATCAACTTCTTCGTGTAGTTCGATGACAACGGGAATGTGGTGTCGTCGTGCAAGTGCGGACAACACCAGATACGCAGGAAGTGTCGATGCCGACCACCACTGCAGAATGAGGACCTCGGGACGGGAGCGGCGAAAAAATCGAGTGGCCTTGAACAGTGAGGGAATCAGTGTCCAGTCAATGCCATTAAAGGTTGGCAACTCGTCCTCGACGGAGCGAGACATCAGTTGACTGCCCACTCGCTTTCGACCCGGGTATAACGCCCGAGGAATGAGCCGACGCATAAGGATGGCCGAAACGTCAAACTCTCGATTCAGATGGGTGGCGAGAAAATACGTGTAGTGGGAGATTCCTGACACGAACATGGTGCCCGAACCAACAACGCACACCCGAGTTCGGCTCACGACACCCGTCCCAACGCCTCGAGGTAGAGCTCCTCAATGTCCGCGGCCACGTGGTCCCAGGTGTGCTGACGCTGGGGTGGCGACTGACGGCCCTGCTGCAGTGCGGACGTGATGAGGCGCGCCAACTCATTCGCCGTGGTCTCAAGCGGAACCCACACCGCTTCGGACGCCAGAAATGACACGACTTCGCGATGGGCGGGGATATCACTCGCGACGATACGCGCACCGAAGGTTGCACCTTCGGCAATGACCAGACCAAATGTCTCTCTGCTCGAGAGGGACAAAATGACATCGGCGGTCCGCTGCCAGCGACGAAGATCCTCGTCGGACACGTAGCCCGTCAGTGACACGCGGTCGGTCAGACCACGGGCACTGATCTGTGCTTGCAGTGAAGCCTGCGCCGGACCCGTACCGCAAATGATGAGTTGAGCATCGCTTTCCACCGCAGCGAAGGCATCGATAGCCAGGTCATAACGCTTGTAGTCCTCGAGGCGTCCGGCCATCAGCACGATCGGGTGTGCCGATGGGAACGCCTCAACGTCGGTGTTTGACGGCGTTATGGCACTGAGTCGGGTGCGCACTTTGTCGACGATGTGAGGGACGTCGCCGAGAAGATGATCGGTCTCGCTTTGACTGAGGCAGTGCACGAGCGACGCTCGAGCGAAGAGTCGACCGGAAACGCGGCCGTACACGACGTGCACCATGTTGGCCAGCGCCGAGTGACCCTTGCCGTGGTAAATCGGCGAAAAAACAATGGGGGCGCCCGAGAGTCCGAGCACGGAGAGGGCGAGGGGCGAGTGATATCCCACGAGATGGACAACATCGAACGTCGATGCATGGCGGAGCACCCACCGGCGCAGTGACGGGGCGAAGCCAAAGCGCTCTCCGCCGAATCGCTCGATGAAACGGTGAACATGAACGCCATCGACCAACTCGTTCGGCAGCGCCCCGAGCTCGCTGCGTTGTTGTGTCGCCACCGTAACGGAGTGCCCCCGACGGACCAGCGCTTCGGCGGTCGAACGCCACAAGACCGAGACCCCGCCCAACTCCGGCCAGTATTGGGGGGTAACAATGAGGACGTTCATAACAGAGTTTCATTGTAGTGATGATGGTTACAAACCAAGGGCGTGTTGTGCCGTTGTTGTGGTCGCCACATCGACGTCCAAGGGCTACCATGTGGTCGTGAGACACCACATCGCCCGAGCGATAGCTGTGGGCGTAGTCCTCGTCGTGGGGGTCGTCAGTCGTACCGGTGCGGATGTGGCCCCATCGCTGACACCACCCTGGTCTTCCCTGCCGACACTCACCGCGCTGAGCGTAGAAATTGCGACTGCGGCTAGTCAGGGATCCCTTCCTTCGTCGGTGGCGCCACCGACGTCGGCCTGGTCATCGCTTGACACCCAGCAATGGACCGGCCCTCTCGCGCCGGTGAATGGTTGTTGGCCGGACACTGCTGCGACAACAGTGCCTCGATGTGAATTTGGCGATCGCCAGGCAACCCGGACGATGGCGGTCATTGGTGATTCCCAGGCCTGGATGTGGGTGCCCGCGTTAGACCTGTGGGGTGTTCAGCAGCATTGGAAAATTCGTGTCTTTGCGAAAGCTGGTTGCAGTAGTTACCCCCTAACGATTGAGCGGAAATGGAGTGACGGATCGCCCTTCGAAGCGTGCGCCCGATTCAATTCGTGGACACTCGAACAGTTGGGGCGGTTGCGACCTGCGACGATAATGGTCGACACGCTGGCGCCAGTCGTGGGAAGCCACACCTACGCCGCCACCCTCCCGTTTGAGAAATCTGTGGCGACGCTCGTGTCGGAAATCCGTCGTTTTTCCACTACCGTGGGCGTCTTTTCAAATATTCCCTACTTAGCCCCTCCGGCCGTTGCGGCGATTTCACCACTGTGCCCAGCGAGATTTCCAACCGCACTCAATCACTGTGTCGCGCAGGAAAACGGGACTGGTGTCTTCTCTCCAACGAACGACGCAGTCTTGACGTACGTGCGGGCCTCACTTGCCGTTCCCGTGATTCCGGTTGACCAGTTGGAGTGCGCGAACTCCCAGTGTCCCATGGTTGTTGGTTCGCGGCTCGTGTACTCGGACGCCTCGCACGTCAATCGACTCTGGGCCTCGCACGTCGCCCGAGCGTTGGGTGATTTATTAGCGAAGGCAGTGCCAGCGATATTCAGCCACTAGCCACTTCGGCGGCGTCACTGCGGTACGCATATGTGGGGCCTCAGTGTAAAAGGCCTGAAAAGAATGCTTTCGGTGCACTAAGGGTGCGAGGATGGTAGAACGTACCGGGTCTGAATCGGAAGAAGTGACGACCGTTTCGCAGTGTGCAACCGAACAGAGCTGAAGGTGTCGTGAAGGTCGAGAAAAGAAAGGATGCCCAATGGCGAAAGCACTGGTAATCGTTGAATCAGTTGCGAAAGCGACCCGTATCCAGGGGATGCTCGGTTCCGATTACATCGTCAAGCCCTCCATTGGTCACATCCGAGACCTCCCCCAGAGCGCCGCAGATATTCCTGCGGACATCAAAAAAGAGCGCTGGTCTCGTCTTGGCATCAACGTCGACGATCATTTCAAGCCGGTCTACGTCATATCTCCGGACCGCAAAAAGGTGGTTGCTGAACTGAAGGCTGCGCTCAAGCAGGTGGACGAGGTCTACCTGGCGAGCGATGAAGACCGCGAGGGTGAGGCCATTGCGTGGCACCTGCTGGAAGTGCTGAAGCCCAAGGTGCCCGTCAAGCGCATGGTGTTCCACGAAATCACGCCGGCCGCAATCACTAAAGCGGTCAATGAGACTCGCGACATCAATATGCAACTCGTCGATGCTCAGGAAGGTCGTCGATTTCTCGACCGTCTGGTGGGCTATGAAGTGTCACCAGTGTTGTGGCGAGTCGTTGATAAGGCGCGTTCCGCCGGTCGCGTTCAGTCGGTCGCTATTCGATTGGTCTGCGAACGTGAACGCGAGCGCATGGCCTTCTCCTCCGCGACGTGGTTCGATGTCACGGCCACCTTGTCGGCCGCGACGACCTTCGACGCCATTGTGGAGGCCATTAACGGAGTCCCACTGGCGTCGGGTAAGAACTTTGACGCCAACGGTCGCCTCGATGCCAAGGGCCCCCTTGAAGTGCTGACGGCGAACTCGGCTGACGCCGTCGCTGCCGCCCTCCGTGGCGCTCCTGTCACCATTTCGTCGATCACCTCAACCCCACGCACGCAGCGACCACAGCCGCCGTTTATGACCTCGTCGCTTCAGATAGAGGCGAACCGCAAACTTCGCTTTGACCCCGAGCGCACCATGCGCGCCGCACAGCGTTTGTACGAGCAGGGGTGGATCACCTACATGCGTACCGACTCGACCACGCTGTCGAACGAGGCGATTACAGCCGCCCGTCGTATGGCCGCCGATATGTTTGGCGATGACTACGTCGCCGACAGCCCTCGCCGCTACGACCGCAAGGTCAAGAATGCGCAGGAGGCCCACGAAGCCATTCGCCCCGCCGGTGAAAGTTTCCGCACCCTCGACGAAGCCCACGCCAGCCTCGGGGGTGACGAACTCGCCGTCTACGACCTCATCTGGAAGCGCACCATCGCGTCGCAGATGGTCGACGCCCGCCTCACGCAGGACCGCGTTCGCCTCGACGCGCCGTTGGGAAGCGTCGCCGGATTCGACGGACCCGTCAATGCTTCGCTGGTCGCCACCGGCATGCGCATTGAGTTCGCCGGTTTCCGACGGGCCTACGTTGAAGGTACCGACGATCCCGAGGCCGAACTGGCCGATCAGGAGCGACTCCTCCCGCCACTCGTTGAGGGGGCCTCGGTGCCTGTCCTCGACGTGGCCATGAAGAGCCACGACACGCAACCACCGGACCGGTACAACGAAGCGACGTTGATCAAGAAGCTCGAAGACCTTGGCATCGGCCGTCCCTCGACGTACGCCAGCGTGATGAAGACCATTGACAAGCGCGGGTACGTATGGAAGAAGGGGAAGTCGCTGGTACCGGCGTTCCGAGCCTTCGCCGTCGTGAACCTCCTCGAAGCCCACTTCGCCGACCTCGTGGACTACCAGTTCACCGCGGCGATGGAGGACCAGTTGGACGAGATTGCCGAGGGTCGACAGGCCCTCGAACCCTGGCTCCGTAAGTTCTACTTCGGCGACGAGACGGCGACCACCGAATTCGCCAAGCGCGGACTCGAACAGATGACGCACTCCGAGCTCGATTTCGACTTCGCGGCCATCAACTCACTCACCCTCGGCACCGCCCCCGACGGGCTCGTCGTCACGGTACGGGCCGGTCGGTACGGACCCTACTTGTCGCACGGTGAAGAACGAGTGTCCATCCCCGAATCGACGGAACCCGACTCACTCACGGTGGAACGGGCACTCGAACTGTTAGCAGCCCCCAGCGGCGACCGCGAACTAGGCACGGACGAGGCGACCGGGCTGCCTATCTTCGTCAAGGCCGGCCGCTACGGACCCTACGTGCAGGTGGGCGAGGTTGCTGATGCGAAGGATGGTGAGAAGCCCAAGACCGCCTCCCTGCTGTCGACAATGGACCCCGCCACCTTGACCTTCGAGCAGGCAAAGCAGCTCTTATCCCTCCCTCGTGACGTGGGCCCCCACCCCGCCGATGGCGTCATGATTCAGGCGGCCAATGGTCGCTATGGTCCCTACCTGACGTGGGGGAAGGAAAATCGCACCCTCGACGACGAGGCGGCCCTCTTCACGGTCACCGTGGAGCAGGCCGTGACAATTCTCGCCCAGCCCAAAACGCGTGGCCGCCGCGTGGCCGCCGGTCCGCTGAAGGACCTCGGCTACGACCCGGTGACCAAGTTGCACGTCGTGGTCAAGACGGGCAAGTTCGGTAACTACGTGACTGACGGAGAAGTCAACGCCACGTTGAGAACCGGTGACGCCGTCGAGTTACTCACGCTCGATCGAGCCTGTGAGCTCCTCGCCGAAAAGCGCGGTGCCGAACCATCGACCAAGCCACGCAAGGCGCCGGCGAAGAAGACCGCCGCCAAGAAGTCAACGGCCAAGAAGGCCCCAGCCAGTAAGGGAGTCGCCAAGCGTACGGCGACCGCCAAGGGGGCGAAGGCCAACGCCGCGCTGCTATCAAAAGCCAACGTCGATAACGAGTTCTAGTGCCTGGTCGCTTCATTGTGTTCGAAGGCATCGATGCCTCGGGAAAGAGCACGCAGGCTCGCCACCTCGCGGAACGCTGTGGCGGACTGTTCACCTTTGAACCGGGGGATACTCCGCTCGGCGTCGAACTCCGACGGTGGCTCCTCGACGCCAGCACGCCGATGGTGCCGCAGACCGAGGCGCTCTTGATGTTGGCCGACCGTAGTCACCACGTGGCGACGGTCATTGCGCCGACGCTGGCCAGTGGTCGCCACGTGATTGCTGATCGTTTTGCCGCCTCAACTTTGGCCTACCAGGGCTACGGTCGTGGCGTTGATCTGGCCACGCTGCGCACGGCCACGGACCTCGCGATTGGGGACTGTCGTCCGGACCTCACGCTACTCATCGATATCGATGTCGAGACGGCGAATGAGCGTCGCGCCCGCAACCACGAAGACCGATTCGAGTCAGCTGATGCCGCTTTCCACGATCGACTCCGCCAGGGCTATCTCGAAATGGCGGCCACCGAGGAGCGGTGGTGCGTTATTGATGGTCGGGGAACGTTCGAGGACGTCACCGCGGCCATTGACGCGGCAGTGGCACCGTTATGGTGACTGACGTTTTCTCCGCGCTGGTCGGCCAAGAGACCTCGGTACGCGCCCTCCGGGAATACGCCCGCCACCCCGTGCACGCGTACCTGATCTCCGGGCCCTCAGGTGCGCCGGTGGCCGAGACGGCCCGTCGGCTCGCCGCGGCGCTCCAGTGCCCCGAACACGGGTGCGGCACCTGTGCGACCTGTCGCCGGGTCCTCGAGGGCAACGAATCCGATGTCTACGTGGCGCAGCGCGCCGGGGCGTCCTGGTCGGTCGAGGACATCCACGAAATCGAGCGAGTCGCACGACGACGCCCGTTGTCAGCTCCCTTCAACATCGTGGTGCTCGAAGATGTCGAGTTGACAGTGTCAGCCGGGTCGCCCAGCGCGCCCGCGCTGCTCAAGACGCTCGAAGAACCCGCCACGAAGACCATCTTTATCCTGACGGCCGAAGAACTCCCCGAGGAGCTCGTCACCATCGAATCACGGTGTGTCGCACTGCCGCTGCAGGGTCTGAGCGTCGACGAAATCACCCAAGTGTTGGTGCGCGATGGCGCTCCGGACGAGGTCGCTCGGTCCGCCGCCGAAGCGTCCGCGGGCAACCTCCGGCGCGCGATGGTCCTCGTGAATGACCCCTCACTCGCTCAGCGCCTCGCACTCTGGCGACAGGCCCCCGATCGTTTTAACGGCACGGCGTCATCCGTTGCCGCGATTGTGACCGACGTCATGGAGGCCATCTCCGCCGCCCAGGCGCCGCTGGTCGCGCTCCAGGAAGTGGAGCTCGAGCGGCTTAGTGTGGAGGCCAAGGCGATGGGACTGCGCAGTGTGCCCGGTCGCACCAAGCTTGAGCAGCAACATAAGCGCGAACAGCGCCGCTTTCGACTTGACGAACTTCGATTTGGCGTCAGTGTGTTGACCGGCGTGTACCGGCAACGGCTGCACGTCCTGGTCTCATCCGGTGGCGCCGATCGACACGCACTCCAGCAGACCGTGACCGCAATCGATATCTTGACTGAGGTCTACCCTCGCCTCGCGACCACCGTTGACGAGGGCGTCTTGCTGCACGACCTCCTCCTCTCGCTGATTCGCCTCTAGACACGACGCAAAATTCGGGTAGGCTAGGGACTCGCGCCTGGGTAGCTCAGCCGGCAGAGCAGCTCATTCGTAATGAGCAGGTCAGGGGTTCGATTCCCCTCCCAGGCTCCACAGTGTGGAGTCGCCTACGTGGCGGTAAGCGCGTTGACGCAGGCCACAAAGTCGTCGCTTCGTTCCTGCCAGTTCGCGTACTGGTCAAAGCTCGGTGCCGCTGGCGACAACACGACCACGCCCCCTCGAGTCAGAGACGCCGCGCCCGCGTCGACGGCGTCAGCCATCGAGGTCGCGGTGCGCACCTGCACCAGATCTGTTGGCGTGATGGCCTGCGCAATGCGGTCGCCGGCGGGGCCCATGACGACCACGGTGGTTGGTTGCCTCCGTCGACCCAGCGCGTCCGCGAGTGGTGCGTAGTCGACCCCACGGTCGAAGCCGCCACACAGCAGAGCCACTGGCTCGTCGGGAAAGACGTCGAGGGCGGCAATGGTGGGTAAGACGGACGTGGCTAAGCCATCGTCAACGTACCGAACAGTCCCGATCGTTCGCACCACACTCAGCCGTCCGCGGAGGGGTGTAAAGGCACTGGCGTGCGCCAGCATCGCCGCCGCGACGTCGTCGGGTGTGCGACCCGTGGCGTGGGCCACGACGGCGGTGGCCAGGGCGACGTTGGACCGTGAGTGGTCACCGAGCAGTCGCAGTGTCGAGGCCAGGGCCGTCGTGTCGGGGTCAATGTAAGTGACGGTACCCCCGAGGGCGTCACGGTACTGATGCAGGAGGTCGGTGGCGGCGACGAAGGTGTCGTGTGGCTGGGGGAGTCGGGTGACGGAGAGCTTGTCTCGCCGGTAGGTCTCGACGGAGCCGTGCCAGTCCAGATGATCGCTGCCCAGCGCGGTGACGACGATGCGAGCCGGCGCCACCGTGAGGTCAACACTCTGAAAACTCGATAATTCCAGCACGAGCCACCCTCCCTCGTCGGGAGTCTCTGGGTCGTAGGGCGGGCGTCCGATGTTGCCAACACTCTGGGCCACCGCACCGAGGGCGTGAAGGGCGAACGTTATGAGTGACGTGGTGGTCGACTTCCCCTTGGTGCCGGTGACGGCAATGATTCGATCGCGACGCTCTGGCGTGCACCAGAGGTTGAGGGCAGACGTGATGGGTATACCTGCATCGCGGAGGGTGCGTACCGTGGGATGGTGGGGTGAGATGCCGGGACTCTTGAGGACGACGTCACAGGTCAACAGTGACTCGACGCCGCCGTGGTCGGTCCTCTGAGCGTCGGGAGGCCCGACCACGTCGTCAACGACGACGAGATCGACTGTCTCTTGAGCGAGGCGAGCGACGGTGGCGCGGCCCTCGATGCCGAGGCCGTAGACACCGACGCGTCGGTGTGCCAGGTCAGCGAAGCCAGTGAGTGGGGACACGACTCACCCCCTGCGGTTGGAGGAGCTCATCCAGTGATGGGGTGGTCGGGAGTTCGGCGGCCAAGGCAGCCAGCGCGGGGATGTCGGACCACTGTGGGAGTGTCGCGATGGCCACGACGGCCGCGGCACATTCGCCCGGATCACCGACACATTCGAAGGGTTTGTCGTTAACACTTCGCCCCACCAGTGTCTCGAGCTGTCCGCGAAGGGCCGGAGTGGCGAGTGGCTCACTACCGAAGATCGCGGCCAGCGTCGGGCGATCCATAAAGGGTGCGAGCACCAGATTGATGAAGAGGCACTTGTCACAGACGCCACACCAGTTCATGGCCCGGCTGGCCTGTTCTTGCGTAAAGGCTCGATTACAGGATCGAAAGACACTATGAAACTGCGTCAGACGCGCGAAGGACTGCGCGACCCAGAGTTCGGAGCGATCGCGGAGATAACTCGCGACCACGAACGATGGACCAACGCGTTCCGCGACGGCGTTGGCGAGAAGCTGTTCGGCCTCGGCTGATTTTGACCATTGGTGGTTGATGGCACGACCCTCACTCACCAGGTTCGGTACCGACGACGAGTGTTCGTTGCTCATCGCGACGGCACCGTGACCGTTACTGAGGGCGCGCACGCACGCCAATAACGTCACCATCGCCGTCACCGGTACGTGACCATTGAAGCGACTATGTGACCGCAAACCATCCAGGTCGAGTGATCGTGACGCTCGAGAGATGGGGAGACCGGTTGCGGCGGCGGTGGCCTCGAGCGGTGCGAAGGTGGCGTGAAGGGGACTCATGATGAAGAGCGTCCGCGGGAGGTGTCCAAGTGCTTCGACCGTGACGCAGGAGTCGATGCCCCCACCAAAGGGGATCAGCACGCTGTTGCTTGGTGCGGGCATGCTCGGCGAGTCGAAGGGGGCGCCACCCACGAAGGAAACGTCACGCAGGTCGAGACCGTTACGGAAGGCGAACTCGCCGAGACCGTCAAGGTAGGCGGCACGAAGGAGGGCCACGCCGTGCTCGCCGACGCGGTGGTCACCGAAGTCAACTTCGAGCGGCGCTCCAGTTTTGTAGTAGCTCAGTCCGGCGACCAAATACCAGAGCTCGACGATTGCGTTGACGGCTGGCGACGAGAGATCGGCGTCGGGAAGGGTGACCCGCTCCTCAAAGACGTGACCATCGAGGTCGTAGGTGGCGATGATGGTGTCCCCATCAATCGCGTACCCCCGGTAGGTGAAGCGTTGTCCTCGGTTCATTGGTGGCCTTCCACCGCTTAATGGTAGGGCGCGTGTCGAGCCACGAGTGCGAAGCGACCACACGGTCGTTGCGCACGGTCGGAAAAGAAGGGGTGACCACCGTCCGTCACCGCGTCGACTAGATGGACGTGCTCCTCGGGCACGCCGATCTGCTGGAGTTGGTGTTGTGCGACACGGCGAAGGTCGAGTCGCCACTTTCCGGCGACACTGTCGGCCACGACGGCCCCGTTGATGTGTCGAAAGTGATCGGCCACCTCATCACCGACCTGATAGCCGGCTTGTGAAATGCACGGGCCGATGACGACGTGCGTGTTCCTCGGGGTGAGGTGACCGAGGGTGGCCTCGATAACGCCAGTCTGCAGTCCGCGCCAACCGGCGTGGACCACGCCGACGAGCTGCGAACGGGGATCGACGACGAGGAGCGGGAGGCAGTCGGCCGCCATAATCATGAGGGCCACATCGGTCCGTCGGGTGAGCAGGGCATCGCCGACGGCCGACGTGGTGGTCTCCGTGACGTCGGTGACGTGATTGCCGTGCACTTGCTCCGTGGCAATCAGCTGGTCGACGTCGACGCCAATAGCGGACGCGACAATCGCCCGATTGCGACGAACCGCGTCGGCGTCATCACCGACGTGCGACGCCAGATTGAGGGCGTCGTAGGGCGGGCGACTCACCCCGCCGTCACGGGTGGTGAGAAAGGCCTCAACGCCGAGGGGGCGGACAACGTCCAGTGGCACCACGGGCAGTCCGGTGCGGGCGGGACGAATGAGCGCAGGGAGTGTCATCAGGCCCTCACCATCCACGAGTCGTAACGAAGCACCATTGCAGTGTACGAAGCCGTGACGCGGCTCGGGGGGCGGTCGCGTCGTAGGCTTCGAACGTGACCGACCACCACCTCGTGCACCAGTGCACGTTTCCACCGAGGGGCACCGCCGTGGACGTGGCGGTATCCGGTGGTCCTGATTCGATGGGCCTGCTCCTCCTCGCCCGAGCGGCTGGTCTCGTCGTCACGGTGCACCACGTTGACCATCACGCTCGACCCACGAGTGGTGATGACGCCGATTTCGTGACCGCGTATTGCACCGAGCAACAGCTTCCCTTTGTGCGCCACGAGGTCAACGTTCCCCCAGGACCAAACTTTGAGCAGCGGGCCCGCCAGGCGCGCCGCGCCGCGATGCCGCAGGGTGTCTTGACCGGTCACACGATGGACGACCTCGTGGAGACCATGATGTTGAACATGTTGCGCGGTGCGGGTGGCGATGGTCTCAGCACCATGATTGGCGACGCGTCCAAACCGCTGCTCGCCATTCGACGCAGCGCGCTGCACGAGTACGTGGCGTCGCACGGCATCGAGGCGCGTCGGGATGAGTCCAATGACGACCCCCGATTTCGCCGTAATCGCATCCGACACGAACTCTTGCCCCTCATGAACGAGATTGTCGAGCGAGACGTGACGCCCGTACTGGCCCGCTTGGGCCATCTCATCGCGGACGATCAGTCGTGGATGGCGAGCCAGGCTGACGACGATGATGCGATCACGTTGGAGCAGGCTGATTGTCGGGAACTGCGTACGTGGCCCGCGGCCCGCCTGCGACGTTGGCTCCGAGTCGTTGTACGCCACACCGGGGGCTTTGGTGATACCTACGCGCCAAGTGCCGCGGAAATCGACCGAGTCATGTCGGTCGTGCGGGGTGAGACCGTGGCGTGTGAACTGACGGGAGGGCGACGACTCGCCCGAAAGGACCAGCGCCTCACGCTGGAGTGAGACTCCACTACGATTTCGCCCATGACCGCACACGACTCTCCCGACTTCACCGCTCACTGGGCCGCACACGACTTGGGCGATGTGCTCGTCTCGGCCGCGGCGTTGCAGACTCGCATTAAGGAGCTGGGAGCGCAGATCACGCGTGACTACGCGGGGCACCCACCCCTTCTCGTGTGCGTCCTCAAGGGTGCCGTCAACTTCATGTCCGACCTCATGCGCGCCATTGAACTGCCCGTCGAAATCGACTTCATGGCCGTCTCCTCCTACGGTGCGGCGACGAAGACGTCGGGCGTCGTGCGGATTGTCAAGGATCTTGACGTCGACCTGGCCAACCGTGACGTCTTGATTGTTGAAGACGTCGTCGACTCGGGACTTACCCTGAACTACCTACGCCAGTACTTGGGTGCTCGCAGCCCTCGGAGTCTGCACGTGTGCGCGTTGCTCCTCAAGGAGGGTGAGCAGCGGATCGAGCAAGAGCTCAAGTACGTCGGGTTCACCATCGGTGGTGACTTCGTGGTCGGGTACGGACTGGATGTCAACGAGCGGTACCGGAACCTTGACGCGATCTATACCTTCGTGGGCGAGGCCTAAACGTGGTTGACCGCGAGCGGGTCGCCGCGCTGATAACGGAACTACTCGGCGCACTCGGTGATGATCCGACTCGCGATGGCCTTCGCGACACTCCTCGTCGGGTCGCGGACATGTACGTGGAGCTCTTCGACGGCGCCGATGAGGACCCGGGGGCCCACTTGCGGGTGACCTTTGAGGCGGGACACGACGAAATGGTGCTCGTTCGCGACATCCCCTTTACGACGCTCTGCGAGCACCACCTTGTTCCCTTTACGGGGTTGGCGCACGTGGCCTACCTCCCGGGCCCCGATGGCCGCATTACGGGCCTGTCGAAATTAGCCCGACTCGTCGAGGGGTACGCTCGGCGCCTTCAGGTGCAAGAGCGCATGACCACACAGATTGTTGATGCCCTCGAGCGTGAGCTCCACCCCCGGGGATCAATGGTCGTGATTGAGGCCGAGCACTTTTGTGTCTCGATGCGGGGGGCCAAGAAGCACGGCACCTCGACCGTGACCTCGGCGGTCCGCGGGGTCTTTCGCGATGACGCGACCTACCGTGGCGAGGTCTTGCAGTACATCGATCATCGACGGGCGACGTGGCGTTAAATCCCGCCATCATGGGCGTCGTCAACGTGACGCCCGACTCCTTCTACGCCGACATTCGCACCCTCGATCACGACGAGGCCATTGCTCGTGGTCGTGCCCTCTTCGATGCCGGCTGTGACATTGTCGATGTGGGTGGCGAATCAACACGTCCGGGCGCCCTCGACGTACCGCTCGTGGAAGAACTCGCTCGGGTTATCCCCGTTATTCGCGCGTTGCACCGCTACGGCCCCGTGTCGGTTGACACGCGCAAGGCGGAGGTTGCTCGAGCGGCCGTCGACGCTGGTGCCGAGGTCGTTAACGACGTGTCGGGGACGCTGGCTGAGACCGCTGGGGTGCTTGGCGTGGGGTACGTTGCCATGCACGCGCAGGGGACCCCGCAGACGATGCAGCTGAATCCCTACTACGACGACGTCGTTGGTGAAGTGGCCGATGCCCTCGAAGCACTGGGTCGACGAGCGCTCGACGCCGGAGTGACGAGGCTGTGGCTTGACCCAGGAATTGGCTTCGGGAAGCGTGTTGAAGACAACTGGTCACTGCTGGCCCACCTCGATACCTTCGTCTCCTTGGCGGAGCGTCTAGGGGCGGGGTTGTTGGTGGGGACGAGCCACAAGCGCTTTCTCGGTACCGCGGGCCCCGTGGAACTGGACGTCACCGAACGTTTCGAGGGCTCTCTGGCGACCGTCGCGTGGGCCATGGCGCAAGGTGTAAGTATGGTGCGGGTACACGATGTCGTGGCCACGAATCAGATCCGGACACTCCTGGTCCGGCCGGTCGATGAGGTGGGGGCATGAAGGGCAAGTGGTCATCGGGTCTTGAGCCTCGGGGGTTCACCTGGGTGTTCAAGGGCCTCCTCGCCGTCTCCGAGCGACCAGGTGGGAACACCGGCGTTCACCGCAAGGTACGACGCGACGAAGAACTGCTCTGGCTCCACCAACACGGCTTCACCCGAGTCATTTCGGTGTTGCCATCGAACCAGCACCTCGAGGGCTACGCCGAGCGAGGTTTGTCGCTCAGCCACTACGTGCTGCGCGGTGGCCCCCAGCAACGCGAAGTACTCGAAGCCTGTTACCAGGACCTCTCGCGGTGCCTCGAAAATAAGACGGTCGTGTTGCTCCACGGCGACGACGTCTCGGACCGGCTCCTCGGTGTGCTGGCGGGCTATCTCCTGTGGAGTAAGCGCGCTCCGACGATTCCAACGTCGATTGCCCTGATCGAGCGACTCTTCAAGCGCTCGCTCGGCCCCGATGGACGAAGCCTCCTCAGCGACCTGCCCGAGTCACCATGACCGACCTCGTCGAACTCGTTGACCTACGACTCGACGCCATTGTGGGCGTGCTGCCCCACGAGCGAGTGACTCCACAGCCGTTGCGCCTTGACATCACCTTCGCTCGGCCCTTCGCCGACGCGGCCGCCAGTGATGATCTGCGGTACACCACCAACTACGCCGCGGTGATTGCTCTCGCTGAGGACATAGTGAGTGCCGGGGAGTTCCTGCTTCTGGAAACACTCGTGGTCCGGGTCGCCGAGGCCATCTTGTCCTTCGACGAGGCCATCGAAAGCGTCACGGTGCGGGTCGCCAAACTGGCACCGCCGGTGCCACAACGCATCGCTACCGTCGGCGTGTCCACGACTCGCTCTCGCGCGACGTGAGGCGCTGCTATCTGTCGCTCGGCTCCAACATGGGAGACCGTGGCGCCCACCTCCGTGCGGGGATCGCCGCGATGTCCGAGGGGGCAACGCGGGTGTCCTTCGTGTACGAAACATCACCCTGGGGCGGCGTCGCGCAAGACGACTACTGGAACATCGTGATGGAGATTGAGACCTCTCGTTCGGCTCCTTCGTTGCTCGCTCGCGCCCAGGATGCCGAGCGCGCGGCGCTCCGCGTGCGTGATCAGCGATGGGGCCCGCGAACGCTCGACATCGACCTGTTGCTGCTGGGCGACGAGACCTACGACTCGCCCGACCTCATCGTGCCCCACCCGCGCATGTGGCAGCGTCGGTTCGTTGTCGCGCCGTTGCGAGACCTGCGACCCGACCTCGTTGATGAAGACGTCCTCCTGGCGAGCGATGGCGAGGTTCGCAACCTCGGTACACTCGACGTATTGGACTGACCGAACGGCACCCTCGCGGGCCGGAACGGAAAAGGAACGATTATGAACGCCACGCCCCGCTACTGCCAGGGTTGCCCGCGAGTACACCCGTGAAGACGCTGACGACAATCGCGCAGTGGCGGAGCTTCTGTGACGAGCAACGGCGAGCTGGCCACCGCGTTGGTCTGGTGCCGACGATGGGAGCGTTACACGATGGTCACGCCGCCCTGATTCGAGCGGCCGTGGCCAACGGTGACGTCGCGGTGGTTACCTCGTTCATTAATCCCCTGCAGTTTTCCGACGCCCGCGACCTCATGAACTACCCCATCACGACCGAGGAAGACGAAGTCCTCGCCGCGGCCGCGGGGGCCAGCGTCCTCGTCACGCCGTCCATTGCTGAGATGTGGCCGGACTTTCCAAACGAGACGTTCACGTCGGTACGGGTGGCCCACGTGAGTGAGGTCCTTGAGGGTCTGGGTCGCCCCGGACACTTCGACGGTGTGGCCACCGTTGTTGCCAAACTGTTCGCGATTACTGGCCCCTGCCACGCCTACTTTGGTGAAAAGGATTTCCAGCAGCTTGCCGTCGTGCGGCGGCTGGTGCGAGACATGGAGTGGCCCGTCGTGCTCCACCCCGTGGCGACGGTGCGTGACACTGATGGTTTGGCACTGTCGAGCCGCAATCGTCGCCTAAGTGTCGAAGGTCGCCGTCGCGCCCTCGCCCTCTCCGCGGCCCTGACGGGAGCCGCCTCGTCGACGCGGCCGCCCTCGGAGCGTCGCACGGCCATGGCCGAGGTGATGCGGGCCGCCGAGGTGGAGGTGGCCTACGCCGACATCGTGCACCCGGTGACACTGCAACCAGTACCGGACGACTTCAGGGGCGAGGCCCGGGCTCTCGTGGCCGGTGTCGTTGAGGGCGTTCGTTTGATTGACAACGCAGCACTGACCGTGGGAGGGACGCATGCTGTTAGCCATTGACGTAGGAAACACCGAGACGGTTATTGGCCTCTTTGGCGATTCGCCCACCGGCGCACCCGATCGCGGGTTCGCCCGCGCCACCGATGAACGGGGCCTCGCCTACCACTGGCGTATCGCGACGAAAGCGGAGCGCACGCCAGACGAACACGCGCTCATGCTCTCGCAACTACTCGAGCTCGAGGGGCTCAACGTCCGAGAAGCGGTCACGGCCATGGCGATCTCCTCCTCAGCCCCGTCGGTGACCACCCAACTGCGCCGCATGGCCGAACGGTGGTTCACGTCGCTACCGTTGACCGTCCTCGGTCCGGGAACCAAGTCGGGTATGCCAATTCACTACGAGAACCCGCGTGAGGTCGGGGCCGACCGTATCGCGGATGCCGTGGGCGCGCACGATCTCTATCCCGGCGCCCTGATCATCGTGGACATGGGGACGGCGACGGTGTTTGACGTCGTGAGTGCGCAGGGCGAGTACCTCGGTGGGGCCATCGCGCCCGGCGTCGCCATCTCTCTTGAGGCCCTCTACAGTCACGCCTCCGCCTTACGCTCCGTGGAGTTGGCCGAGCCTCGTTCGGTCATTGGTCGTTCGACGGCGGAATCGATCCAGTCCGGTGTGCTCTACGGCTTCGCCGGACAGATTGACGCCATGGTGGCGCGCATTCGCGCCGAGATAGGCGACTGCACGGTGATTGCCACGGGAGGCCTCGCCGGCCTCATTGCGCCCCACACCACCACAATTTCTCACGTAGAACCGTGGTTAACCCTTCACGGATTGCGTATCGTTCATGACAGAAACCACAGCGGAGCTTGATGTGACTACCCCCTACACCTTTGACCACTCGGCGTACGCCGCTCACCTGCAGGCCACCTACGGCCACTTGACCGAGGGCGAGGAGTCGGGCGTTGTCGTGAACGTCGCGGGTCGCGTCATGTTGCTGCGTACCCAAGGCAAGTTGGCCTTCGGTACCTTGCGGGACTCGAGTGGTGAAATTCAGCTCTTCGCACTGGCTGCCGTTACCGAAGGGTTCGACGAGTTCGTCAAGCTCCACCTCGGCGACTGGGTGGGCGTGACCGGTGAAGTGGTCCGCACGAAGCGGGGAGAACTCTCTGTCAAGGTCACCTCGTGGGTCCAGCTGGCACACGCGCAGCACAACTTTGGCGACAAGTGGGCGGGCATCGCTGACCACGACCTGCGATACCGCCACCGTGAGGCTGACCTCTGGGCCAACCCCGACACCCGCACCGCCCTCACTCGCCGCAGCGCCGTGGTGCGCGCGGTGCGCCAGCGCTGTTGGGATCAGGGGTTCATGGAAGTCGAAACACCAATCCTGAACGCAATCCCGACCGGAGCGGCCGCGCGCCCGTTCAAGACGCACCACAACGCGCTGGACTCAGAGTTCTTCTTGCGCATCGCTCCCGAGCTGTGGTTGAAGCGTCTGGTCGTCGGTGGCTACGAGCGAGTCTTTGAACTTGGTCGCGTCTTTCGCAACGAGGGGGTCAGCCCGCGACACAATCCCGAGTTCACCTCACTCGAGCTCTACGCCGCCTACTGGAACTACACGGACATGATGACGTTTACCGAGGAGCTCGTCGCCGGAGTCGCGATGGACGTTCTGGGCACGACCGACGTTGAGTACCAGGGACGCCCGTTCTCCTTCGCTACACCGTGGCCACGGCGAACGATGGCGGACATCGTGTCGCAAGCCTGCGGCGAAGATCTTTCGGTGCACACGCCACGGGAACGCCTGGTCGCGCTGCTCGCGGAACACGGCGTGACGGCGCACGCGTCGTGGGGCGCGGGGCGTTGCCTCGAGGAGCTCATGGCCGAAACCGCCGGCGATCAACTGTGGCAACCAATTTTTGTGACGGACTTCCCCGTTGAAATTTCGCCGCTGGCCCGTCGACACCAACGTGACCCTCAGCTGACGGAGCGTTTTGAGTCCTACGCCGTCGGCCGCGAACTGTCGAACGGCTTTACCGAGCTCAATGATCCCGTTGACCAACGGGCACGATTTGAGGACCAGGCCCGTTTGGCCGCGGCCGGTGACGACGAGGCGATGCAAATCGACGAAGACTTCATCAAGTCACTCGAGTGGGGTTTGCCACCAACGGCGGGCCTCGGTATTGGCATCGACCGCCTCGTGATGTTGATCGCCGATGTGGCCAATATTCGAGAGGTTATTGCCTTCCCGACACTCAAGCCGTTGCGCGATTAGTACGCGGGGAACTCCGCCATCAATGACGTCAGAAAGGCGTTGAGGCCGTCGCGGAGGCCGGTCGAGGAAACGACGCTCAGGGCGGTTGCGGCGCGGGCGACAAAATCGTCAGCGGCATCGACGGCGGCCTGAATACCGCCGGAGGCGATCACCAACTGACGGGCGTGCTCGCGCTGCGCGTCATCGAGTGGTCCGCCAAGGAGCTCGGCCAGTTCGGCGGCCTGGGGGCTGTCGTTGAGGGCAACGATGGTCGGGAATGTGTAGACGCCTTCGGCAATGTCCTGGCCGGCCGGCTTCGAGAGTTTGTTCTGAACGTCAATCACGTCGAGGATGTCGTCTCGAAGTTGGTAGACCATGCCAAAGCAGCGACCGAACTCGGTGAGGCCCTCGCGAACCTCGTCGCTGTGACCGGCGGTCAATGCCCCGACGCGGCACGAGGCGGCCATCAGGGCCGCGGTCTTTCCTTCGATTGCTTCAAAGTACTGATTGATGGTGCGACCAGTGTTGTAGATGGTCTTAACCTCGGAGGCCTGACCGCGCGTGAGCCACGCCAGCGTGTGCGCCATGAGGCGGGCCATCTCGACACCGTGGTCGGCGGCGATGCCGGCGGAGCGCGCCATGAGGTAGTCGCCACCAACAATAGCAATCAAGTTGCCGTAGCGGGCATTGACGCTCGAGACGTTCCGGCGGATGTCGGCCTCATCCATAACGTCATCGTGGTAGAGCGAGGCGAGGTGCATCAGCTCCACCGCCACACCACCCATGAGGTCGTCCTGCGTGGCCTCACGCTCACCGAACGTGGCGGCACTGAGGGCCAGGAGCGGGCGCAGACGCTTGCCACCGGCCTTGATCAGGTGTGTTGTGACACTGTCGAGGTAGTCGTCACCAAAGATAACGGAGGCCTCGAGGAGGCCTTCGAGGCGCTGGACGTCGGTCTCGACTAAGGGGAGGCGCAAATGTTCGTAAGGATTCACTCGGCTAGCCTAGGGGGAAGAGGTACTACCACCACCATTTGTGCTGTTCGGATAACCACACCGTAAGCGACACGTGAAGCTCTGATAAAAAGAGGCTGTCTGGCAAGTTTCCGATGTCATTGTGCACCGGTACACTGCTAGCAACAACGTTTAAAGGAATCCAATTGTTCGAGCGTTTCACAGACCGAGCCCGTCGAGTCCTCGTCCTTGCGCAGGAAGAGGCACGTGACCTCAACCATGCCTTCATCGGTACTGAACACATTCTGCTTGGCTTGATCCGTGAGGGTGAAGGCGTCGCTGCCAAGGCCCTCGACGCCCTGGGCGTCACGTTTGACGTCGTCCGTGAAAAGGTCGAAGAAGCCATCGGACCCAACGCCAATCCAAGCCCCGGATCGCCCCCCTTCACACCTCGTGCGAAGAAGGTGCTGGAGCTGTCGCTTCGCGAGGCTCTCCAACTGGGTCACTCCTACATCGGTACCGAGCACATGCTGCTCGGACTCGTCCGTGAGGGCGACGGCGTTGCCGCGCAGGTGCTGAATGAGCTTGGTGCTGACATGACCCGTGTCCGCACGCAGGTCATCCAGATGATGACTGGTCAGACCGCCAAGGACACCGGCGCATCGTCGTCCTCGTCCTCGAAGGGTGCCGACGCCGACGCCTCGGGTGGTTCGGCCGTGCTTGACCAGTTCGGTCGCAACCTGACGCAGTCGGCGCGCGATGGCAAACTCGACCCCCTCGTCGGTCGCGACAAGGAAGTCGAGCGCGTCATGCAGATTCTGTCGCGTCGCACCAAGAACAACCCTGTGTTGATTGGTGAGCCCGGTGTGGGTAAGACCGCCATTGTTGAGGGCCTTGCGCAGAAGATTGTCGCCAATGAGGTCCCCGTGACCCTCACCGACAAGCAGCTCTACACCCTCGACCTGGGCGCACTGGTTGCCGGTTCGCGCTACCGCGGTGACTTCGAGGAGCGTTTGAAGAAGGTGCTGAAGGAGATTCGCACCCGCGGCGACATCATCTTGTTCATCGACGAAATTCACACCCTCGTTGGTGCGGGTGCCGCCGAAGGTGCCATCGACGCGGCCTCAATCTTGAAGCCCATGCTGGCTCGCGGCGAACTCCAGACCATTGGTGCCACCACCATTGACGAGTACCGCAAGCACATTGAGAAGGACGCCGCTCTCGAGCGTCGCTTCCAGCCCGTCAAGGTCGACCAGCCCTCGGTCGCTATGACCATTGAGATCCTCAAGGGACTCCGTGACGTCTACGAAGAGTTCCACGCCGTCAAGATCACCGACCAAGCCCTCGTGGCCGCGGCGAACCTGGCCGACCGCTACATCGCTGACCGGTTCTTGCCAGACAAGGCCATCGACTTGATCGACGAGGCGGGCAGTCGCTTGCGCATTCGTCGCATGGCGGCTCCACCCGCGGCGAAGAAGTTTGACGAGGACATTGCCCGCCTCCGCGCCGACAAGGAAACGGCCATGGAGAAGGGCGCCCTCGAGCAGGCCAAGGCCCTCGACGAGCAGGAACGTGAGCTTCTCGCGAAGAAGGACGCACTCGACGCATCAGTCAAGGCCGCCGGTGGCGACACCTTCGACCTCGTTGACGAAGAGACCATCGCCGAAGTGCTCGCTAACTGGACCGGCATCCCGGTCTACCGTCTCACCGAAGAAGAGACCTCGAAGTTGCTGCGCATGGAGGACGAACTGCACAAGCGCATCATCGGCCAGAACGAGGCCATCATTGCCTTGAGTCGCGCCATTCGTCGCACTCGCGCTGGCCTCAAGGATCCGAAGCGCCCCGGTGGCTCCTTCATCTTCCTCGGTCCGACCGGCGTTGGTAAGACGGAGCTCGCGAAGACCCTGGCCGAGTTCCTCTTCGACGACCAGGACGCGCTGATTCAGCTCGACATGTCGGAGTACATGGAGAAGCACTCGGTGAGCCGTCTCGTCGGTTCGCCCCCCGGCTACGTGGGCTACGACGAAGGCGGTCAATTGACCGAAGCCGTTCGTCGCAAGCCGTTCTCCGTCGTTCTGTTCGACGAAGTCGAAAAGGCCCACCCCGACGTTTTCAACACGCTGCTGCAGATTCTCGAAGATGGTCGCTTGACCGACTCGCAGGGACGCCAGATCGACTTCAAGAACACCATCTTGATCATGACGTCGAACCTCGGCACCGCGGACCTTCGTAAGACGATGGGCTTCGGTAAGGGTGACGACCTCGCGAGCTACGAGCGCATGAAGGAAAAGGTCCACGCGGCGCTGAAGAATCACTTCCGTCCCGAGTTCCTCAACCGTATCGACGACACCATCGTCTTCCACGAACTGTCGAAGGACGAAGTTATCGAGATTGCTCAGCTCTTCATCAACCGCCTGCGCGAGCAGCTGTCGGTACAGGGGCTTGGTCTCGAACTGTCGGCCGCCGCTCAGAGCTACCTGGCGGACAAGGGGTACGACCGCGAGTTGGGTGCCCGACCACTGCGTCGCGCCATTCAGCACTACGTCGAGGACGTCTTGAGCGAGAAGATTCTGTTCAAGGAGTTCCACGCTCCGCAGACGATTGTGGTTGATGTGGCCGAAGGCCCCGAGGGTCCGTATTTGACCTTCGAAGGCATCGACGGCTTGCCACCCTCAATCACGTTCGAGAACACGACACCAACGGCCTAGTCCGCCGCTTCGACGAAACGCCGCGACACTGTCGCGGCGTTTCGTCGTTAACGTCACCGCCCCCGCCTACAGTCGGTCTCATGAAAACGCGCTCCGTACACGTCTGTCGCGATTGCGGCACCACCTCGGTCAAGTGGGTGGGGCGTTGCCCCGGTTGTGGCGAGTTCAACACGTTTGACGAAGAAGTAGTCGCCGTCGATGCCGTCCGTCCGTCCCCCTCTGTTGCCACCGTCGGCTTGGCCGCTATTGGTGACGATGTCGCCCCTCGTCGATCCACACGGGTCGGCGAGCTGGACCGCGTGTTGGGTGGCGGTCTCGTTGAAGGGTCGACCACGTTGCTCTTTGGCGAACCCGGGGTGGGGAAGTCGACGCTCGCGCTCATGGTCCTGCGGGCCCTCGCGGCTGACGGTACGTCGGTGCTACTAATCGGAGCTGAAGAGTCAGCCACGCAAGTGGCGCAGCGCGCCAAGCGCTTCGGACCGATCCCGGCCGGACTTAATGTGGCCAGCACGACGAGTGTGGGCTCGGCCGTTCAGTTGCTGCAGGAGCAGCGTCCGAGCGTCTGTGTTATTGACTCAATCTCGGCGATGAGTGATGACGGTGTGCCCGGCGTCGCCGGTTCCGTGGCCCAGGTGCGTCACGCCGCCGAGCGGGTGTGCGCAGTGGCCAAGGCGACCGGTACCGCACTTCTCCTCGTCGGTCACGTGACGAAGGATGGGGAACTCGCCGGTCCGCGCACACTCGAGCACTTGGTTGACACGGTCATTCGCATCGAGGGCGATCGGTACGCTTCGCTCCGTCTGGTCCGTGCGCTCAAGCACCGTTTTGGCCCCACGGGGGAGGTGGGACTGCTCGAAATGGTGTCCGACGGTCTCCGCGAGTTGCCCGATACCGCCTTGACGCTACGGCAGTCCGAGGCGCCGGTGTCGGGCGTGGTCTTCACCGTGACCAATGATGGGTCGCGTTCGTTTCTCGTCGAACTGCAAGCCCTCGTCGCCTCGAGCACCGGCTCCCCCCGACGCGTGGCCCACCAGGTCTCCTCCCAGCGACTCTCCCTCCTGTTGGCCGTTCTGGAAGCTCGTTGCGACATCAACGTCTCGACGGTGGATGTGTTCGCCGCCACGGCGGGCGGCCTCTCCGCCACCGAACCTGGGGTTGACTTGGCCCTCGCGATTGCGGTGGCGTCGGCGTCGGTGGGTTTTACGGTGCCGTCGGGCCTCGTGGCCGTCGGCGAGGTCGGTCTGGCGGGCGAATTACGTCCCGTCAGTGGCCTCACCCGCCGCGTGTCGGAGGCACGACGCCTCGGTGCTACCCGCGTGGTGGTACCGAGTGCGGGTGAATTCGAACCGGTGGCGGGTATCGAGATTGAGCGCTGCGAGACCCTGGAGGCAGCCATTGCGGCTGTGCGGTCGTAGCATCGGACACGTCTGTGGAAAAGTGCGGTAGAATAAGCAATCCCCTTTCGCCAGTAGGCGATTGCATTACGAGGAGAACCTGAGTACATGGCCACGCACAAGTACAAAAAGGGTGATCGTCTGGTGTACCCACACCACGGCGCTTGCACCGTCGAAAAGATCGAAAAAATTACTGCCTTTGACGTCAAGCAGGACTACCTCAAGCTGAAGGTCGCCTACACCGACCTCGTCTTGATGGTTCCCGTCGCGAACGCCGAATCCGTTGGACTCCGCGAAGTCATCAACGATGAAGAAGTCGAAGAAGTCTTCGCCGTGCTTCGAAAGAAGGAAGCGCGCATGCCGACCAACTGGTCGCGCCGCTTCAAGAACCACTCGGAGAAGTTGCGTTCCGGCGACATCTACCAGGTGGCCGAAGTCGTACGTAACCTGTCGATTCGTGACAAGGACAAGGGTCTGTCAGCCGGTGAAAAGCGCATGCTGACTCGGGCCCGCCAGATTCTGGTGTCGGAGTTGACCTTCGCGTTGAACGTTGACACCGACGCGGCAGAGGCCAAGCTCGCCTCGGTGCTGCCTTAGTCGTGAATGTTGCCGCAGTCGTCGTGGCCGGCGGCCGCGGGACTCGTTTCGGTAGCCTAAAGCAGTTCACCTCATTCGCCGGAAAGACCGTGGCGGCCCACGCCGTGGACAGTGCCCGCATCGTGGCTGACGTGGTGGTCTTAGTGGTGCCGAGCGACTACGAGGGTGCCGGTGAAGGGGCTGACCTCGTCGTGGTGGGTGGTGATTCGCGGACCGCTTCGGTCCGGGCGGGTCTCGACGCCGTGCCCCTGGCTGACGTCGTTGTTATCCACGATGCGGCTCGTCCTCTGGCGAGTGCTGAACTCTTCCTCCGCGTCGTCAACGCGGTGCACGCCGGTGCTGACGCGGCCATACCGGCCTTGGCCGTGACCGACACGGTCAAGCGCGTCGAGGGCAATCGCGTGCTCGAGACGGTACCCCGCGAGGACCTGGTAACCGTGCAGACGCCCCAGGCATTTCGCCGTGAAGCCCTGGTCGCGGCGCACGCGGCCCTGGTCGAGGCCACCGATGACGCCGCGCTGGTCGAAGCCAACGGTGGACGTGTGGTCATTGTGGCCGGTGAACCTGACAACATGAAGATTACGGATCCAGGTGACGATATTCGTCTCCGTCGACGTCGAGGAGCGGGCATGAAGATTGGTCAGGGACTTGACGTCCACGCCTTTAGTGATGACCCGACTCGCGAGCTGGTGCTGGGGTTGGTGAAGGTTGAGGGTCCCGGTCTCGTGGGTCACTCCGATGCTGATGTTGCCACGCACGCCTTGTGCGACGCATTGCTAGGGGCCGCCAACCTCGGCGACCTTGGGCGCCACTTCCCCGACAGCGATCCGAAGTGGTCGGGCGTCGCATCCGAAGTATTGCTGCGCGAGGTCATCGAAAAAATCGCTCGCCTCGGCTATCGCCCCGCCAGTGCGGATATCACCATCGTCGCCGAAAAGCCGAAATTGGCTCCTGCAATGCCGTCCATGTCCCGTGCCCTCACGGCCGTTGTGGGGTGTGTTGTTTCGGTCAAGGCAACGACGACTGAAGGCCTCGGCGCGATTGGTCGAGCCGAGGGAATTGCCGCTACCGCAGTTGTTCTACTAGAGGAGTTTTCGTGAGCCCCCGTCCCGCACCCCGTCCCCGACCTGGTGGTCGCCCCTCCCGTCAAGGCGGTCGCCCGCTCCACGGTGGCCAAGTTGGCCAGCGACCAATGCCGAGTCGTGACAAAGAAGGTCTCGGTGGTGAGCAGGTCGAAGGCCGTCACGCGGTCCTCGAGCTACTCAAGGCCCGTCGCCGCACGATTCAGCGCATCTACATCGCGGACGCTCAAGACCCCGCCGACATTCTCGACGAAATTGAGCACTTGGCGCAGAAGCTGCGCGTCCCCACGCAACTCGTGTCAATGGCGCGTCTTGATCGCGAGGCCCGCACCGAGGGACACCAGGGTGTCATGGCCATCGCCAGTCGCCTCGACACGGTGCCGCTCGAAACGCTCCTCGAGCACGCCAATCCCTTCCTGCTGGTATGCGATGGCGTCACTGACCCACGCAACCTCGGCGCCATGCTCCGCAGTGCTGATGGTGCTGGTGTGACCGGCGTAGTGGTGCCGCGCCACCGTTCGGCTCGCATTTCCCCGACGGTCACGAAGACCGCGGTCGGAGCAATTGAGTACCTCACCTTCAGTGACGTTGGCGGTATTCCTACGGCTATTGACCAAATGAACAAGGCCGGCATTCTTACCGTGGGCCTGGCCGGAGAGTCGTCTGACTCGCTCTACGACCTCGATCTCGCATCGACTCCCGTGGCATTAGTGGTTGGTGGCGAGGAAAATGGCTTGGCCGCACTCACCCGAAAGCGTTGTCAGGCTGTTGTGTCGATTCCTCAAATTGGCAAAATTGTCTCTCTCAACGCTGGTGTGGCAGTGTCAATTGCAGCATTCGAGGTTGCACGTCAGAGAGCTTTACGCTAACAATTCATTGGTGCAGACTTAATTTTCGCAGGCGAAGGTGACGAGAATGGCCGAAGAATCGTTGAAGACTCCGAGAATCGAATTGAACACGGCCTTGGCAATTCTTGTCCTCTCGATACTCATTTCGTCCGTCTCAGTGATGGCGGGAGGAGGATTGGCTCAGGCAGCTTCCTTTCATGCAGTTACATTCAATGAAAACCTGCAAAAAGGAATTTCTTTAACAGCATCTCAGTCCTCGAGCATTCCGTCAACGTTGACTCTTTGTTCAAAGCTCACGCCTTCTTTTACCAATCCCGGATTTGCATTCAAGAACTGGAACACAGCAGCCAACGGAACCGGAACTTCGTACAACGACGGAGCCCAGTACAGCTTTTCGAATGATTTGATCTTGTACGCGCAATGGTCTCCGACTAATCACATTGTTACGTTCAATCAAAATAGGAACGTCAACGACGGCACTTTTAGTGTTGAAGTCAAAGCGACCCAATCGCCACTGACAAGTTTCGCGAACCTTTCTCCTGCCTTTTCAAACCCCGGCTACTCCTTCAGCAATTGGAATACCAAGGCCAATGGCTTGGGTATTCGTTACACCAATGGTCAGGTGTATTCGTTTGCGAGCGACCTCACGCTGTACGCCCAGTGGGTCAAGTCAGCAGCCGCATTGAACTTTGTTGGAGCGGTGCCCAGCGGGCCATCACTCCCAGCCCTAAATGCCGTGGCCGCACAGATACTGCAGAAGCACTACCACCAGGTTGAAGTGGTCCAGTTTCGACGCCAAGATGGGGCGGCGGTGCTCGGTTTACTTACCAAAATCTTGGTCCGACACGACGGCCCGGGAATCACCGTCGCGCTGCAGCGTTCAGAGGCCGACTCATTTTCAACCGGCGTCGAAGTCTTCGCGAACTAGTTCGCCCAGCCTTCGCTGAGCTGCTCCGTGCACTGAGGGCAACGCCGGGCGGCCAAATTGATGTCGGTCAAGCAGGCTGGGCACGGAGCGGTGGTAGGCGCCGGCGCATCGTGACCAAGGCGCCGCTTGACCGCATTGATCGGCTTCACGATGAAGAAGAACAATGTGAAGGCAACCGCGAGCAAGGTCACGACTGCGTTGACCACGAGTCCGTAGGCGATGTGACTTCCGTTGATCGTGAAGTAGAGCGAACTGAAATTCGCTTGGCCAAAGATGGCTGCGATAAGTGGGGTGAGGAAGCCCGCGACAATGGCCTGCACGACAGCGGTAAAGGCGCCACCAACGGCCACACCAATCGCCAGGTCAATAGCGTTTCCCTTCAGGGCAAAAGCCCGGAATTCCTTGAGAGTGGTGGTCGCTTTTGAAGTCACTGCCATGATTCCCCTTTTGGTGCTGTCGATGAAACCGAGGTTGTGGAACTGAGTTGAAACCACCAACGTGCCGGTGGAGGGAATTGAACCCCCGACCTGACGATTACAAATCGCCTGCTCTGCCCCTGAGCTACACCGGCATGGGACTACTAAGAATAGTGACCCCGCGCGGGGGGCAATAGGCTAGGGGGTAATGAGTACTTCTTCGGACCAGCCCAGCGGTACCGCCGGATCACACTTTCAGCCGTCACTTCCAGTGGTGTTGGTGATTTTGCTGCTGTTCGTCGCCACCGCATTTCTCGTCGAGCGCAGTTCATCGCCGGCGCAGCCGTCAACTGCGGCGCCGACAACCACGGTGCAGCCGTCAAAACCCGGCGTGACCACGACGACCGCGCCAAAGGAAATTCGCGTGCCCCGCTCACAGGTCTCGGTGCAGGTGGCGAACGGCACCTCGATTAAGGGTTTTGCCAAGACCATCACGCAGCAACTGCAAACGTTGGGCTGGAACACGCTGTCGGCCATTAATGGCCCTCACGAAGCGGCCACCATCGTCTATTACAAAAACGGGTTTAAGTGGGCCGCCGTCGATGTCGCTGCGCAACTCCACGTCCTCGCCCGCTCGGTGCACGCGCTCGGTGCACTGCAGCCGGTCGCTGGGTCGTCGGGTGACGACCTCGTCGTCGTCCTGGGACCGAACGCGCACTAGCGAGGCGGGAGAGCGACGCCGTACCGCTCGAGGATCACGCTGAGAATTTCCGTGGCCATGGGCCGAAGTTCCTCGATCGGGCGATTGCGGTGGCGTCGGGTGCCGAGGTCGACTTGGGCAATCGCGTCCACCCCCGCGAGGGCCGCAACGTCGAGCAGCAGCGCTATTTCGACGCCGTAGGCGGTGGCGAGAGGACAGCGTGCCAGGAGTGAGCGACGGATCGCAGTCTCACCGGCGAGCGGCTGGCGAATTTCTCCGAGGCCCGGATGTAAAAGTGAAAGCGCGGGCCGGGCCGTGAGTTCATTGACCCGCCCCCCACCGGTGGGCATGTCGTGCAGTGGTCGAACGTAGAACCCCTTCACTAAGCCAATGCTCTCGCGGGCCAGCAATGGTGCGACGAGGCGAGGCACGTAGTGAACGCTCGGACTGGTGACGTCGGCGTCAAGAAAGACGATGATGTCGGCCGACGACGCCGCAACACCGGCGGCCATCGCTCCGCCCTTTCCCGTGGGAGCGTCGAGGGTCACGACGCGGGCACCGTGGCGCGCGGCGACCGTCGCCGTGTCATCAGACGAGTGGTCGTCGACGACGATCACCTCATCGACCAGCGACCCCGCGGCGAAAACGGCGTCGAGGACCGATCCCACGGTGGTCGCTTCGTTGCGGGCGGGCACGATCACGGCCACGCTGGCGTGGGTCGAGTTGGCCGCCAGTAGCTGGTCACAGTCGGTCGCGGTGAGGGTCCATGGCGTCAGGGCGGGCACACCACCAATGTAGACATCGGACGCTTGGTGGCGAGTTGCGTCCCACCCGCTATAATTGAATTTCGAAGTGTCATCCAGAGCGACCGAGGGACGGGCCCGGTGAAGTCGCGGCAACCAGTGTGATCCCCAGGAGTAATCCTGTCGCACCAGGTGCCAAAGCCCGAACGATGAAAGGGAATAAGTATGGCTAGTTTTGCCACCGGTCTTTTATGTCGCGAGTGCGGGGAAACCTACCCCGCCGAGGCTCGCTACTCGTGCGAATTCTGTTTTGGCCCACTCGAGGTTGACTACGACCTCGACGCCGCCCAAGGTGTCGTAACGCGCGAGAGCATTGAAGCGGGCCCCAACTCCATCTGGCGTTACGAAGCACTCCTCCCCGACCCGGGCGTGGAGCCCGTCGACCTCGGCGCCGGGTGGACACCCCTGCGTCGGGCCACGCGACTCGCCGAAGTCCTCGGCGTGAAGGAACTGTGGTTGAAGGACGACACCCGTAACCCAACGGGTTCATTCAAGGACCGTGTCGTCTCGTGCGCTCTGTCGAGTGCCCGACGTCTCGGATTCACCACCGCCGCGTGCGCCTCGACCGGTAACTTGGCGACCTCGGTGGCGGCCCACGCCGCCTTCATTGGTTGGCCCAGCGTCACCATCATTCCGTCAGACCTCGAAAAGTCGAAGATTGCTATGACCGCCATCTTCGGCGGCACGGTACTCGGCGTTGAGGGGAACTACGACGACGTCAACCGTCTCTGCGTGGAGCTGGTGGCCGAACACCCCGGTTGGGCGTTCGCCAACGTCAACCTGCGCCCCTACTACGCCGAAGGTTCGAAGACCCTGGCCTTTGAGATCTGCGAGCAGCTCGGCTGGAAGCAGCCCGACCAGGTCGTAGTGCCGTTAGCGTCGGGAAGTCAGTTCACCAAAATTGCCAAGGGCTTCGCGCAGTTCCGCGAGCTCGGACTCGTCGATGGTCCGGCACCCGTGCTCTTCGGCGCGCAAGCCACGGGCTGTTCACCGATCGCGACCGCCTTCACCGAAGGCGCCGACGTGGTGACACCGCAAAAGCCGAACACCATTGCCCGTTCGTTGGCCATTGGCAATCCGGCTGACGGCCCGTACGTTCTCGACGCACTGCGCCAGAACGGTGGCGACTGTGGTTCGGTCAGCGACGAGGAAGTGCTCGAGTGCATCGGTCTGCTGGCGCAGACGGAAGGCGTCTTCGCCGAAACGGCGGGCGGTGTGACGATTGCGTCCCTTCGTCAGATGATTCGCCGCGGCACCATTGACCCGAACAAGTCCATCGTCGCAATCATTTCCGGACACGGACTTAAGACGCTCGACGCCGTTGTCGACACTGCGACAGTGTCCGCCACCATCACCCCTTCCCTCGCGAGTGCCGAAGAGGCGCTCCGTTCCCTCCAGATTGAGAGTGCATCATGAGCGTTATTGTCCGTTTGCCCAGTCAGCTTCGTGCCCTCGTCGGTGGCGCCGGTGAAGTGCCGGTCGAAGCGACCACGGTCCGTGAGGCCATCGTGGCCGTCGACGCGGCCTACCCCGGCATCGCCTTTCGGGTGTTAGACGACAAGGGCGCCCTGCGTCGCTTCGTCAACGTGTTCGTGGCCGACGAGGATGTTCGCTTCCTCGATGGTTTGGACACTGTCCTTTCGGCGGGCACAACCGTGTCTCTCGTGCCGGCCGTGGCCGGCGGCTGCTAGGCCGTTAGCACTCTCACCTCCTGACTGCTAATATTGGCTGTGCACCGATACCGGTGTGTAGCTCGCACTAGGAGGAATCGCTATGGCGAAACTGATTTCATTTGATGAAGAGGCTCGTCGCTCACTTGAGCGCGGCATGAACAAGCTCGCTGACGCCGTTCGCGTCACCCTTGGACCGAAGGGACGCAATGTCGTTCTGGACAAGAAGTGGGGCGCCCCCACGATTACGAACGACGGTGTTTCCATTGCGAAGGACATTGACCTCGAGGACCCGTTCGAAAAGATCGGTGCCGAGTTGGTGAAGGAAGTCGCCAAGAAGACTGACGACGTCGCCGGTGACGGCACCACCACCGCCACCGTTTTGGCCTGGGCCATGGTGCGCGAGGGTCTGAAGAACGTCGCCGCTGGCGCGAACCCCATGTCGCTCAAGAAGGGTATTGAGGCTGCCGTCGAGGCGGCGTTGGCATCGCTCGAGACGCTCGCCAAGCCGGCCGACACCAAGGAGCAGATTGCTCAGGTCGCCAGCATCTCGGCCGCCGACACCGAGATTGGTCAGCTGATCGCTGACGCCATCGACAAGGTGGGTAAGGACGGCGTTATCACCGTTGAAGAGAGCCAGTCCTTCGGTATGGACATGGACCTCGTCGAGGGTATGCGCTTCGACAAGGGCTACATCGCCCCCTACTTCGCGACTGACGCCGAGCGTCAGGAAGCAGTGCTGGAGAACGCCTACATCCTCTTGATGGCCGGCAAGATCACGTCGATTCGTGACGTGCTCCCCGTCCTCGAGAAGGTTATGCAGTCGGGTCGTCCACTGCTCATCATCGCCGAAGACGTCGAGGGCGAAGCCCTCGCCACGCTCGTGGTCAACAAGATTCGTGGCACCTTCAAGTCAGTAGCCGTCAAGGCTCCCGGCTTTGGTGAGCGTCGCAAGGCCATGCTCCAGGACATCGCCATCTTGACCGGCGGCACCGTGATCGCCGAAGAGATTGGCCTCAAGCTCGAGACCGCTGGTCTCGAGTTGCTGGGCCAGGCCCGCAAGATTGTCGTCACCAAGGACGAAACGACCATCGTCGAAGGCGCCGGTACGGCGACTGACGTCGCTGGTCGCGTCGCCCAGATCAAGGCGGAAATCGAGAACACCGACTCGGACTACGACCGCGAGAAGCTGCAGGAGCGCCTCGCCAAGTTGTCCGGTGGTGTGGCCGTCATCAAGGTCGGCGCCGCTACCGAGGTCGAACTCAAGGAAAAGAAGCACCGCATCGAAGACGCCGTGTCGACGACTAAGGCCGCTATCGAAATGGGCGTTGTGCCCGGTGGTGGCGTCGCGCTGCTCCGCAGCCAGGCTGCTATCTGGGCCGTGGCCGAGACCCTGCAGGGTGACGAAGCCACCGGTGCCCGTTTGGTTGCCAAGGCCGTCGAGGCCCCGTTGCACCAGATCGCGACCAACGCTGGCCTCGAAGGTGGCGTCATCGTGGACAAGGTCCGCAACCTGACGAACCCGTCGGAGGGCCTCAACGCGGCCACCAACGAGTACGAAGACCTCGTGGCCGCCGGTGTCATCGACGCCGCGAAGGTGACCCGCTCCGCGCTGCAGAATGCGGCCTCCATCGCCGCCCTGTTCTTGACCACCGAGTGCGTCATTGTGGACAAGCCCGAAGAGAAGGCCCCCGCCATGCCGGGCGGAGGCATGGAAGACTTCTAAGTCACCGCTTCACGCTGACAACACCCCGGGGCATCTACCCCGGGGTGTTGTCGTTAAGACCGAGGTCGGCCCGGTCGCTCGTATCATGGAACCATGACCACAACGCCCATGACCCCGTCGAAGGGCCTCAACGTCCTGCACCTGTTTTGCCACGTGAATGGTGACGTCGATCGCGCCATCTTGGAACAGGCCATCAGTGATGCCCACGAGCGCAAAGTCCAGGTCGTGACCGCGGCCATCATGGGCGCGAAGGCCGACCTCTGCTTTATGGTGCTCGGTGAGGACCTGTGGGACCTTCGCCGCTTCCAGTCCAAGGTGCAGGCCTCGGGTCTCAGTGTGTCCGAGTCCTACGTCTCGGTCACCGAGATCTCCGAGTACGGCACGTGGATGAGCGAAGAGATGCAGAACGTTCGCCTCTACCCCGTCCTGCCACCGTCGGACATGAAGGCCTTCTGCTTCTACCCGATGAGCAAGCGCCGTGGCGAAGAGAAGAACTGGTTCGCCCTGCCCTACGAGCAGCGCGACGAGTTGATGCGTGAGCATGGCAAGTCCGGTCGTGACTTTAAGGGTCGCGTTATCCAGGTCGTGACCGGATCAACGGGTCTCGACGATTGGGAGTGGGGCGTGACCCTCTTCGGTGTGCGTCCTGACGACTTGAAGGACTGCGTCTACACCATGCGATTTGATGAAGCCTCGACGCTCTACGGCGAGTTTGGCGCCTTCTACACCGGCCTCGTCGGTGACCTTGACGAAGTCCTCGACGTCACCCTCGGCTGAATCGTCGATGACGACCGTTTCCGAAGCTGAACTGCGCCGCTGGGCGGAGGCGATCTCGGCACTGGCGCGCACCGGCATTGGTTTCACCGAGAGTGCCTACGAGCGTGAGCGCTACGAAGAAATCTTGTCCATCGCCGCCGACATGAAGGCGTCCGCCGATGGGGAAGCGGCGCTTGACGTCCCCGCGTACGTGACGGAGTGGATGAAGCACGCCGAGCGGGGTACCGCCGGATACGTCACGCCCAAAGTTGCCGTTGGCGCCATTGTTATCAACGACGACGACGAACTATTGCTCATTCAGCGATCCGATTCCGGTGTCTGGCTCTATCCAACCGGCTGGGCCGACGTTGGCTACAGCGCCCCCGAAGTGGTGGTCAAGGAAGTGCGCGAAGAGACCGGCATCGACGTCGAAATTGTTCGCCTCATCGGTGTCATTGACGGCATGCGGCTCGGTGTTTCCCGCATTCCGCTCTACTCGCTTGTCTTCCTTTGTCGTCCCGTGGGCGGCGAGCTTCGCCCCCACCCGCTCGAGACGCTCGGCGCCGGGTGGTTTGCTCGTGAGGCCTTCCCCGAGAACACCCTCAACGCCCACCGGTGGGCGCCCGCCGTCTTTGCGGCGAAGGCCGACGCCACCCACCCGGTGTTCTACGACGATGTTCGTGATCCCGTCTGGCGAGGTGACGCATGAATGTCTCGCTCGTCACCGAGGTCTCCGAAGAACTCGTTGCGTCGGTCAATGCACTGTTGCCGCAACTCTCCTCGAGTGCGCGCCCACTGTCGCTTGAATCACTGACGTCGATGCTGGAAGCGCCGGGGACCTCACTGTTTGTCGCGGATCACGACGACCGAGTGGTCGGGATGTTGACGTTGGTCACCTTCCTAATCCCCACAGGCCGGCGGGCGCTCATTGAAGACGTGGTGGTTGATGAGTCGGTGCGCGGCCTCGGTATTGGTGTGGCCTTGACTACTGCGGCTCTTGATCACGCCAAGGAACTCGGGGTGACGACCGTGGACCTGACGAGTCGACCAGCTCGAGTGGCGGCCAATGCTCTGTATAAAAAGGTCGGATTCACGCAACGTGAGACGAACGTATTTAGGTTCAATCTCAACTGAAATGCGTATCACATAGTGTGATACCCTAGAACGGTGTCAGGCCGTATCTCGCAATCGATTTCATTTCGACTCGATGCCGAGTCTCAACGCCATCTACACGTACTGGAGGCTGCGGGACTCACGCGGTCCGAAGCTATCCGTGAAGCACTGCGAGGAGCGGCGGAGCGCTTGAGGCGTCGTGAGGTGGTTCGACGCGAAGCCGAACTCATCGCCGCTGATCAGCAGGACCGTCACGAGATGCAACAGATCGCTGCGTTCATGGAGAGCCTCCGTGCCGAGGGGTGATGTTGTTCGGCTGCTGCCGCCTCCACGCCCGGGTCACGAACAACAAGGGCTTAGGTTCGGCGTGATTCTTCAGAGTGATGTGCTCACACCTCTTTCGACAGTTATCGTGGCGCCAACTTCACTGAGCGCCCTTCCCGCGAGCTTTCGTCCCCAGGTAACAATTGAGTCTCAGCCGACGCGCGTTCTTATTGAACAGATGGCCGCCGTCGATGTCAGGCGCACGAGTGAAGCGATTGGTCGCCTTAGCGTCGAGGAGATGTGGGCCGTGGATGAAGCGCTTTCTCTGGTTGTCGGCCTCCATTTCTGACGATGGTCACGCCATGTCTTGTTTTCAAAATGTGACGGCAAACCAACGTGTATCGGTTCACTCTCGACTGATGCCCGTCGTGGCTACGCCGAGTAGTGAAAACGCGCTTGGAGTATCACGAGGTCCTGACCATCAACGAGGTAGACCAATCGGTGCTCTTCGTCGATACGTCGGGACCAGCAGCCCGCCAAAATGTGGCGTAGAGGTTCCGGTTTGCCGATTCCTTCAAACGGCTCACGGAGCGATTCCTCTAGCAATCGGTTGACTCTTTTGAGCGTTGCCCGGTCCCTCGCCACCCAAAACTGGTAATCATCCCAACCGTGAGGAGTAAAAACCAGCCTCACGATTCAAGCGAGTGGTGCAGTCGTTCCCCTGTTTGCGCTTGGTGGAGGCTTTCAAT
>Ga0208498_1000030_pt1 | contig 61333 bp, 52 predicted proteins | sample CryBogCBE12Aug09_FD_185502 | JGI IMG/M metagenome (GOLD analysis project Ga0208498, IMG submission 185502) | Freshwater microbial communities from Crystal Bog, Wisconsin, USA - CBE12Aug09 (SPAdes) (version 2) | ecosystem: Environmental > Aquatic > Freshwater > Lake | place: Crystal Bog... | reverse complement strand
TCTGGTGTTTGCCAGGTTCCTTCTGCTAGGCGTTCTACCCATGCTTCAAATATGTTGGCTTCTTTCATGTCGGTTCCTTGTTGTTGTATACGAGCCAACAGCGGAAGTGCCGACTCAATCCTGGTGTCAATCGTTTGTTTCACAAACAGATTTTTTAAACTTTCAATTACTACTTCTTCGTCAGTGATGTCTGCAGGACTCCAGGATTCAAAATAAGATTTGTAACCACGTGCTGTACTGAGACTCTTCAAACGACCTTGCAGACTTTCATAATAGGTATTGGTTTGTTCTACCAGAGTAGCTGCATCACCTTCAAATAGTTGTCCTGCGTTGGCTCTACGGAAACGAGCCAGCACATTTATTTCTTCTACCATGGTCACAATGTGTTGACCGCGGGTGTCGTAGGGCTTGCCCCCGGACTTGACATGTTCCAACATGGCACGACCACCGGCTAATTTTTTAAATGGTAACTTGTAACGCTCGCCCTCGGCTGTTTCGATAAACAGGCTTTCAATGTAGCGATGACGAGCTTCGCCTTCGCCTATGTTCTTGTGATGGCGGATCATGAGTCTGGCTTGGGTAGCTTCGCCCATCCAGCTGGTGGTTCTATTGCCTGACCATGATTCAAACAGGCCTTCGCGTATGGCAGCCTGGCCCTGCATGCTGTAACGCAAGCGATTCAAATTACGGATACCAAAGCTGAGAAAGTTGCGTGTGGCAAAATTTTTAAGTTGTTCTAAGAATCCAAACCAATCGCTCTTGTCTTGGCCTTCCATGCTACGACCCACGTTGTCAGTACAGTATACTTCTAGCTCACCTTCATCGGTCAACATGATCACTACTGTTCCATAGTCCTTGCCTGATTCGGCACGGAAATCCATGCTGAATATTTCAGCGTCTTCCGGACTGGGTGCAGGTTTGCCTGAACTGTCCAGCATTTCTGGATCAAAATCTCTACTTACTAAGAGATCGAAAAGTTTAAAAGCAGGTGTTTGTTGAGCCATGGTCTAGTATTTAGCGTCTTACACTGATGAATGGCATGGGAGATACAATGATATCTCCATGATCACGCAGATGTGTATCTATTGAAGTATCATAGGTCTGTAGCAGTTGCAACATGCGTACTGCCAGCAATGCGGCCATGACTAGATCGTCGGTTTCGCCTGGCTTGGCCGCATAGCTAACTCCGTGAGCCACAAATGTTTTGAGCTCACTTACCAGGCTAGCACTACGGATCTTCATCTTGCCTGATTCTATCAAGGTTTTAAACTTGTTGCAGGCGGCCAGTTTGGGCTTGTTTGAAGTGTTGAATCCCTTGCGATATCTGCGTCCACCTCCACCATTGGGTTCGCTGAGGAAATAGCCGCGTATGTTTTCTTCACCATATTCAGCTATGCTGATCAAGGCAGCTTCGCCAATGGTGTTGTTTTCTATGCTGAAGTAGATGTTTTGTGGATCCTTGACTGTTTCGTGTATATGAGCACAAATATCGGCCAAGATACGGATCTGTTCCGGAATCGGCGTGCGATTATGACGCCACTCGCCTATCTGTTCGGTAGTGTTGGCTTCAAATATCTGTATCGCAGCCGGGTCTCCACCTGTGCCCAGGCTAGGGTCCAGAGCCACCACATAGGTACGTCCTTCTTTAGGACGTTGATACCAGCGTACCTGACCGGTCTTGTACAGGGGTTCGTGTCCACGCAGATCCAACAACTTGGCCGGTGCTATCAAGGTTTCGTCATTGATGATGAATTCGCAACCCATCTCTCGACGGAAACGATCCTCGCCCAGCTGTGCCCGTTGTGCTACTGCCCAGGCCTCATCACGATCCGGATGTTCATTCCAGTATGATCTATATGCCTTAAATCCATTGATGCCTACTTCGGTAGGATTGCCAAACTCATCTTCGCACCGGTTGGCACCTTTCCATAGTAAGGCAAACTGATCTTCGTCTGAGTTTGGGGTTGAAGTGATGATGGCTTTACCACCAGTGGCCAAGGTAGGACTTATGGACGTCCAGAATTCCTTGGCTATGCCGGGTCGAACAAATGCGAACTCATCCGCATATAGTAGTGATATACTCATACCCCGTCCGGTGTTTTCAGTTGTTGTTGCTGATACGATACGACTACCATTCTCAAAGTCCAGGTTGCCTTTGTTGTAGCTGGTTACTCCGGCTCGGATATGGTCTGGACACAGTTCATAGGCATAGCGTATACGTTGCATGATCTCCTGTGAGCCTGTGTACTTGTGTGCGGCTATCAGGATAGTGGAATCTGGTACAAACATGGCATACCACAAGAGATATCCAGCGGCACTGGTACTCTTGCCAGTCTGTCGTGGCATCATAGATATGCTGAAACGATTTTGATGATAGGTATCAATCAAGCGTTTTTGATATTCAAACGGATGATACAACATTTTTCCTCGGGTTGGATGTTGTATATGGAAAAAATTGTTCATGAAGTACTGTGGACCGGTGACTGGATCTGCGCATTTGACAAACTCAGCCAACTGCTCCTCGGTCCAGAGCTGTCGCTTGTAAGGGGTCTTGACTAGATTGGCTTCGTCTTTGCTCACAACAGGTCTCCAAATTCAGGCCATAATCGTGCGAACTCGCCCTGCTTGTCGGGATGATATTGTTCCATCCGCTCAACAAATTTCTTAAGTTTAGTCAACTGTTCAGTCGACGGTGATGTCGCGGTCTGATACTGTGAACGAGCATGTTCAAACAAAGATCGTTCGACTTCGTTAACTTCACAAGCAGCAAACAACCGATCAATTTCCTGTGTGGCTAATGACGCTATTTCAGATCCATAAGTTCTGATATCCAGCTCCACTGGCCAATTTAGATCCTGCCAGACAATACTCAATCCGCGAGACTGTGCAAACTTTTTAAACTCTACCAGACGTGTGGCATTGTACAAATTGTAGACTGCATGTATACCACCCCAGTGTCCGTTGTTTTGTATTAGTTCCTGTACTAGATCAAGATTGTGCAAGATCCTGTTCCAGTCAGCCCCGTAACGAACATATTCAAAGCGCGATTCAATGTTGTCAAAACTGATACTCCACCCTACCTTGCGACGTGTTTTTAATTTTTGGAAGATTTCGCTGTGCTCTAAATCTGCACTGAGATTGGTGATAACTGTGACCACTGCATCAGGCGGTATCACATCCAACAGGCGAGCATTTTCTTTCAATAGAAATGGTTCGCCTCCGACCAAGGCCACCTCTTTAACTTGGTCATAGTGCTGAGCAATAAATTCACAAACATCTTCATAGTAGTGGCGGGTATTGATATCAATGTGTTGTCCTAGCAGGTTCGCCCACTTTGAACTTTGTTTAGCATTGCAATAGTTACAGCTCTGATTACAAGTGGTGTTCCAACGTACATCGATCAAGGCTGGATAGTGATATTCTGAACCGGCTGTGATATAATCAAAATCTTTGTTGATAGAGTTGTGCCAGCGACGTTCACTGTCACCGTTGTTGCGTTCTCTGTTGACACAATTACCACAGTATTCGTGGGCTACACCTGCCTGTATGGAAGCACGTATTTCCTTCAGTTTATCACCGTTAAGTATCTCTACTATAGTGTGTTCGTTGAGATTGCCCAGCATGTTGGGATTACCAGCACAACAGGTCTTGACATTACCACGAGGATTGATGTGCAGTCCCCGCCAAGGGGCTGCACAATAGAAATTGCTCATAGTGTTATTTACTGTAGGGATTTTCGCCGGTCAAATAAGGTCTGGCGAACCACAGTTTTACCCAGGCCTTGCTGCCAGGTTCAATATGATGACGTCGTTGGTACTGTTGTACGTGATCGCCGGTCTTGCTTATGTTGGAACCCTCCAAGGGTTTGAGCTTGGAGGGTCCGTATACACCTTTACCAAATTCGGTAAAGCGCATTTTAGTCTACATCAGCATTGGCACCACACAACTTGCGCTTGGCATTTGTGAGAGCACCAAAGTCTACCGGCCATTCTTTGCCGGGAGCCAATTCAGTTGCGTTGGCTGGCATGGCAAATTTGACACCAGCCTGTTGTTCAATCTGTGCGATTGGTAAACGGAACTTGGTCAAGTCGTTGCCAAGGTTTGGATATGGAGCCACATGTGGAAATAACCAACCAGCTATCTGTCCTGTGTTGTCATCTATAACGATTTTGTAGAAAGCGTGTGGAACTACTACACCCTTGCCAATGGTCTTGTCTTGTGCGTTGTACAAGCCACCTGACACTATGGTGAAGTTGTGACCACCTTGTGCGGCCCAACCACGAACTGATGTTTCTAACAACTTCCAGATGCCACGGTTTAGGCTACCTGCTTGTGGGCTCATGTTGGTCATCAAGAAACTTTCAAATTCTACTTGTTGATCCCATGACTGGTCTCCGTCAGGAGCCATGTGTCCTTTGTCGTATCCGGTGCCAGCATAGTCAGCTGGTGTAGCACCACCCTGGATGCTTTGATCTGGGGCAAATGCGTTAGAGCGTGCCACACAACCTAAGGCGTGGCCTGGGGTCAGTGTCCACATGACAAAGCGTGGCAGTTTTGCTGGAGCATCATAGCCTACCAGGTATGCTTCTCTGCAGATAGGCTGAATAGAGCCCTGCACCTGTGGCAAGCCAAATGGTGCATGTACTTGGCATGCAGCCACTGGATTTGGTGCTCGTTGTGTCCAAGCAAATACCGATGTTGCGGCAAGGGCGATTGCAAGCCCAACTAATAATTTTTTCATTTGAGTTCCTTTGTTATGATGTACTGCTGTTTATTACTTATCTAGGATAGCCTTTAAATCCTGTTACAGGACTGCGTTTGACCACGTCCGGCATTTCTTCGCTGGCCATAGTGGCCACTTGTACAGCATCATGGCCGCTCATGCCCATGGCCTGTAGTGCATCGCGAATGTATTCACCTGTGTGTGGATCGTAGCTGACTACAAATTCATTTTCTCCAAATACCGTATCCTGTTCAAAGGGCGGAACACCATCTTCGCGACGTTGTTTGGCGCCTTTGGCACCGGCTATGGCCACACCAAAGCGATACTGTAGATACGGGTCTTGATTTTTAAGTGCTGGTATTTTCCAAGCACCTGGCAAGGCTAGGGCAATGTCCTGCTGTAAACTACCGGTGCGGCCCATGGCCACTTCTGTAATAAATTCTCGGGCTCTCATCTGGGATAGCCTTTGAATCCTTTTACTGGGCTGGTTTTGTTTGTGGTCACCGGTTCGGTTGATTCTTGACTACTGATCATAGTGCCAGTTTCGCCCATGGCTCGAGCAGTAGCATCCAAGATTTCGGCATCGGCTTGACTGTAGGCCATGGTAGACATTTTTTGTCCGATGGGTCCAGTTTTAGACAAAGTGTCGGTAGCGTCAAACTCGTCTTTTTTAGGTTGTCCAGCAACAGCAACAATAAAACGCCACATGGCGTAGGGATTTGAGTTGTCTAGACCGTCATAGCGTTTCATACCAGGCATGGGACCCAGCTGATCATCATGAAACTTTGAGTGTGCGTCTTCGGCTACAAACTCTCTAGCACGCATGATCAGAATCCTGCGGTAGCTGAACTCGCTGTACCAATTTCTCTTGCAGTAAATCCTGAACCTGTAATGGTCAACTTGTTGCCAGCTCCAACATAAATCTGTTGACGACTGTTCGCGGTTACCTGGACAGCACTACTGTATAAATTGCCTGGATTACCTGTGGTCAAGGTATATGATCCAGACGCACTAGATGAAGCGTTAGCGCTCATGACTAGACTTTGACCGTTGACTGCACTGACCACCGTTGTGGTATTGGCCACGCCAGGCCCTGTTACGAATGTAGCGCCTACTAAGTTTTGTGCTGCCTGTGGAGTTAACATGACATTACTGGCATTGGTTACGCCGCCTGCAATACCTACAGTAGGATTTCCAGCCTGCATGACATACACATTGTAACTGATAGGAGTTTCTGTAACTATTTCGCACTTGTCGGTATACCATACTGCATTTGATACTGATGTGTAGACGTTGGATTGACTCATTGTGATTAGCCTTTGTAATTTTTCCAGGTCTTGAACAAGCTACGCTCAAGCTCAACTGATTCTTCCATTGATGCTTGACGACGCATCTGGCTGGCCAATACTGGAGTAGTTGATTGTCCTGTACTCTTAGGACCATTCAGGCCGCCTGAGTAGGTACGCAAGTTAGGATCTGCTGCCAATGTTTCTGTGTTGGTTGGCCAATCTGGACTGTTCTCGTCAACTTGTTGATCGCATCCGCATGGTGTAGAACCGCATGTAGAGCAACCTTCTCCGCCTTGATGATCAATACCAGCGGCTTTCAGCAACTGTGCCAATACATCGGCATCTTCACCGTCGGCGCTGACAGTGATATTCTTGTGTGGTTCACCGTTTTGATCAGTACTCATGTTGACTGACACATTCATGCTTTCGACCAAGGCTTCGATCTCGCGATCAATACTTTCGTAGACACCTTTGCCAAACTGCATGCCCTTGCTGGATTTTTTAGCAGGAGCTTCGTCAGATGACTCTTTGACTTTTTCGTCGTACTCGATGTCTTTGGTAACTCGTTTGCCAGCTTTCTCGGCCTTGGCATCATCTTTACCTTTGTGTTTCATGTCGTACTCTAGATCCTTGGTTACTCGTTTACCAGCCTTCTCAGCATGTGTATCACGTGTGTCTGTGCTTTCTTCTTCCATCTTGCCTTTTTTCATGGCATAGGTAGCGCCTAGAGCTTGATTAATGCGCTCTTTCTTGCTCTTGCCAGCAAACTTGGGATTCTTGCTGTGTACAAAATCATGTATCACATCACCTGTAGGTGTGTTCTTGGTTATTTTTTCGGCGATACGAATACCTTCTTCGCCTGACGCTTGTTCAACACCACGCTCGTGCTGTGATAAAATATAGTCGCTTACACTGGTCATCATGCCTTTGATTTGGCCAATCTTTTCAATTACCCAGGTTGGCAAGTTTTCTTGATCGCGCAGGTGACGTTCAAGTTCGGTAGCATGACGTATAACTGTGTGCATGTCGCCCTTGACTTCGCTGCCTTCGTTGTCATACTCGCCACGATCGGTGACAGGAATACCATCTTCTTTGACCTTGCGTTCACCCTTATGCTTGTAGGCATGCTTAGTAGTACGCTCAGGGCCTTTAGCAGGTCCTTTTGGACGTCCTTTTTTCTTTGGAGCATCGCTCTTGACTTCGTCATCTTTTTCTACATCATCTTCGTGTTTACGAGTATAACGCTTGCTGTAGCCAGTGTCTTTGACATCGTGGCGTGGATGTTTGTCCTTGTCAGCAAACATGCTCTTGGCTACTTCTGGATCAAAAGCAGTGCCTTTGCTCTTGGGCTCTTTCTTTTCTTTTACTGGAAAGGTTTTGTCGCCTAGTTTAAATGTTTTCTTGCCGGCTTCCTTGGCCTTTTGATCTTTGAAGTGCATGACGCCGGCACCTTCATTACACTCGCATGGAGCACAGTCGCAGGTAGGGCAATGGCCTTCTTCAAGACCCATTGGATCAGCTTCGGTAACTTTGTATTTTTTTCCGTCTACTTCAAATTCACTCTTGTGATTTTTTTTGGCATTGGCCAAGGCACCACTGAATGCGTTACCTTCTTCCACGCACTCGCATGGTGAACACCCACAACTGGAGCATGTGCCTTCCATGGCCACGTTCTTGGCAAACTGTGCCATGTGGCGTAGTTTGGGATTTTTACTGTGTGTGGCCTTGTTGATCTTGGCCTTGGGGATCTTTTCACCTTGAGCCACGTGTAGTGCCTTGTGTAGGCCGCCCTTGTGAGCAGGATTAACTGCCTTCTGGATCCATTTTTCACTCTCGGCCACTTTAGACTCGTACAGGTCCTGTTTGTCAGCCAGTGAGGCCAATCTCTTGTTTAGGTCGTAAAAAAATGTCATGCTGTTATCCTCGGGGTTGTGCGCCGGTGGCAGGTTTGGCCGGTCTTGTGATCTTGCTCATTGGACTCTTGTTGCCCATTGGTAAATCATTTGTGGTCTTGGCTGGTGGTGTTGGACCGCCTGCCACTGTGAAGTCACTGCGGTATGCGTTCTTGAGAACAGCATGCTCATCATAAGGTGCTGAATAGTCAGCCTTGAGTGCTTTCTGTTCAGCTGTGTCGGCTGGATAGTCGGTATCGGTCAGGAGATCTTTGTTTTCTGTATCAATGCGTGATTTTTCTACCGACATACTTTCTTCGTATGGTGTGGTCATGATAATGATACGATTTGGATCCATAAACAGATCCTTGGCAATCTGAGTAATCTGAGGTTCAATCGCAGGATAGCGGAATTCAACATCCATACTGGTCACACTGTCATTGCTGTGCTTGGGGAAGTCAGCAGGTTTGGCCTGTACAGGGCTGGTCTTTGGACGGCCAATTTTGACTGGCTCAAACTGTTTGAGTTTTGACTCCAAGGCCTTGATAAAGTCAGGTGCTACATCACCTACAATTTTGATCTTGTAGTTGTAGGTTCTTTCTGATTCTGATAAGTATTCTTTAAAATGTTTCATATGCGATTCCCTGTGTAATATTTATGCTTTGTTATTGTTTTGGTCACGACTGCCGATCAAGCGTTCCAGCAGGTCATTGCGACTTAGGATCTGTCCATGTGCTGTTTCTATGGGTTCTGCTTCTGAACGGCGATCCTGATCCAGCTTGAGTTTTTTCATCTGTAGATCTATCATCTTGAGCTTTTTGTTCAGCTTAGTAGTTTTGGCTGTGAGTGCATGGCCCAGCATGGTTCCGGCCACAGCAAACAGTTCGGCACTGAATCTACTATCTACATTCATGCCAAGATCGCTTAGATTGTGATAGCTTTCCTTGGCCAATTCGGCTATTTCGTCCAGTTCCCGATCCGATGCATCTAGATCACGCACAGCCGGCAAGGCCGCGTCAATCTTGTCAATGGTGGCATCTATTTCTACCAGAGCTGCTCGTGTTTCTTCTACTGTGAGTGTTGATTCTTCCGCAGGTGTTTGGCTAGATGGAAAATCAAACAATTCTTCAAGTTTCTTGGTCATGCCCTATTTACCGCGTTTTTTACTGCCCTGATGGAATATCTGATCCTCAGTTATGACTCTGAATCGCATGCCATTGGCCTTGCACCAGCGTTGTGCGGCTTCCCATTTGAAGTGATTCACTGCCACTATGGCACGATCTCTTGGGTTCATTCGTTCTGTCAGCTGGCTCTGTTTTGACGGTTTGATTTCAATCAGTTCGGCAATCATGGTGTTGTTGGGCCCACGATAGGTCACGATAAAGTCGGGCACATAGGTAGTGGCCTTGCCGGTCAAGGGATGTTGGTAAGGGATACGTATGGGTTCGCTGGCCCACTGTAAGACATTTTCATTGTTGTCGCAAAACTGCATGAAGGCCCATTCCCAGCTGCTGCGATATCTAGGAACACCACGTCCCACATACTTGTGGGCATTTTTTACCTGATAAGGACCTTGTGCAAACTTGGCCATGATCAACTTCTAATATTGTGTGCTACGTAATAGTTGGGTTGTGTTGGCACGTTGATGCCCAGCAGGGTACTGGCACTTCTCAAACCGTTGAGGTAATAGGCCAGAGTAGCAGTCAGTTGTGGGCCAGACTGTCCTTGCAATGAGCTCAATATGGTCAAGGGTGAGGTACCACTCAGTTCGGCAATTCGAAAAACCGATACTGTGAAATTACCTGCCGCTTCGGCGGTGCCAAACACGGATTCAAAATAGCTGTTGATGGCATCATACTCGTCTACCGGAACTTCAGTAGCGTAGCCATAGAACTGATCAAATATCTGTACAGTGAGATCAGTTTTGAGATTGCGATAATTTACACTAGACACGGTTATAGTCCTAACTGGCTACCAAAGGTAGGCAACGGGCTACCGGCTACACCTGCGGATGAAGTGGTGTAGGGACCATTGGTCACCGTGGGTCTTGGTATAAACTGTCCGCCGGTGGCCGCAATGGCCTGAGGAATGGATCCGGGAGCGCCGCCCTGTAGCACGCCAATGGCAGCCGTTTGGGCTTCATATGGGAGGCCTTGACCAAAATTGTAATTTTTAAATGTATTGTAGGCAGTACCAGCGGTCTGCACTGCGCCTAGCACATTTTGTAATCCACCCTGTCCAGATGCCAGAGCCTGTAGATCCTGGGTGGTTCCTGTGATGGCATCCACGAGACCACCCTGACCAAATACTGTAGCGGTGCTGCCTGGACGTGCCAGAGCACTTTTGACTGTGTCATAGTGTGCAGGGTCAGCAAAGCCAGGAACTGCCGCGCTGGGCGTCGAACCACCCACTGCGCCACTGTAGTACTTGACTGTTTCGTAGCGTATGGTCATTTGATTCTGCATGGTGGCACCACCTTCAGCATAGCTGTAGGTATCATGGTTCCAGTTGGTAATGATAGGATTGATCAAGGTGTAGGCCGCATACTTTTTAGCCGCCAAGCCGTATATGGTAATATCGTTGAAGAACGGAGGTTTGCCACCGTTGTCGCCGGTGGCACTGCCTATGCTGGTGTTGTTATAGCCTTCGCCGATGAAACCCCAGTCCTGGCCCTGACGCACAGCATTGTAAATGTCGCTGGTATTGTAGTTAAAGCCATTGGCCAGAGTGGCGCTTTTGCCCAGTGTGCCACTTTGATTTGGAACACTGTTGTATTTTTGTGTAGGATCGCTGTAGTAGTAGCTGTAGTATTGATACCACATGTAGCGTACCAGGTCACTTTGATCATCGTGGAATGTCACATTGACCGGATCGTAATTGATCTTGGTCTGTATCAATCGTTTTCGATTGTACTGATTCATGGTATCAACATCAATGGTGTACTTGGGTAGATCTATGGTCTTGACCATGAGACCAATGCTGGTCACTTGACCATTACTGCCAAAGGCATTTTGTACCGCCGGATTGTTGAAGTTTAGGTTGAAGTAAACATGGAATAGATACTTGGTACGAGGACTGAGATTGTAGTTGTCGCTTCTAAAGGTCTTAGAAGCGTGACTGTAATCTTTTAGGCCAGGGCCACTAAAAAAGCCCTGCAGCAGGTCCTCGCCAAAACTTGGTAAGGTGGACATGGTATTAGGTACCTAGGCCGGTCGCAATATCGCCTAGAGTTCTACCAACAACAGCACCAACACCTGCTCCAGCTGGAGTTTGTAAGGCATTGTCAAAGCGTATGGTCATTTCAATCTGCATTGGCTCGTTGGTACCATAGTTGGCTTCGCCGTAGTTGACTGCTGACAGATAGCAACCATACAGATACCAGGTTTCCAGGGCCACTGGAGTATTTGCACCATTGCCACCATCCAACACTTCAAATTCGGTAGTGAACTTGTAGTCGATGCCAGATGCTGCTGAACTCATTTCTGCAAAGTCTAACTGCTTCTGTAATTGTTCGCCAACCAGTTTAGAAACATTGCCGCCTGCATCATCACGTATGTTGCAGGTGATATCTTGCCAGGCATACTTGCCGGCCAATTTGATTGTGCTGTTGTAGACAGGAATATCAATAGGTTCAAATGTGACATTAGGACGTGTAAAATCTACGACCTGTTTGGTCAGTTCTGTTACCGGATTGCTTACACCAAAATTCTGGAATGTGACTCTGAAGCGATACTTCAGCTTGGGCATTAGCAGGCCCTGACTTGGGCTGCTTTGATCGCTGGCCAAAGGCACGGTCATTTTTGTTAGCGATGATGTAGGCATTTCGTTTGTTCTCCTGGTATACTGTTATTTATGGCCAATGTCTGGGGCAAAAAGCCCCAGCGCATTAGGCTGTTGTCTGAGCCGCAATAGTTCCTGTGTTCTGTATACGCAATGGTATGTAGATGAACTCAACTGCCTTGACTGGTTCGATAGCAATATCAACCCATAACTCGTTGTTGTCAATTCGAGCAGGTGTATTGTTGGTCAAATCGCAAACTACCAAGTAGTCGTAGATACCACGTTTTGCTACCAAATCCACCATCAAACTGGTGATAGAATTGGTGATCTGCTGACGTGTGATCTGATCGTTGGGTTCAAACAGGTACTGTTTACCAATCTGATTCAGTCGATTGCGTAAGAATGCTACCAAGCGTGACACGTTGATACGATTCAAAGCAGTGTTGTTGTTTTCCAAGGTATGATTACCAAAATTGGTGATACCTACGCCAGGAATAAATGTGATTGGATTGATATCATTTTGATACAATACATCACGGATGCCTTGATTGATACCTGTGGTGATAAAGCTGCCTGTAGCCGCATCGATGTAGCCAATCTGCGTGGCGTTGTCAATAACACCGCGACGTGTACCGGCAGGAGCCAACCATGGATAACCTACTTCGTCACTGCGTATGATCGTACGGATCATCATGTGGCTTGGTGGTTGTACCACGATATTGCCACTTAGATCGGTGGTTTGACATGAAGGATAGAACGCACCTGCATAGGGATCTCCTACATCCAGATTTCCGTCGGCAGTGACTAGCCCTTCGCCACTGTTGTTGGTGGCCCAGGTAGCTATGTCAGCTGGACTCAAGCGCAATGGTGTATCAGCGATCACAAACGCTGTTTCACCACGATCTGCATTGAGCTGTGCCAACTGTGGTACCAACTCTGGATACTGTGGACAGGCTATCAAATTGAACTGAGTTTGCTCTTCACGTATGGTAGTGTTGGTTTCAACACCGGCCTGCAAGGCCTTGACAATGATAGCACGCTGAGCCTGACGACCCATGTATGGGCTACCATTGGCTCTGTTGCCACTGGCTGTTTTCCAAGTATTGGTAACTGTGATTTCACTCCAGTAGGCAGAGCTGGTGCTAGGTACCTGATTGGTATTGGCCACTTCGCACACATATACAATGTTACCATAGGTCACACGATTACCAACCTGATAGGCAGTGTAGGCGCTCCAGTAGTCGCTTGGATAAGCGGTAGTGTTGAAGTAGTTCAATTCAAACTGTTTGACATTGAATCCACTGCGGCGTGTATTCCACAACAGGATACCATTTGGATATAGATCAGGTGTTGGTGCATCTGGATCCAAATAGTTGCTGGTCAACAGGCTAGTGATGGTTGGGAAAGGATCGCTTACCGGATCGGTCGTACCATTCGTAGCCCAACGTGCATCAGCAAATAGGACGCCATTTTCTGTGGTTTGATCACTGTTGGTCAAGGTCACCCATTGATCTACACCGTTGACATTTTGCCAACGATTGATCACTGGATACAGTTCAAGATCACTGGTATCAATCCAGAGATCACCTAGTTGCAGTGGTGATTTGGCTGTGTTGTTTTGTGTTGTTGGTGCAGTAGGACTGATCTGTGGTCCGTTAGCATTGGTCAAGCTAAGGTTAAAGCCACGTGCATCGTTGGTCACGTTTTGATAACCTTGCCATTGCCCATCGTTCAGGACCATGATGTCAACTTGATCAGTAGCACTGTAATACCAGTAGGTTCCAGAAACAGGATTCTGATCAGGAGCTGTGCTGTTAGCTGTGTAGCTGAATGTTGGTGTTGACACCCAGTTGCTGAGCACATAGGTATCTGTGGTCACATACTGTGCTGTCAAGCCCACTATGTTCTCACCTGTGGTGAATCCGGCCAATTCAACTGGAGATCCAGAAACGTCGGTGAGATATATGTCTCCACCTTGGCTGTGTGTAAACACTACAGCGCCGGTGCTGTTTACAGTGGCGCTAACATAAGGAATACCTGCCGAGCTGACTGCGCTTACAAAGTCTGCCACAGTGCCTTCTCCATAAATGGTACCAGCAACACTCAAACTTCCGGTGGCTGTACTGGTAAACTGCACTGTGGTGTTGCTGCAGGCTGTTACTACATGTGTACCGTTGTAACCACTGGGTGTAACTCCTGTGACCACAATGGTTGAACCCACTGCGAATGGTGGAGCACTTTGAGCAGTGAAGCTCAAGGTTGCCACTGCACCAGAACCAGAGGTAGCTGTTATTGACAAATTGTTGCTAGGATATATTGTAGCTGTGGCTTCAGTGATAGCACTGGTACCGGCTTGAGTGGCACCAATGCTGAACTGTGTCAAGCCCACAAATGGACCCGGCGAGTTAGTATAGCCTGTGACTATGGTTGGACCAGTGGTGTAACGACTGAACAGTTGGAAACCGCCTGTGAGACTATTGTAAGGGTCAACCTGTGCATAGGTAGCTCCGGCTGTGATGTTGGTACCGCCACCTGCTGGATCTAAGGCATACAAGGCATCAGCATCAGATGCATATACCGGGCAGTTCTGTGGAACAAATGTGCCCAAGGTTGTGCTGTACTTGCTCACTACCAAATTGGTACCTGCATTGACATTGTTGGTCTTTTGCCAGATAGAGCCAGTTGGTTGTGGAATAGTGGATGAGCTATTCCAACGAGGATTTTGGTAACTAGGACTGCTTTGATAAGCAGGAACAGCATATACACCTTGCGTGATGCCCAAGGCAGTCAATGAAGTTCCGTCGAGCTGAGCGATACTGACTGATCCGGGCCAGGTGATTGTGGCGCCGCTGACTGAACCAGTGGCTGTGGTAGCAAAGCTGACTGATGTGTTGGTGGATGCAACAACATCAAACGTGCCATTGTAGCCGGACACGTTGGCACCGGTAATTGTGATACCTGAACCCACTGGGAACGGTGTTGGAATGGCAGCATTACCGCTGTTGCTGAATGTCAAGGTAGCAATACCGGTGGATACATTGGCACTGCCGGTCGCACCAGTAAATGTAGGACCAACTGAATCGTTGTCAGCGTAGATGTATAGAGCGCCACCTTCAACTGAAGAATACACGCCTGGAATTGACGCAGAATTTATAGAATTGCTGACGGTTGTGGGTGTTGAATTGGCTACCACTGTGATAGTATTGGCATTATTGATCACTATGTTGCCTGTGACCGCTGTGGGAGCCAAAGTACCATCGATTGATGGCCATGCTGTGCACCATTCGTTACTGCCTAACAGGACCCAGGTGTTGTACAGATCGCTCAAATAAGCACTGGAAGTCTGACTAGAAGTAGGCCCGCCACGTTTGTAGTATTCAGGATTGTAGATATTGGTGGCTGTCACGGCATAGTTGCCAATGCTGCCCACGCTTTGTGATGGTACTGTGGATCCTGACTCCAGTTCACTAGAGTTGGTGATCACTGTAGGGATCTTGTTGGTGAATGCACCTGTGGTCAGATTCCATTCAAAAATACCCCAGGTGGAATCTGTGGTGTCCAACCAGTATGTGCCATTGGGTGGTGTTCCTGTTGGGCGTGTCAGGCTAGCTGTAAGAGCAGCCAAGTCAATATCGACTCGCTGTATAAAGCACTGATTAGTAATGCCCAAGGCACTGTAAGCGGCCAATAAGCCGTATTCGTTGAGCTCGTAGCCGTTGATTGGTGTACCAGCTGTGGTGTTGTAGAAGAATGGCACACCAAATGTGTTCAACAAGTCTCGTTGACTTGTCATCAAGTATGTCTTGTTTGCGTTTGCCGACAGTGTACCTACGGCCACTCCGGCGCCTGCGCCAGAAACTTTGTTGGAAGCAGTTGCCAACAATATGAACGGAACTGAATTGGTTGAAGCAGGGATATAATTGCTTTGATCAATTACGTTGACTTGTACACCAGGTGATAATAAGGCCATATCAAAATCCTTTTTTATTAGTACAGATATTTATCGGTAAAGTCAAAAAGAACGTGGTATTCATGGCCTTTATAAAAGGTTTTGTCTTAAATACAGAATGAATCGTCCCATATGTCCAGCTTGCAATCAACGACTGTGTGCTATAAATTATTACAAGGATAGTATCACGTACTATCGTAGTCGTTGTGGTATATGCACAGCCAAGAATCGGCGCATTAAACCACCTGAACCCAGATGGCAAACTGGCGGCTATAAGAAAAAACCCACCTGCGAACGCTGTGGGTTCAGGGCTAGATATTCAGCGCAACTGATGGTGTATCACACTGATTCAAATCTCAACAACAACAATCCTAGGAATCTTAAAACTATCTGCTTGAACTGTGTTGAAGAAGTACGTCGTTCTGATCTGCCGTGGCGGGCTGGAGATCTCGAACCAGATCGTTGACCTGGGCGTACAAGTGATCCATGGATTCGTTGTTTTCAAGCACTGCATCAAAGGCTGTACCGATCCAGGCAGTTTCGCTGGCATGCACTCCGGCTGCTTGTAGTTCGTCTTGGAAAATACTCAATCCGCTGTTGGCCATTTGAGCTACATAATACCAGGCGGGTTCGGGTCCACGCACCACTCTAATAACAGTGCCACCGGCATTTCTTATGGCCTGTATTTCGTTGGGGAATCTACAGTCTGAAATTACCACATGATCCTGGGCTGTACGCAGACGATTTTCCAAGGCTGCGATCCAGGTATCATCATGGAAAGCACGTCGTACCACTTCAGTACCCCAGTGCTGTAGCACCCAGCGCGGTGTCAGGTTGGGCAGGCCTAAGCGTTCACTCCACCAGGGATCTACCTGCTCGCGCCAGGCTCTGCTGTGTGTGGTTCGGCCTTCTAGTAAATCTCTGTCCCATCCAAACACAGCGGCCACTGCATCTTTGAGGGTTCCAGCGAAACTTTCGCGCCTGAATCCGTGTACGTTGACCAGATAGTCAGCTATGGTATCTTTTCCAGCACCAATTAGGCCACATATACCTATGATCATCTGATTTCCTTTACATTTAGGTGCCGGAAGGTGTCTTGCAACATGTCAATCTGGCGGCGGCAGTCCTCAAGAGCATGATGACTGGTTGGAGGCTTGGGCAGTTCTGGCCACAGGCTGTAGATGGTTCTGGCATCGCGTACCTTGTAGTACTGCCAGGGCAGACTCTTGCCATAGCTCTTGTAGGCATGCTCAAGAATGTTCATGTCATAGGTAGGACCATTGGCCCAAATAAAGTTGTGTTGCCAGGCCAATTTGTATAGACTGTCTAGGGCCACATCCAGATCAACACGACCTTCTTCCATGAATGCTTCTGCCTGGGCTTCAGGTTGCGTGGCCCACCAGTCTATGGTGTCCTGTTGTATGCTTCGATTGGGCTGACTTTCCAAGGTAATACGGGCATAGTATTGGCGGTCATAGTAGCCGCGTCCAAATGGGTCAAAACTTTGAGCCGCAATGGTCAAAATGGTGGCATCTGGGCCAGTGCCTAGTCCTTCTATGTCTATCATCAGTGAGCTCATGCTGACATTATAGCATGATTTTTGGCGAGTGTCTAGCGGTTGTTAACCAATTACCCAGTACAGAGGTTGACTGCCGTCAACATAGTTTTTGAGGTCTTCTATGCCCTGTTGCATGATGGCCAAGCCTTCGGCCTTCATGGCCGTACCATTTAGAGTTGATCCTGACTGTGGGCCGGCGATGGTGGCGAACTTTTCGCGTGCTTCGCCTATAATGGTTTTGGCATTTCCGGTCATGTAGTTGCGTATCCATTGACTGATCTGCGGATCACTCAGGAGATTGAACTCAGGCTTGTAGTTGTAGGTCCATAACAGCACACTTTCACCGGTGCCTTTGGGATCTCGTATCAACTGTAGCTTTTTGGTCACTGGATTAAAGGTGTAGTTCATATAGGCGCCAAACATACGCCCAGCCAATTCTACATATTGGCTGTAGAAATCATAGGTGGCAAGTCCACCGGCCACGTTGAAGTTCATGAGATACACATTCATACTTGCTTGGCTGAATGGATCAAAGTTTGAAGCGAACGGGCCCGTTGAATCACCAAAGGTCCTGCGGAAGATCTGGCGCACACTCTGCACTTCTTGCGGCAGTTCATAGATATTGACATTGGTCACCAGTTCCATGAAACTGTAGCTTTCTTCATAGGCATTTTGAGCACGCTGGCGATAGGTACCTATGGTGTTTCTGTAGGCTGCGTCAAAATGCACAGGATCCAGCTCTATGTCGATGATGCCGTCGCCCAGCTGGGCACGTACATATTCGAACAAGTTTTGTTTGAGTGTTTCTAAGCTGTTTTCGGATTCAATGCCCATGTGATAGGAACTCCAGTTCCTATTATTTAGCAGTTTACCAGGCCCAGAGTATGATCAAGTTGTCGTTGCCGCGGCCGTTCCAACGAGTTTCTGTGCTTTTGATAGCACCAAATGCCTTACGAGCCGCTGGTTTACCACCACCGGTAACTTCCTTGAGCTGTTCTGCCGGCTTGCGCAGAGTTTTTTGTACCGTTTGCAAGGCATCAAAACCAACCACAGCAGATCCTTTGACTGTGAAGGTACCAATGTGGCTGTCGGCCATGACATGGATCAGCTTGCGTTTTGCTGTATCGTACAGCCAGGCCTCAGAGGCGCCCACCAGTTTGGTGACTGGTTCCGATTTGAGCTTGAGCTCGGTAAACTCACGCATAAACTTAAAGCCTCTGGTAAGTCGTTCTGGACTTACAGCCTTTTTGGCACGCGGCTTGCGTTCGACCTTTTTGAGTTGTACATAGCTGTTGCAGTCGTTGATCACAGTTTCACAAAACTTCACACAGTTTTTTAACTGTAGCTTTGTGAGGTGGCTGTAGCCTTCTACTAGATCAGCATCAGCACCTTCCAACACTTCTGAGAATTCTGCCAGACGTAATTCCCACACACGACTCACAGTACCAATCATGTTGGGACTTACATTCATGCCACGCATGAGTGCAATGGGTTTGAAGTCGGCACTCATCTTGGCACCTGCTACAATAAAATCATCAAACATGCCCTCTAGTTCGCCACAGCATTCACTAATCTTTTCACGCAGATGATCTTGTATCGTCAGCTTGGCCACTGCGGCATCGGCATCTAGTTCGGTCTGTGCTCGTTTGATTTCTTGTTTGGCTCGTAGCATGGCACTGATTTGATCATCCACGATACACTGTTCGTGTTCGGTCAGTTCCAGACCAATCAAGGTCATTCTGCAGGCCCAGGCCGGTGTCAGCCGTATTTGACTGTCAGGAATACCGCGCATGAGCTTGGCATCCTTGGGTCTATGATTAATCTCCAGGTATTGACACAACATGTCCTTGGCGTCTTTTTTGCCATAGTGATAGTTGTACCATTGGAATGCTTTGGCCAGAAGACTCAGGCGATTTTCTGAAGTAGGTTGAACACGCCACTCAGGTTCAGGTCCAACGTATTTGAACTCTGCACCCTTGGGGTTAAGTCGTTTGATTTCGTTTGATTTAGCCATATATTGTATTGTATGTGAAACTGGATTTAAGGTCAACCTATCAGAGCAGCAAAAGTTATATGATGTTCCAAATTGGTCAAAGCGGTTTCCAGATTGTGTTGTAATTCTTTGTAGCGCACTGTGATTTTTTTGTTCCTGCGGCATTCTACCGCTTCTCGGCTCATTTCAGTCAGCACAGCGTTGGCTGCACGAAACAGCTTGCCTAGATCTGCACGAGCCTGTCGATCTTTGATCTTGGCAATGGCATCGCTTGTGCGTTTAAATCGCCGGGTAATTTCTTCATCATCCATGTTCGTAATTATACCAGCTTTTGATTTTCAAGTCAAATTAGCCCATAAATACATGACTATGCCACGCCTGAGCCTTTACCGCCCTAATAGAACCAATGATTACCAGTTCTTGGACCGTACCATCGCGGAAATGTACACAGTGGGTGGTCTGGACATTTATGTACACAAGTATCTAGGACCCATCGTCAATCCTGATCAGGTCAACACGCCGGGTGATGCTACCTTGCCCATATATGACAGCACCAATCCACTTTTTATCCAGGATTTATTGTTGCTGGAAAATCGTGATAGAGCCTACGACAACGATGTTTATATCATGCGTGGTGTTTATACACAGAACGACATTGATTTTGACCTAACACAATTTGGCCTGTTTCTCAACAACGATACCTTGTTTATCACGTTCCACTACAACAACATGATCGACACATTTGGTCGCAAGCTCATGTCAGGTGATGTGCTAGAACTACCAAATCTCAAAGACTACTATCCTTTGGATCCAACCAAGCCCTTACCTTTGCCCAAGTACTATGTGGTACAAGATGCATCTTATGCTTCAGAGGGTTTCAGTCAAACCTGGTTGCCACACCTGTGGCGTGTCAAGGCCACGCCTATGGTCAATGCGCAAGAATTCCAGCAGATCGTGAATCAGCCATTCATGCCTGAAAATATCTGGGACAATGGCAACTTTTATCCGCAAGGCGACGTGGTCAATTCGGGTGGCACTTACTATACTGCCCAGCAACCTGTTCCGCCCGGTACTCCTATAACTGACACTGCCTACTGGACCGCCACTACTCCAACCACAGTGGGCGATCAGATGAGTACTAGACCCAAAGATTTACAGATCAATGATGCCTTGCTGATACAGGCACAGGCCGATGTGCCCTTGAGTGGTTACGATACCACCAAGTTCTATATCCTGCCTACCAAACCAGATGGTCAACCCGGCAGTCAAGGCCTTACAGCCGACAATACACATGTCACAGCCGACAGCACATCAAATGGTGGCGCTGATACTCCTACCGGCTTTGGCTATACCATGGGCTATCTTACCGGTAGTCATGATCCTGAAACCGGATACCTATTGCCGCCCAACGGCTTGCCAGTGACTCCTGGCGTGAGCTTTCCGCCCAATCCTGCCCTGGGCGATTATGCTCTAAGATTGGATTACTTCCCCAATCGTTTGTTCCGTTACAACGGCGGACGTTGGATCGCCATTGAAGACAATGTGCGCACTGATCTTGATTTGGCACCCACCAGCCAGACACAACGCAGCAGCTTTGTAAACAATCCCTACACTGTGGCCACTACCGATCAAGGCAACATACCAAGTCGCCAGAGTCTCAGTCAAATCCTACAGCCCTTGGCCGACAACGGCGACCAAGGTGGCAATATCACACCTGCCAACCCAAGACCCCCAGGACAATAACACATGGCTGTCACTCCATATTTTTACGATGAACAGATACGTCGTTTCTTGCTACAGTTTGCCAGGATCTTTTCAAACTTTCAAGTAGAGTACGGACAAAATCAAGCCGGCAAAAATGATACCTTGGTGCGTGTACCAGTGCGCTATGGAGATTCAAGTCGTCAGGCACAGACCGTGATACAGCAAAACAGTGCCAATGAATTGCCAAGCACACCCTTGATGACATTTTACATTACGGATTTGAAATACAATCGTGATATGATACAGGAACCAAACTTTGTGAGTACCATAGCAGTTCGCCAAAGGACCTATGACGGTGCCACTGACACTTACGAAACCACGCAGGGTAATGCGTTTACCATTGATCGACTCATGCCGGTGCCGTTCATGATGACTATAAATCTAGACATATGGACTTCAAACACCAACGAAAAAATGCAACTGCTAGAACAGATCTTGGTCCTGTTCAATCCTAGTCTAGAAATACAAAGCACCGACAACTACATAGACTGGACCAGTCTCAGCACTGTGTACCTGGAGGACATAACCTGGAGCAGTCGCACAGTGGGTGCCAGTGGCACTGAAAATCCCATAGATATAGCTACCTTACGATTCAAACTGCCCATGTGGATCAGCAGTCCGGCCAAGGTTAAAAAATTGGGTGTGGTCGAGCGTATCGTGGCCAGTATATTTGATGCCAATGGCGATGCATCGGCGGCCATCATGGACAATGATCTCCTGTTGGGCACTCGACAGGCCTTTACACCGTTTGGCTATCAGGTCCTGTTGATCAATGACACTCTACAGGTTTTGGCCCAGAATCAATTGACCGAACCAGCAACTGATCTTGCACCTCCTGCTAGTCCGGCCAGCAATCTTTTATGGCATTCGGTAATAGGCATGTACGGTACCTTGAGACCCGGCATCAGTTACATCAGTTTAGAACAACCCGACGGCACCACAGTAATGGGCACCGTGGCCTATGATCCCACTGATGATAGATTTTTATTGTTCAATATCAACGTTGACAGTGTTCCTGGGAATACCCTGGCGCCGGTTGATGCGGTTATCAATCCCCTGATCTCAGGACCTGGATCTGGACTTCCATCACCCACTGTAGGAACCAGGTATCTATTGACCGAAGCAACTGGAAGCTACGAGGGCACAGCACCCACAGCCTGGGCCGGTTCTGAAGGACAACCTCTCGTGGCTGCGGCCAATGACATTGTTGAATACGACGGCTCTAGATGGGTAGTCAGCTTTGACAGCACATCAAGCCCTAACAATAATCAATACGTGACCAATATCACCACTAGCATTCAGTATCGTTGGACCGGTTCAGCCTGGGTCAAGAGCTATCAAGGACTTTATACAGGAGGTCTATGGACTCTAGTGCTGTAAACGCTGTAGGAGTTTGGTTTTACAGTGTAGATACCCGGCGGTATCTTTATCTCATGCGCAACGATCCCAAACATCCAGGTACCTGGGGACTTCCGGGTGGCCGCATGGAATCAGGCGAAACCATCATGCAGGCCATTGAACGCGAGTGCAAAGAAGAACTAGGCGCCATGCCTGAATACCTGCGTCTAGTACCCTTGGAAAAATTTACCACTGTAGATGCTGGATTTGCCTATCATACATTTTTTTGTAGTGTAGCGCGAGAGTTTGTACCGGTATTGAATCACGAGCACACGGGTTGGGCCTGGATAAATTCAGGCACATGGCCAAAACCTATGCATCCGGGTTTATGGAGCACTGTGAATTTTGAAGCGGTGCAGGATAAAATTGCTACGATTGAACAGCAGTTTCAAACGTCGCAGTAACTGATCCAATCGCGGTAGGTCATGGCTGACGCATTAGGAGTTGCAAACCATTCTTCTGGCATGTTGGTAGGAACTCCTACCATGACAAACTTGGTGTCTGTGTAGGCCTGTATCACTGAAGCCACTTGGAAGATCCAGTTTGGATTGTCTACCGGCGTTTCTTTGTTGTAACCTATCATGAATACTTCGTTGTGTCCATCAAATGCGGCCAGATACAGGATGGTAGCTATGTCTAGTAACTTGGGATTACTGGGGATAAGATAAAACTCACCCGGATTGGTCAAGCAGTTTCTGGCACTGGTGTACACAGTGTTGTTGTCAACATATCCGGCATCCTTGAGTATGGTCAACTGTTCGGCATTTGATTCAACCACAAAGTCAAGTCGCATGTCTGCTGCAGCAAAACTTAGACCATAGGTTTGTAGTTTTTTTGAACCCAGTAACCCACCGCGGTGACGTTGTAGGCGTGTGTAATCAAATTGTGACCGATCGCAAGGATTTCCTATACAGGCAGCCCGACCTGAAATATGATGATTCTCTATGGGATTTGCGATCCACTCGCGTTTTTGTTCTTTGCGTCCGCCAGCCCAGGTGCTGTTAGTTATAACGAATTCACCAACATAGTCTTGACGATACTGCGGTGTCATTAGAATGACCCAACTGCTACTTCTATCACTCCAGGTTGATCTGAATTGTATTCCTCAACAGCTTTGCCGATCACACAGCCTAGTTGATACTGTGTAGGATCTAAACAGGTAGCCACTCCAGGAATATGGCTAGCAACTAAACTGTCGCCTTTGTGTATGGTCCCAACCACTTGACAAGGAACTCGTCCAACCAAGGCCAATTTGACATCAGTTTCTCCAGATAGACCGTTGTTCATTAGATAGCTAGGATTGGTACTAACTACACCAGCAATATTGGTAGTGTGGCTGCTGTTACTGATTGTGACCTCTTTGGCACCACCATGTGTTAGTACTGTGCCAGGGACGTAGTTTGCATCAGCCTGATACATCTCAGCCAAGTCAGCATACCATGCACTTGTAGATTGGATGAAGGCATAGTTAAAAGGATTGGCTGTGGTACCAATATTGCCTACACCACTAGTATTGTTATTGATAATGTTGCCTGTGGTTAAGGTACCTGCTCCTGTCCTAGCATTGCCGCCAATGATATTGCCTACAGCAGAAATACCAGGGACAACGTTGGACGCATAAAAACCAGTAGCTACTACATTACCAGCAATACTCAAATTGTTGTTGATTGTGAGATTGGCAATGGCATTGCCAAAATAAATGTTTCCAGATACTGAAACATTGCCAGCTGCCAGCAAATTACCTGTGGTTGATACGCCTGTTATTCCGTCTAGTGTGAGTGCCATATTTTGTTGTCCTTTTTACCGTGAGTATTTAGTTATTTAACAAGGCACCGTACACATACGCTGTAGATCCTGTGGTCACATTCATATTGTACCCGTCGGCTATTACTATAGGGCCTACCAGCACAGCATTCACGTTACCGCCAATTGAAACGTTGCCAGCAGAGCCACTGCCCAGAGCCTTAGGTGTAGCAAAACCACCCTGATAAGTTATGGTTCCGCCGCTCATGACCGCGGTATTGCTGTAGCCGCCTATGTTGAAGGTGATATTGCCCGAAGCTACCGGTACACTAATGTTGGTAGCACCGTTGGATACGCCGCCACCACCGCCACCGGTGATGCCAGTTATGTAAGCACCGTTACCATACAGATAACTGACCGAAATATTACCAGTGGTGCTGATCACGTTGCCAGGCGCACTGGCTACAATTATTTGTCCTGCTACACTGACATTGCCACCAGTGATGTTGCCGGTTACCGAAATGACAGACCCAATGTGGCTGGGTGCTTGACTGGTGCCAGTTAGAGATAAGTTGCCACCTGAGATATTGGCCGATACCGAAGCTGTGGTACCAAATAGATTGGCATTGATATTGGCTGATGTGATGTTGCCGGTTACCGAAATGACAGACCCAATGTGGCTGGCCGCGCTCACAGTTCCAGGGGTCAGTATGTTGCCACCAAAAACATTTCCTGTGACAGTGACAGTACCACTTGCCGTAATATTTGAAACAGCAATGTTGCCGGTCACATTCAACTGTGATGTTATGTTGCCACCAATACTAACGTTGCCGCCTACACTGACATTACCACTAGTGATCAAGTTTCCAGCTGTGATATTGCCAGATGCACTGTAGCTGGGCGCTTGGCTATTGCCTGCCAAGGAAAGATTACCAGCAGTCACGTTGCCAGTTACACTCAATAAGCCCGTGATGTATTGGCCAGTGGAGGCCAATACCATTACGTTTGCTGTGCCACCAATGTTGGCTGTGGCATTGCCGCCCGAAGTTGGAATGGCAATATTGCTGGTACCGTTGAAAATATAATTGTCATCGTAGCCGGTGGCGTACCAGATGTTGCCCAGTAAGTATTGACCGGCGCCAATGTTGCCAGTGGCAGTGATATTGCCGCCAGCACTGATGGTTGTGGCCAGGACGCTGACGCCATATAAGTTGCCCGAAGCACTGACTGTGACGCCATACACGTTGGAGTTTACATTACCTGCTGTGATGTTGCCGGATACGGATGCGGTAGTAGCATACAGGTTAGCATTGATATTGGCTGATGTGATGTTACCGGTTACTGACACTACAGAACCAATGTAGCTGGCCGCGCTTATCGTATTGGTCACAGTGACGTTACTGCCTACGCTGACATTACCGGCCAAGATATTGGCTGATACTGAAGCTGTAGTGGCAAACAAGTTAGCGTTGATGTTGGCTGCAGTGATATTGCCACTGGCTGTGACATTGCCAGCTGTTATGTTGCCCGATACACTAGCTGTAGTGGCATACAGGTTACCGTTGAGATTGGCACCAGACACGTTGCCGGTTACTGAAACTACAGAACCAATGTGACTCACAGCATTGGCCACACCGGTAATAGCAAGATTACCTCCGGCTATATTTCCGGTAGAAAGGTTGCCACTAGTAATATTTCCTACTACACTAACTGTGGTACCAATTACCGTGGCCACATAGATATTGTTCCAGTAGTAACTGGCAGTACCTAGGTTAAAGGCACTGTTAGAGGTAGGGCCAATGCCCACGTTGCTTTGCCACTGTGTGTTGCCACTGCTGAATGTCCAGGTCACTACTGGTGTACCAGCACTATTACCTAAATACAAACCAGCACCGTTGATACCGGCCTGTGTGGTCTGGTTGTTGGCCAGCTCAAGATTAAGATCATTGGTTGTGATCACTGTGGCATTGCTGAAGGTAACATTACCAACCACAGTCAAGTTACCTTGGATGGCCACGTTGGCCGCCATGATCACGTTGCCGTTTAAGGTTGTTGATCCTGCCACACTCAAACCACCACCTGTGGCTATGTTGCCGGCTGTGATGTTACCAGATGCGCTGTAGCTGGGTGCTTGGCTGGTGCCAGTTAGAGATAAATTGCCACCTGAGATATTGGCCGATACTGAAGCAGTGGTAGCAAATAGATTGGCTATGATATTGGCTGATGTTATGTTGCCCGATACTGAAGCTGTGGTGCCAAATAGGTTGGCATTGATATTGGCACTGGTAATGTTACCCGATACTGATACTGTGGTACCCAGATGACTTACACCATACAAATTACCACTTGCACTTACTGTAACTCCATAAACGTTTGAATTGACATTACCTGCGATTATGTTGCCAGATACCGAAGCTGTAGTGGCAAATAGGTTGGCTATGATATTGGCTGATGTTATGTTGCCTGACACGCTGGCGGCAGTAGCAAATAGGTTAGCATTGATATTGGCTGCAGTCACGTTGCCTAGTATACTGACCACGTTGCCCAACAGACTATTAGCATAAACATTGCCCGAAGCACTGACGTAACCAGTAACCAGTTCACCGCCGGCTGTAAATACCGCTATATTAGGAGTTCCGCCAATGGCTACTGAAATATTGCCGTTGAGTGATGCTGTTAGGCTGCTGGTACCAGCACTGACTGGAAAGCCTGCACTAACTGCTGCTACGCCGGTCAGCTGACTGCCATTGCCAATAAAGTAATTGCCCGAACCGGCTGTGATATTGCCAATGGTGCTGACTAGCGTGGCCGTGACTAGAGTAGTGTTTAAATTTCCAGTGGTAGCATTACCAGTGACCGACAAGAATCCATTGTCAATGATATTGCCGGCTGTGATATTGCCGCTGGCACTGGCCACTACACCATAGAACCCGCCCAAGGCTACCATGTTGCCGGCCGTGATATTGGCCGTGGCACTCATTGATGCTGAAGAATAAACTGCTGTAGCGGCAATTATGTAACTGGCCTGCACGTTGCCAAACATGCTGGCAGCATTGCCGTAAATGTTGTTGGCGCCAGAAATATCACCACCAGATCCGTTAACCAGGAGGTTTCCAGTGACGCTAGTACCATTTGGCGTGAACACCGCAATATTGGCCACGCCGCTCACATTCATAGTGATGTTGGCATTAGGACTAGGAATAACTAGATTTGAAAGACCGTTTTGTAGAGTAGTAGCCGACACGCCAGTCAACAGACTGCCATTGCCAATAAAATAGTTGCCAGTACCTACTGTTATGTTGCCCACGGTGCTGACTGTGGTCGCCAAGACGTTGCCGGCTGTGACATTGCCGGCTGTGCTGACATTGCCAAAAATATTACCCAGTATGTTGCCGGCTACGACGTTTCCAGTAGTAGTGACATTGCCCGCTACCACGTTGGCTGTGGCTGACAGGTTGCCAGATACTACAGTCTGTGTCACATTGATGTTGCCCACTACACTGAGTCCAGCAGGTGTAAAGGTTGATACAATACCAGCAGCACTGACCGCTACGGTCACGTTGCCTGAAGAAGAAGCTATGCTAACATTGGAGGTTCCATTGGCAATGGATGCCACTGTGACGCCTGTGAGCTGGCTGCCGTTACCGTAGACATATCCAGACGCACTGACGTTGCCAGCGGAGATATTGCCCAAGATGCTGGCCACATTGCCCAACAGGCTGTTGGTATACACGTTGCCTGTGGCACTGACATAACCAGTGACCAACTCGCCGCCTGAAGTGAACACAGCCACGTTGAAAGCGCCACCTACTGAAACTGTTATGTTGCCATTGAGTGAAGCATTTAAACTGCTGGTACCAGCACTGACTGGAAATCCAGCACTGACCGCTGTGACTCCGGTAAGCTGACTACCGTTACCAATAAAATAGTTACCAGAGCCTGCTGTAATGTTGCCAATGGTACTGACCGCTGTGGCCGTCAGCAAGGTGGTGTTGATGTTGCCGCCGGTGATGTTGCCTGCGGCGGTGATAGTAGTACCAAAAACTGTGGCCACATAGATATTGGACCAATACAAGTTTGTTGTACCCAGATTGACTGTGGAATTGGCAGTGGGTCCAATACCAATATTGCTTTGCCACTGATTGGCACTGTTGTTGTACAGCCATGATACCAGCTGTATACCAGCATTGTTACCCAGATATAAACCAGCGCCGTTGATGCCTGAGTAGGCTGCCTGATTGTTGGCCAGTTCTAAGTTTAGATCATTGGTGGTGATTACTGTGGCATTGCTGAATGTTACGCTGCCTTGTACACTCAAGTTGCCTTGTACAGTCAGATTGTTGCCCATGGTGACTGCACCGGTCAGAGTGGTGGTTCCAAATACACTGACATTGCCACCGGTCAAGACGTTGCCACCTGTGACTGTACCGGTAACGCTGATACCAGTTGGTGTAAATACTGCCACGTTGCCTACGCCACTGACTCCAACCGTGACGTTGCCACCGGAGGTTCCTATGTTGACATTGGATGTACCGTTGCTGATGTTGGCGCTGCCTGATGTCACAATGCCGGTAAGCAAGGCACCATTGCCATAGATATAACCGCCGGCAATGTTGCCAGCTGTTGAAATTGAGTTGCCAGCTACACTGGCTACTGTTACTATACCACCGGCACTGACAGTGCCTAGTGTCAAAAGATTACCACCGTTGATATTGCCGGTGGTAGAAACTACTGAACCAATATGGCTGGCCGCGCTCACAATACCGGTAGTGACCACGTTTCCGCCGATCACGTTTCCTAATACTGTTACGTTAGCATTGATTGTAGCATTACCGTAGACTGTGGTATTGCTTAGTAGTTTGGCCATATTCTATTTTCCCAATGTTGTATTTATGGGATCAAGATATGCCTGTATATTCGTCGAATATCCCTGAGACCTGCATGGTACCATTGGCGCAAATCCGCATGGGAATTGCTCCACCGTTATTAGTGACTTCGTCAAACAGGCCGCTGTAAACAGCAGTATTGGCGATTTTTGAGCTACTGTAGGTGACTTCATCTAATTGGTTCGAGTTGTTTATCAACAGATTTCCAGTATTGAAAAGTCTGGCTGCTAAAGGCATGTGTCTGTTTCCTTATCAATTGAACGTAAAGTCAATACTCTGTAAGCTGGTATTGTAGGTCATATGAGCTCCTGTGCCTGCGGCACCAACGCCGTTGGCCAGGTTCAAGTAGGCGTTAGCTGTAATATTACCCGTGGCACTTATATTGCCTGTTACGTTTTGACCAGTTGGAGTAAATACCGCCACGTTGCCAACACCACTTACTGCTACAGTTACGTTGGCACCAGCAGCACTGATTGTTACATTTGAAGTGCCATTGTTGATGTTGGATACTGATGTTATAACACCGGTCAATAAGGCACCATTACCGTAGAAGTAACCAGCGGCCACGTTGCCGGCAGTTGAAATACTGTTACCGGTAACACTTGCTACTGTTACTACTCCACCTGCACTGATTTGTCCACCAGTGGCAATATTACCGCCGGTGATGTTGCCTGATGCAGCAACGGTACCTGCAACGCTGACACCTGTGGGTGTAAACACTGCCACGTTGGCCACAGCACTGACTGTGACTGCAATATTGCTGTTGAGTGAGGCAGTTATGTTGGAAGAGCCAGCAGTTACCGGGAAACCAGCACTGGTAGCTGTGACACCTGTAAGTCCGCTACCGTTACCAAAGAAGTAGCCACCAGCCACGTTACCGGCTGTGCTGATAACATTACCAGCAGCACTGACTACTAAAATATTTCCAGAAGCACTGATATTGCCTGTGGCAACGTTGCCTGTTGTGATATTGCCAGTGATACTGATCACATTGCCCAGTAAACTATTTCCGTACAGATTGCCACTGGCACTGATTAAGGTACCAATGTGGCTTGTGCCATACACGGTACCACTGGCACTGACTGTGACGCCATACAGGTTACTGTTGACGTTGCCTGCTGAAATATTACCGCTGGCAGTGATCGTTGCCGCAGTAACCGCGCCGGTTACACTTAGGCTTGTACCCGTGGCTGCACCAATGTTTGGTGTTGTTAAGGTGGCACCGGCTGGAATGTACAGCTGATTGGTACCGTTGAGACTGATTGTGGCTCCGTCATAGTTGACGTTAAACTGTGTTCCAACTAGGCTTAATCCATTGCCTGCTGTGTAGGTACCTGCACCAGAGAACTGGGTCCAGGTGATCGATGTGGTACCCATGGTACCACCTTCGTTGGAAGTACATACCCAGCCCGTATCGGCATTGGTTGGTCCGTCTTCAACAAAGGTGAATGCGTTTGGAACTTCGGTCCATTGGTCCATGTCAGTGGCACGAGTTATGACCCAGGCTGCTGTGCCACTACCAACTGTGGTCACTGTGTAGATGCCGTTGAAGGCAGCCGACTGTGTGGTGTTGTTGACGTATGTGCCAACTTCATTTTTAACCAGAATACGTTGACCAACTGATGGAGTTTGGCCATCAATTGATAAGGCTCTGTTGGTGGATGCTGTCAAGGTGGCACCAACGCCAGAAGTACCATTGTCATAGGTATAGCCGCCACCAGCGAAAAGATTTCCAGTGGTCGCATAAACTACAGAAGCCTTAGGATCAAGACCCTGTGCCACTGTGTCAACATAGTTTTTAGTGGCAGCGTCTTGTGCAGCAACCGGATCGGCCAAACTGTTGATGTAACGGCTGTTTAAACTTACGTTGGCAGTGGGATTTAAACTGATTGTGGCGGCATTGATAGTGAGTGTGTCGCCTGTATTGATGGTATAAATGCCGTTTGTTTTGACATTACCGCCGGTGATATTGCCAGTGATGTTGGCTGTGTCTCCATATACACTACCTGAAGCACTGACTGTTACCCCATACAGGTTACTGTTGACATTACCTGCTGTGATATTACCAGTAATGTTGGCTGTGGCTCCATACACACTACCTGATGCGCTTACAGTAGTACCAAATATGTTTGAGTTGACGTTACCAGCAACAATATTACCAGTGACCGTCACTGTACCGGTTACGCTGATACCAGTGGGTGTTGCTACAAGAATATTGCCTACTGTACTAACACCTATAGTTACGTTAGCATTAGCAGTACTAATAGTTACATTGGACTGTCCGTTGACGATGTTTGGCTGTGGTCCAACATCAATACCGGTCAATAGAGCTCCGTTACCAAACAGGTAACCAGCTGCAATATTGCCTGCGGTTGAAATTGAGTTGCCAGTTGTGCTGGCTACAGTTACTAGTCCGCTTACACTAAGATTTCCAGCATAAATGTTGCCAGTACCTGAAACTATTCCAGTATCAAACAGCACATTGCCTGCGGTAACATTACCAGCGGTACTGACGTTGCCTGCTAGGACATTACCTGCCGCACTGACATAAGTCTGTATGTTTATGTTACCGTATACCGATGTTCCTGATAGCAGCTTTGCCATTTTTTATTGTCCTTAGCTAATGCCTGTTTCTTCATCAAAATACCCAGAAACCTGTAAAGTTCCTGAGTTGATTTGTCTTTGCACTGTATTTAGCGTGAACGGTTTAGAACTGCTTGCGCCCAGGTTTCCTTGGCTTTGTGCTCGGAATCCATTGGGGCTGGTGTCAGTAAAAAGTCCGCCGTTGTTGGGCATACACAACAGGAGCTGTGTGTTGGTCACAGAAACCAAAGGTGCATAGGGTGGAGTAAAATTCTGTGTGTAAAAGGTCGATCCCACAATTACTCGTAGGTTACTCATGAAACTGCTTCCACCTGCATTGCCAGGGCCGTTGTTGTCGTAAAATCCGTTAACAGTCCATTGAGTTGCTGTACTGACCGCAGATGAGTAGGTCGCAGTTCCATCCAGCACACCATTGACATACACTTGTCTAACACCAGAAATATTGCATGACACAGCCACGTGGTACCAGGCATTGGCTACATAAGTGCCTGTGGTGGTTATACTTACAGGATAAGAAGTACCGTTGCCTTGACGTAATCTAAACTGATTGGCTGTACCTAATCCCCAGTCTAGCGCAAAACTCTGTCCATATTCGGTGCCATCGCCTATGCTGAATACAGCACCGGCTGTTTCAGGATAAATCCAGGTTTCAAAGGTCCAGGCTGTGCCCGGTGCACTGATATTGAATATACCACTGAGTCCAAAAAGATAGTTGCCGGTGCCGCTAAAGCTGATGGATCCTGCGGCCAAGAAAACTTCATCAAACTGTCCTGCATACACAGCGGTGGGTGTAACGCTGACCCAGGTCTTGGTGATTTCGTCATAGTAACCGTTGGTGTAGAGTATGCCGTCGGGTGTGAGTCTAGTGGCCAGTGTAGTCATAATACCTATACAAATATCGTATCTAAACTTCCAGAACTGGCATTGTATAATTGATATACTGCTGTCGCTCCGTTGTTACTCCAATTCACAGAGTTGTTGGCTATAAGATTGTTGCCATAGATATTTCCGCTGACACTTATCCTGCTGGCAAGTATGTTTCCAGCAGTTGAAATATTGCCAGTGGTGCTGATTGAAACGCTATTGCCACTCTGCAAGAACTGATACACATTGGCGTTGCCGTAGGCACCGGTGATATTGCCAGCATTGATGTTGCTGAGATAACTGCCATCGCCAACAAAATAACTGGCCACTGCATTGCCGGCCAGGCTGATGTTGTTGGCTGAAATATTGCCACTGGTGCCTTGCTGTGTGGTTATCACATTGCCGTTGAACAGTAGATTGCCACCATTGACACTGAGATTTCCACCACCTATCTGTAGAGAATTGCCCGATAACCAAAGTTCATACCAGGTATTGGTAGCATTGCCTAGACTATAAACTGCGTTGCCAGCTGGAATTATATTGCCAGCCCAGCCCGATTCGGCATAGGCCGTCACATTGGCATTGGCATAGTTGCTGACACCGGTCAAGGTGCTACCATTACCGTAGATGTAGTTGCCGTAGATATTGCCTACAGCAGTGACATAGCCACCGGTGATGAGATTGCCACCTATGATGTTGCCTACAGCACTGACACCTTGATCAAAACTTATGTTGCCAGTGATGTTGCCCGACACACTGATGTTGCCAGCATAGATATTACCAGACGTTGATGTGATGCCAGAAACATATACACCAGTGGGCGATACAGTAAGCACGTTGGCCACACCTGATGAACTGACAGTGACATTGGCGTTGCCGGCCACTACCACATTGGATGATCCAGCACTGATTGAGTTGGCCAGGTAGTTTTGTGTGAATACCAGACCGGTAGTGCCAATCACGATTGGATTGTCGGTGATCAACTTCCACTGTGTGTCGGCGTAGATCTGGCCTTCAGTGACCATTATGATCATGCCGGCTTCTATTTCTCCGGTGGCATTAGCGTCACTTGTGCGCACCCAGGTACCGTTTGATCCGGTGCCCAGCGTATAAACATCGTAAATGCCGTTCTGGCTGGCAGTGACTTGTCCCGTAACTAAAACACGATCACCAATGGTAAGATTGACTCCGTCCACGTTGTTGGGTGCGCCGCCTGACAAGGTGACGTTGGTGATAGTAACTACTCTAGTGGCCTGTTTATAGTCTAGATTGTATATCTGTTCGGCGCGGGGTCTAGTAAGTGCCATAATTTATCCGGTTATGCTAGTATTTAGCCAAAAAAATAGAACTCCTAGGAGTTCTATTTTTCCTGCAGTTGCCTGCTGTTATGACAATGTCACTGTGGCAGTTCTTGTTGTACCGTCAGTACCACGCACGATAAATGCCAGGGTAGTATCGTTGACCAACTGGAAGCTGAGCGTGCTGTTGGCTGTCAACGTGGGCGCTGCGGCATTCAGTTGTGCTACCAAGTTACCTGTGACTTCAACTTCTGCCTTCTGATAGTTGGCACTGACTGTGGCATTGCCCGAAGTGTTGCTGATGTAGGTCACTGTGGTCGTTGTGGTCAACTCACGCACATCAATCACGTCACCAATAGCAGGAGCTTCTGTAAAGGTCAGGGTAGTACCTGATACAGCATAGGCCAGGGTTGGAATCTGTACCACACCGTTGATTGACACAATACAGCTGGATGTTGTTTGACTGGAGCTCAGAGTAAATGTTACTGTTGCGCCGTCACCATTGAACTGCTCATCTGTGATCACAGTGTAGATGCTGGAACCCACCGATGCCCATTCGCTGTTGTTGTACACTTCCATCTGGTTTGTTGTGGTATTAAACCGCATCATACCTGTGTAAGGTGTGGGTGGACGTTGTGCTGTGTTGCCAACTGGCACTACAAAAGAGTTTGTAGAGTTCAGTGTAAGTACTGAATCAGTTACTAGATTGGTCACATTGCCCATCAACACTGTGTTGTCAGTGGTGTCAACCAGGAATGTTGAGCTGGCTTGGATGTTGCCTGGAGCGGTCAAGCTACCATCGCTGGAGCTGAATGACCAGTTGTAGGTATTGGCACCCGCAGCACCTGTGTTGATTGTGACTGGTTCGCCACCAAGGCTGTAAATGTTTACACCTTCAGCTCCGGCTGTGCCACCCACATACAACTGACTGTAGTTGGTGGCTCCGCCCTGTATGGCGTAACCATTGGTACCCAAAGGTGATGTCAGATTGGCACTGTACAAATTGGTGTTGACCAATGCATTTGCGTAGATATTGCCTGTGGCTGTGAATGTCACAGCACTGACCACATTGGCACCAGTTATGTTACCACCGGACCCTGTGGTAGCAAAGTTGGCTGCGTATATGTTGCCACCTGCAGACATATCATTGGTGGAATTAACATTGTTGCCATTTACATTACCGCCAGCTGACACATCAACAGTGGCCCAAACATTACCGCCGGCACTCACGTTGCTGTTGGAATTTACATTGCCACCAACCACATTACCACCCGCGGTGATATCGCCATAAGCTGAAATGCCTGCACCAGTCAAGACGTTGCCACCCACTGATGCATCACCGTTGAGGTTTACACCAGTATCGTAGAATGTGGCTACTATATTGCTTCCTGCACCAACTGCGATAACAACGTTGCCGCTAGGCGCAGTCACATTGGCATAGCTACCGCCGTTGCTGATCTTGGTTGACGAAACGTTGGCTGCATTGATGTTGCTGATATAGGCTCCGTCACCAAACAGGTATTGTGCTGTACCAATGTTGCCTGTGGCCGTGATGTTGCCGGCAGTGCTGATATTACCTTGATTAAAGATATTGCCATAGGCACTGATGTCTGTGCCGGCTAAAATGTTACCATAGGTAGTGACGTTGCCGGCTATGACCCAACCTGCGCCTGAAATGTTGCCATTTGAGCCGGTGGTAAACAAGTTGCCGCCAATCACGTTGCCACCTGCTGACACATTGTTGGTAGCATTTACATAATTGCCGATAATGTTGCCACCCGCTGACACATTGGTTGTGACCAAAACATTACCACCTGCTGACACGTCTGACCCAGCCAACACATTGGTTGTGGCCGAGACATTGGTGCCATAAACATTGCCACCTGCTGACACATCGTTGGTAGAATTTACATAGCTACCATAAACATTGCCACCTGCTGACACATCGTTGGTAGAATTTACATAGCTACCATAAACATTGCCACCTGCTGACACGTTGTTGGTGGTGCCAACGTTGTTGCTGTTGACATCGCCAGTTGTACTTAAACTTGTGCCTGTTGCTGTTCCAATGTTGGGTGTATAAAACTGTGCTGAGCTGGAAACCTGTAGGTTGCCATTGCCGTCGTACTCCAAGTTGCCGGTATTGATTCTGGTGCTGATGGTAAGACCACTGATTTGGATACCATTGCCCTGTTGATACTGGGTTGGAGCTGAAAATTCGCTAAACGTGATTGCTGTCACACCGAATGTGATTGGCGAGCTGGCTGCATTGTTGGTACAAACTTGACCAGTTCCAGCCAAGGTGTTGCCCTGTTGGACCAACATGTAAGCACCGTAGGCTTGTGGGTCCATGTCAAAGTCGGTAGAGCGTGTTAATACATAGGCTGTTGTGGCATCAGGAACAGTGGTAACTGTGTAGATACCGTTGTAGGCAGCATTACCGGCAGTTTCACTCTGGATCAACACTCGTTCATTCAGAGTGCTGATTTGTACCCCGTCGATGAACAGGTTGCCTGCGCTGCTTGCTGTAAGTGTTGCACCAACTCCGTTGCCAGCACCATTGGGCTGATTGTAGGTGTAGGCTGGTAAAGGAGCCACTGTGGCTACCACTACCGCTGATTTGACCTGTAGTCCTGTGGCCACTGAGTCAACATATTCTTTATTGGCTGCGTCTTGTGCTTGCATTGGACTCAGCACACCGTTGATATAGTTGCTACTGACACCAATGTTACCACCATTGGTAAACAGGCTGATGCCAGCATTGGTACCTGCGGCGCTGATTTGCAACGTACTGTTTGCACTGTCGAGGAAGTTGGTGACCACATTGCTGCCATATAGATTGCCAACAGCTGAAATATTGCCGCCAGCCGAAATATTGCCCATAGCATAGGCATTGTCTGTGTTTAGATCGTTGGTAATGTTTGCATAGCCGACCTGAAGAGTACCGGTCAAGGCTGTGATGTTGCCACCAGCCGACATGTCAATTCCAGCATACACATTGCCGGCAACCACGTTGCCCTGGGCAGTGATTTCTGTTCCAACCATACTATAGCCGTATACTGTGCCGTTTGTGCTGACGTTGCCAGCAAACAGAGAGTTGTCTACGCGAATGTTGCCTGTAACACTGACACCCAAGGCCCAAACTCGTCCTGTGGTGGAAACATTGCCGCCGCCTGTGACATTGACATTGCCGGCGTACAAATTGCCTTGCGCTGACACATCAGTACCAGAATTGATATTGTTGCCATTGACATTGCCACCTGCTGACACATTGAATTGAGAATATATATTGCCGCCAGCTGACACATCAGTACCAGCTAAAACTTCACTGGTTGCCGATATGTGACCAGCCAACACCCAACCCGAACCAACAATGTTGCCACCCGATCCTGTGGTGTTCAAATTGCCGCCAGTGACATTGCCACCAGCTGACACATTGCTACCGGCCAATATATTGCCGCTGGCTGATACGTCAATGTCAAAATTTACACCTTGATCGTAGAATGTAGCCACTACATTTGATGTTGGGCCAACTGCGATGACCACGTTGGCATTGGAGCCGATCACGTTGGCATAACTGCCACCAAATACGATTTTGGTTGTGTTTACGTTGCCGGCATTGATATTGCTGATATAGTAGCCATCACCAAACAAGTAAGAACCAGAACCAATGTTGCCAGTGGCTGTGATGTTGCCTTGTACACTGAGCTCACTGCCCAGACTTACATTGCCAAGAATATTACCGTAACCGCTGACATCAATGTTGCCGCCGAGACTGACATTGTTGGCATTGATATTGCCGCCGGTACTGATGTTGCCGGTGCCGCTGATGGTTACATTGCCAGAAATGCTTACGTTGGCCAAAACAACATTGCCGCCAGCACTGATGTTGTTGGCCAAGATGTTGCCGCCCACGCTGAGGTCGGATGCCACATTAACATTGCCAGCATCTACGTTGCCAGTTGTACTGATATTGCCGTAGGCGCTGAATGTGATATTGCCACTGACGCTGACATTGCCGGCCAACAAGGTATTTACATTGGCCACGTTGGCATAGATATTGCCACCGGCTGAAACGTCAGATATAGTGCTGACATTGTTGGATTTAAAGTCAGCAAAACTGCTGATGGCTACCGTGGTATTGCTGGCATCTTCGCCGGTTGAAGTGTAGACTGTGCTGAATTCTGCATTGGCCTCTCTCCAGACGAAAGCTATGTTGCTTTGGTTGCCGCGCAGGCCAATATAACCAATGTCTACTGCTGGAGCGCCCGAAGTTTGTCCGTCGGCCAGGACGATGAGTGGATCTTGTATGTTGGTATAGGTTGTGTCAACCGCTGTGGTTGTACCTGTTACACTCAAGTTGCCTGAAATGGTAAAATCTGAGCCGTAAGTGAAATTGTTGGCCAGTAGATTTGAAGTGATACTGTAAGGTTGTACCTTGGTGTTGGCATTGATACCAACTATGGTATTACCGGTGATGGCATCGGTAATTTGGTTATTCTTGATTCTTGTGACGGCCATTTTATAGTCTCCAGTGGGCTCTTTTTTCTAAACAACATGGCCTACACAGGCCGTTTGACCGCATTTTGCGATATACTTGTTATTTACCACAATGAGTTATTTTGGCGGAATGCCGAGTGATTATGACTGATTAATTTTGAGTGATCAAGGCGTTATCGGTCTCGGTAGTGATCCAAGTGACACCATCTTCGGTGGTGATGTTGCTGAATGTGATGGTGTAGGTAGGGCCTATCAAGGTTCCATAGCCCAACTTTACACCGGCACCCACTATGACTGTCATGATCTTGTTCCAGAATTAACTAGGTACATTATCCCACACGCCAGTCAACACCGTCGGAAAAAACCGGTACAGTGTTGCTGCCACCAGATCCAACCACGCTGTAAAAAGTGGTAGTGTTGGCATTGCTCACAAAAGCCCTGGCGCCTGCTCCTGCTGTACCGGCTGTGGGCAACTGAGCAACGTTGTAGACACGGCTTTGGGTGATTCCACCGCCGGCGATATCGCCCGATACAGAAACATTGCCTGCTGTGAGATTGCCACCAAAGGTTGGCAAGTAAGCGGCCACGTTGCTGTTGTTGTAGGTAGTGGTCACTGTGGTCAGGTTGTTGGCCAGATATCTTACCTGCATCAAGTCACCCTGTGCGGGTGCTGTGCTAAAAGTTACGGTATTGCCGGTAACAACATAGTCCACGTCGGGTGTCTGTGCCAGACCGTTGGTAGTGACCAATATGGAATTTGATGAAGCATTGGCTGTGGTAAGAGCAAAAGCTGTGGTATTGCCGTCGCCGGTCAGTGTTTGATTGGTCACCAGGCTACCAGTGGTTTGGATGCCGGTCAAAAAGTAGCCGTTGCCCAGGACAAAATTTCCGCCAATGTTTCCTGTGAGCGAAATTGAGTTGGCCCAGACTCTAGTATTGCTGGTAGTAATGGTCAGCACAGTATTGTCGGCGCCTGGCCCTAGATTGGGTTCAGCTTGATTTAGGCCCAGAAACTGATAACGATCTGCGGTAAGATTGCCGTAGTCGGTTACCGGAACTCGGCTGCTTAATAAATTGTGTGAATTAAGAGTCATTTATTATACTAGAGTTTCTAACAGGCTCAAAGTCAACTGTGATACGCCATTGGCACTGCTACTGACCAAAAAACTGGATCCGTATGGCAAGATCAAACGTCCACCAATCACGGTGATAGCATCGGCTGCAGGCAGGCTGGCATTGGTCAGCAATGATGTGTAAACACCCGAGTTGGCAGTGCCAGCTGAAATTTGTATGGTTCCGTTTCCGGTGTTGCTGATCTGACTCAGCAAGACCACAGTGCTGTAGCCCAGCGGTGTGGTATAAACCGTAGTAGGTGTAGTGGTCACATTTGCTGTGATATTTTTGAATACGTTTAGTGCGCCTGCCATGTTGATTTTCCTTGTCTATTACTTATGGTCCTGGACTTAGAGCCAAGATGTATGGTGTCATTTGAGCGTACAGACTCTTGTAAAAGTCATCACCTGTGATGGTTCCTGTGGCCTGATTGATTACAAATCCTAACCCCACTTTAAAATTACCTTTTTGATCAGTACTTGTAAATGTTACCACACCGCCGTTGGTCGCTATCACTTCGTTGGCTTCAATTGGAATGCCACCATACTGTGGTAAGGCTGTTGCAGGATTGGTTCCTGCACCTACATACTCAAATGTGTGAGCCGACGCAATGATCGAACTCCTAGTATAGAAACTCACTGTAGTTCCCGGAGCCAAATTACCCGTGTAGGTTTGCTGTATCGCTACTGTGCTAGTAGTAGGTCCGGTAGGCACAATGGTATCAATGGTGTAGTATTCAGGATCTCCAGCTATCTGCATCACTGTGTTTACATGCGGTTGTCCGTTGGTTTCGTTGATGAGATTAAACACCCCGTTGACACTGTAGCCTGTGGTTACTGCACTGGTTTGTAACGGTCCTACGCCATCTGCCACTAGACCGTAGTTGCCGATAGAACAGTCGCTTCCGTTGAGTGTACAGAATCCACCCGATTCTACCTGTATTCCAATATCGCATGCGATGGTGTATATGTTGACTAACTGACTGTAACCCGAGTTCTTAATGTGTATGCCTTTGCCACCTTCGTTGATGATGGTGTAGAAGCCTACGATCATGGCTTTGGTACTGTATTCGCTGACCAGATTGCCGTCGATCAACACCGCTGTGCCTGTAGTGGTATAGGACGTGATATTTTGTATGTAGGGGCTGACAAATACATCTTGTGTGGGTGTGGCAGGATCATAGGCAAAACCAGCACCGGTATAACCTTCTAAGGTGACTCCCCACACATAGGTGCCTTCGGTCATGTAGAACATGTTAGCAGATGGTGTCTGTGGCTGTATGTGTACGCTACGTAGATTGTCGCCCATCATGGCTACATTGGGTGGAATGGTTACTGGATTGTTTTCCACATAGGTTCCGGGTGCTATGTGTACTGATATTGGGTAGGTTCCGCTGTAAGACTGTGTGGCTGCGGCGGCCATGGCCGCTTTGATGGTACGGAATGGATCATTGATGCTACCAGTATTGCTGTCGCTACCGTTGGTGGCCACATACAAGGTCAGGGCCGATGCTGGCACTGGTCCCATGATGTTGCCGTACACACTCATGCCCATGGGACTGAATGTGGCTATGTTGCCCACACCGCTGACGCCCACTGTGACGTTGCCGTTGGCTGTGGCAATGTTGACATTGGACGTACCATTGCTGATATTTGTTGTGGTTCCTACAAATACACCAGTCAGTTGACTGCCGTTACCAATGAAATAGTTGCCTGAAATGTTACCAACTGCGCTTAAACTGTTGGTTATGTTGATGTTGCCAGTACCATTGGCCGCTAAAGTGATATTGCTGTTGGCTTGATTGGTAGTGATTGTGCTGTTGCTTATGGTGATATTGCCCACATTGGTTCCGCTGGGCAAATTGGTCACGCCCACCAAGCCAGTATATCTATAACCAGTAATGTAGATCACGCTGTTGGCCGTCATTACTGGAGGAATAGTTTCGCCGATAAAGTTTAAGAGGCCGGCTTGGTAATCAAAATAGTAAGCACCCACATTGGCCGATCCGGCTGAGGTGATTAGGGTACCTGTAGTGGTGATGTTAGCCGCATAGCCCGGAGGTCCCACATAGGCCTGCACCGCATAGGTGCCACCAAATTCGGGTGGGATCCAGTTGGTCAATCCTGTGAGCCAGGTCGGATACACGTTGCCAATAGGCACACAGGTTACGTCTGCTGTACACTGTATGGCTGCATTGCCCACATAGGCCGTGATCAAGTTGCCCACAGCCGATGCAGTGGCCGGAATATTAGCAGCCTGTGTCCATTCTGTGTCGCCGCGATTCAGCATCGGGCTCAGTATGCTTTCGTTGCTGACACTCTTGTTGTTGGCTGTGTCAGTCTTGGCTACCCCAGCTAATTTTTTGTATAGAAGGTCAACTTCTTGATCTAATGGAATGGTCATTTAGTTGGTCGCCTGTGATATTGATAGTGCGGTCACGCTCTGCCCTGAGGTAAGATAGATGCGTACATAAATTTCGTTGGTTGCGGTAGTGCTGCTGTTTAAGGTACCAAACGTACAGGTATAACTGCCGTTGATGGCCGTGTTGATAGGTACTGCACCGCCTAGACTGCATCCATCGCTGCCGTTGCCACCGTTGGCCACGTTGCTTCCAGGAATGCCAGCACCACCGTAAGGCAAGTGCATGTTGAGCCATCCGTTAAGTCCTGATGTGGGTCCTTTACCACCGGTGGCAGTATCTAATGCACTACCAGGCAAGGCCACCCACATGCCACCAATGGTGCCGGTGATGTTGATGTTGAATTTGCTGACCGATGTGCGTACAAATTTAAAAGTGAACCATTGACTAGATCCTTGGGTAGACAAGTTTGGGCCAGCTGGTAGATAACCGGTGTTGAAATTGGTTTGACTAAAGGTCAAGATGCCTTGAGATCCAGATCCAACTACCACAGCATCGTAAGTATATAGCGGACCGGTTATGCTGTTGAATGCCGCTTCTGTGCCGGTGAACACCGGTGTGTTTCCAGTGCCAGGATTAACAATGCGGAACGCATTGGTGGCGCCGCTACCTACTGAATTGCCGACCACAATGTTTCCTTCATCAACTGGAGTGCTGTTTCCGGTTTTGTACAACACTATTTTTCCAGGAGCAAATACGGCCGAACTTGTGGCATAGCTGTTGTTGACAGTAAGGCTAGGACCTGCATTGGCAGATCCAAAACCATTGATGATGGACGTTGTGGTCGAAAATCTCAGATTACCTGAGTTGGCATAGAGATTTTGTTGTACCGGTGTGGGTATGTTGGCCGACGCATAGGTCAAAGAAACTGGTGTTCCGAATGCGCCAGCACCCGAACCGGTGATAAAGGTATCAACAGTAGGGTACATGTTGCCACTGAGACGATTTACATTTCCGGTTAGACTGAACGTGGTTCCACCAATATAGTGTGGAATGGTACTGCTGTAAATGTAACTGGGAGCGGCCTGAGGAGCTATGGCTGTGGTGCTAAATTGCGGTGTACCCGGACTGCTGTTGTCGTAGTACCAGACCGGTGTCACAGTATTAGCTGTTATGGTATCTGCTAGATATATTTCGTTCCAACCTTGTGTCACTGTACCTGTGGCATAGGTACTGAATACATCGTAAAATCCGGCAATGATATTGGCATTGGCCGCATGATAATCTTCGTTGTTAAACACAACTAGACTTCCGTGTGTGCCATTGGCTGTGGGGTTGGCATTGGCAAAGAATGTAACATTTCCCACATCAACACTGTTGAGATATGCTGTGAGTACTCCAGCATTGCCAGGGCCCACTGTGAGTATCTGTGATGTGGTATAGCTGTTGTTGCGAACCACAGCATTGACCGCTGTTCCGGCCGAGACCACTTTGCTGCCAGTCTGTGTGTTATCAGACTGAGTCACTCCATTGGCCATGCGGTAACTGGCTGTGTTGGTCACGGTCAGTGGCACGTTGCCAGGAAAATTAGGAGGTGGAATTGGAATTAACAGACCCAAGATTTGATTCAGCTCGGCAATGCTGTTGGTAACCGACGACTGCGGAGAAAGATTAACAGCTCCAATAAGATTGCCCAGTTGAGGTGTACCAATCTGTAGACCCACTGTACCGCCAATGTTACCAGATGCTGTGATTACCACGTTACCTGTACCATTACCAGTCAAGATCACTGCGCCGTTGGCAATGTCAGTGCTGATGATGTTGTTGCTGAATGTGATGTTGCCGGTGTTGGCCTTGCCAAGACCTGTCAGTTGACTTCCGTTACCAAAATAATAGTTGGCTGTGATGTTGCCTAAGGTACTGATATTGACATTGCCTAGGTTGCCTAGGAAGTTGGCCACATTGGCATTGCCGTAGTTGCTAGCCACGTTGGTTAAATGTCCGCCGTCGCCGATGATATAGTTGCCGTACACGTTGCCCGATGCGCTGACGTAGCCATCGATCCGTATGTACATGGTTGGATTGCTTTCCAGGAAAGCGGCCACGTTGGCATTGCCATATCCACCCTGTTGATTTAGATTGACCCAGGAATTGATTTCTTGATTGTAGTATTCAATAAATCCACCGCTGTCGGTGTTGAATCTGATGATACCACTAACTGGCTCAGGCGGTCTTACATTGGTTCCGCCAACAGGCAACCCTACTCCGGTACTGCCCGAAGGTATCTGCCTGTTCTTTAAAAAATATCCCATTATATTGAAGTATAACTTGTAACCACTGTGATTGCGTTGGCAATCGATGCATTGGCTTGGATGGTGTCACCGTTGCTTAACAATAATTTTTCTGCGGCTGCATACAGTTGATAGGTATCACCGGTGGTCAACAGTATGGCACTGAGTGCAATGTTGTTGGTGGTAGCACTGCTGCCATTAGGAACCACAAACAGGTTGGCAGTGACATTGCCAGGACTCCAGTTGCACAAGGTCAAACTTGTGATGGCAGTGTTGCCCGAGCTGATATAAACGTTGGCCGGTGTGGTTGTTAGTGTAGCAGTTGCGATGGTCATAATGATCCTTAAAATATTAAACTGTAGACAATGGACTTGCTTTTGCTTATCAGCTCGTCTTGTGCTACATTGGAAGTAAAGTACAGGCCAGTGCCACCAACTCCGGCGGCATTGCTATAGATTATAACTGTGTTGGCGACACTGTTAGGTCTGGCAATATTGGCCAGGGTCTGGAATCCGTTTAGGTAGACATTGCCCAACACTGATGCCTGGCCAGATATGCCCAGGATGTTGTTGTTGAAGTCAAAGGTCAGATTAGGACTGGCACCAAATGTGGTATTGTTGTTGAACTGTATCTGTGTGTTGCTGCCTGCTGCTGAGTTCACACTCAGTAGATTGGCATAGTTGGAAACTGGGTATCCATTGGCCAGTACGCTGGAACTGATTTGCCAGGTATTGGCTGTGGTGTCAAAACGTAATCCAGCAAAGGTGTTGGATGTTTTTTGGGCTATCATGCCCATGTCTGTCAAGGAACCGGTATTGTTAGCAGCCACTGTTATAAATGGACTGCTGACAGTGTTGCCTGTGGTGCTGGTAACGTTGCCGTTGACTACTAGATTAGCATTGATCGTGAATGTACCCTGGCCATCAGGACGCACAGTATAGGTCAGGTCGCCACTGGTATTTTTATATGTTGTCATTCACAGATCCTCTAGGGTATTTATGCGATTTGTTTGACTATAGAACCATAAAAAATCCCGCCGAAGCGGGATTAGTTTTAGTGCTGTCTTAACTATTATGATGTATAGTTGGCTACCTGTGCCAGGGTCAGATTGCCTGTACCGTTGGTCCAAGTAACAGGATCTGCACCAGATTTGGCTGTGGTTATAGCAGCTTCTGTAAATGTGAGACCACGTGTGTTACCCGCAGCTGTAACAATGTTTGCGGCGCCTTCTGCGGCAGCCAACTGGAAAGTTGTTGTGCCGTTGGTGTCAATTACATAGTAGTTGGTTGGGTTAGAATAACCAGTGATCGTGGCATTGCCGGTAAATGCACCACTGACTGAAATAACCGCACCCGATACAATAGTAGTAGCATTGGCAGTAAACCAACCTGTGGTGTTGGCCACTTGCACGTTACTTAATGTAACTGGATTTGTTTCACCAGCAACAAAGAAGTTCACAGCGTAGCGAACAGGAGGTGTTGAGTTGTCCCAGATGTACTTGTTGGTCAAACGAGTAGCATAAACCGTACCGCCGTTGGCATCAAATGTCATATTCATTTGACCTGAGCTGATTGTGCCGCTAGGTGTCAATACACACTGACCAGCGTCGCTGGCTGTACCAGAACCGGATCCGGCATTGTTGGCTGTGAATACATCACCTACCTGTGGGTTGATACCAGCACCACAAGCAGTAAAGTTAGTATTGCCCAAGCTGAGGATTTGATAGCTGAAGCCAGGTGTAAATGATCCGGCTGTCACCGAGTCTTCGCCTGCTACCAAGTACTTGATCTGACTCTTTTGACGAATAATGTGTGCTGAACCTTGCTGACCGTTTACATTGGCAGTGATAGCTACCACTGGATAAGACGATGTAGCCACGTTGGTGTTGCTACCACCAACTACGCCCAAGAATTCTGAAGCTGTCATTCCAACAGGAACCACGGCTGTGCCAGGATCCAAATTGGCAAAACTGTTAAAACCGATATCTGTTGGAGTACCGGCATTTAATTTTTGTATTTTAAGTGGACGACCCATTTTGTTTTCTCCTTAAAGAAGTCCCATGCGGGTTCTAGCCGCTACGCTGTTGGGTTCCCCTTTCAGCATAAAACGCACTATTGCGTTGACTTGTATTTATGGGTTGATAGATATTTTGACTAGGTCAGTGGCTATTATTAAATAAGTCCATGGACATCAACGAAGCTATCAATCTCGGCAACGATTACCGAGCCCAACACAATCCTGAAGCGGCCCTATCCTGTTATGTACAGGTCATAGCGGCCAATCGTCAGGTACCGGCAGCCTGGAACAACTATGGCAACGTGCTGAGAGAGTGCGGTGAACCCGAAGCAGCCATACCTTTTTTAAAGCAGGCTATACGTCTGGACCCTACCAACGAAACTGCTAGATTCAATCTGGCTGTGGCCTATCTCCTGGCAGGCGACTATGAGAATGGTTGGCCTCAGTATGAAGAACGCTGGCAGTACGAGCATCTCAAGGGACTCTTGCCCAATTTGCCACAACCTCGCTGGACCGGACAGGACCTGCAGGGTAAAACTATTTTAATCACCGGCGAACAAGGACACGGTGATAACTTGCAGTTCATACGCTTTGCTAAGAATTTAGCTGATCGCGGCGCCCAAGTCAAGGTAGCGGTCAACAGCAGCCTGGTTCCGTTGTTCCGCAGTATGAGCTGTATCTCAGAATTCGTGGATGATCTGAGCACAGCTGAATTTGATTACTGGACGCCAATCATGAGTATTCCGGGTTATCTGGGTGTTACTTTGGATAATCTTGAGCATGTACAACAGTACCTGTATGCAGATCCTGCTATGATCAAGGCCTGGGGCGACCGCTTGGGACCTAAGAAACGCCTGCGTGTGGGTTTCTGCTGGTCGGGTCGTAGAGATACCTGGATCAACCAGCACAAGGGCATGCCATTCGAAAGCATGCTGGCCTTGATCAAACAAAATCCCACCTATGAGTGGGTCAACCTACAGTGTGATTGCACTGCCGAAGAAGAGGCCGCGTTAGTTGCAGCCGGTGTACAGGCTTACCCTGGTAGCATCCAAACCTTTGCTGATTCAGCGGCCTTGATACATCATATGGACGTGGTTCTTGCTGTGGATACTGCTGTGGCGCATCTTTCGGGCGCCTTGGGTCGCCCAGTCTGGGTCATGTTGAATCAGTTTGCTTTGGATTGGCGCTGGTTGTTGAATCGTGATTCCAGCCCCTGGTACACCACCGCACGCCTGTTCCGTCAGCCCACAATTGGTGACTGGAACACTGTGACAGAAAAAATACACAAGTATCTCAGCTGGTACAAGATCTAGCCCAGGCGAGTCAGGACCCACTGGTCTTGTGGACCGTCGGTAAAGGCTGTGTTGTTTTGATTTTTTAGTATGCTGTAGCCGGGCTTGAGTCGCATTCTTATGGCTTCTTCTGTGGTATCGGTCCAATCGTACAGGTACGAAGGCCACATCTCGGTGCCGGCACCACCGTTTACACAACCAAATCCACCCAGCAGTCTAGTATCATCTACTATGATGATGTCGTTGTAGGGTCTCTTCTGAAGTATTTCTAGTTCGGCCAGGAGCGGTGTTCCTGAACGTCCGTATTTGATTTCATCGCCTATGGCCGTATCACCGGCACTGTAGTGGGCATCTAGGTAGATGGTCACAGGTTCTGGCATGGTGGCCAGCAGTTCTGGAAGCACTGTTTTAGAATTGCCAAGGTGTAGGTGTATGTTGGGGTGATTTTTAAAACGATCTACGCAGTGACGATACCACGTATCACTCAGTTCAACAGAATGAACCTGCTCGTACATATCAGCCACATGACCAATGCCATCACCGCGATAGGTGCCAGTTTCTATATAGTAGCGTGTGGGTTGACGCTGGCTGGCATGATAAAAATGTTCAGTGAGTCTAGGCAATCACTTGCCATTCCATTTGCGATTGGTTCTGGCCCATTCCCAGAAACCTGGATCTCCGGGTTGTGGATCTACTGTGAATATTGACATGATTTATTTTCCTTGTTGGGTTAGCACCAGTTGTTGGTGAGTTCTATAGTGGGTGTCCAGGCGGTCAAAGTGACCGGAAACTTCCAGGCGCCGGCCAAGGCTGGAACTGTGGCTGGATCTGCGCCGCTGGTCCTCCAGGCAGGGTCGGTGCTGTCGATTGGGCTAAGATACATGCGGCCAGAGCCGGCATTGTCGTCAAAACCAGCACGCACTAGACCAATGCGGCCGTCAGCCCACAGGGCCTGGAACACATAACCTGGATAGTTGGTGGTGCTGAGTCCAGCTGCGGCAAAGAAGCTGTCAATGGTGGACTGAGCACTGGGACTGGCACCCAACAACTCTAGATAGTAGTTATACACATTGGAGCCAGGAGGAACAGTATAGTAGGTTCCATCCCACGATCCTCCTACAGCACTAACGGAGCCAAAGTCACCAGCATTGATGGTCAGGCTAGGCAAGGGTGTGGTGTTGGTGATGGTGATAGGATAGTTGACAGTAAACGGATAAGTCAAGCCTTCGCTCAAATACATGATCAAGGGCGAAATACCGCTGATGTATGCTGTGCCGTTGGTAGCGGTGCTGCCGGCACCCAAGGTAATGTTATAGAATGCCGGTCCTGGCAGAGTATTTAGGAAGGTGTTGTTACTGGTTGTGGTAGATAAGACTAGGAAACCAGTGCCGGTGCTGGGACCGCTTGCGGAAAACAAAGGACTGTTGATGGTAAAACCAGTAGGGTCGTTTACTGTAGCTGTGCTGTCTTCCAGTTGATTTCCAGCTATGACAGGTGGGCTCATTTCGGCATAGCCAAAGGAGCCGTCAACTCCGGGAGTTGGAGTACTGCCGCTGACCGCACCCATTTGCCAACCGGGGCCTACCTGCCATCCGTTTTGTATCTGTACTGTGAATGCTACCATGATTCTGTTCCTTGTGTTATCTGTTACTTATGCCTGCGGCCAACAAAAAAGCACCTTGCGGTGCCTTCTTGCTCTTCCCATCCCGAAGGACAAGATGATTCTGTGCTTCTCTGATTAGGAGAATGACAAGTTTTGTACAGCGATCTCGCCAACATAGTCAGCTGCGTTACCGAAGCTGGATGCTGTGTTGGTCAACTCTACGAAACCATAACGTGTCATGAATGATACGACTGGTTCGAAAGTTGATGGATCTAATACAACACCACTGCTCATTAAAGGAATGTATGGGCAATAGAACGCGGCAGCATCTGCCTCGCTTGTACCCTTATAGCCTACTAACACGCTTTGTGTATCTTGAGCATAGCTGTTTACAAACACACGCATTGCACCGTTGAGTGTACCAACAAACTTGGTGTTTGTAGGTGCTTCAAATGTGCCTTCTGTTGTGCGAGCAAAAGCTGAAGTTGTTGCAGACTGCAATACAGTCAAGGAAGCTGGAGATACAACACACCAGTTACCAGCGCCACGACGTGTACGCTGAGCGATCAAGTTAGCAACGCGGTTGATCAACACTGCCAAAGCGGCGTGCTCATCACCAACGAATGTTGCTGTACCGGATACAGTAGCTTGGTTGTATGTGTACTCTGTAGCTGCCAATGTCTGGAGGCTCAAGAGGATCTCTTGGTCGATCTCAGCTGTGATCTCTTGTGCAAGAGCAGCCATGATCTCTGCTTCAACGTCAATGCCATGCATGGCTTGTGCGTCTTGTGCAGATTCAAATGTCCAACGAGCTTGTAACTTGCGTGTCTTAGCTTCAACAGCTTGTTTCAAGATCTGTACGGAAATTTGCTTACCGCCTGTACCTTCCATTGTTGCTGTGTTGTTACCAGTGTAACCACTAGCTGTTGTTTGGCCTTGTGGTACAGTGGAGTATGCAGTAGCGATTGTGAATGGGCTCAAAGCTTCTTGGCCAGCTGTAACACTGGTAGCAGCTTGTGAGTTATCCTGCAAACTCTGTGCATAACGAACACGCAATGTGTGGATTTGACCAACAGGACCTGTCATTGGCTGTACGCCGACCAACTCGTTAGCGATAACAGTTGGCATAACACGTCGAATCACTGGCAGAATCACACGGTTTAATGTAGCGATGTTACCAGAACCAGTTGAACCAGAAGTTGCATTTTCACGCAAGTACTTCTTGGTATTTTCAAGGATTACACTCATGGAATTGCGCTTGGAGCCTGTGAGGCCTTCTAGCAACGCATCCTTGGTTTCGTCCCAACGACCTTCTAATAATTCTTGTGACATTTAAGTCTCCTTTATTATGTCTTTGGTTTACAGCCCTGCCAAACGCTTTAGATCGATCACGTTGGATTGTTCTTCAACTTGATCTGCATCTGGACTGCGGGCAGATTTATCGCCAGTGGCTTCGGATAATGATTCTACAATCACCTTGGAGGCTTTTGTGGAACGATCTTCTAAAACCGCTGGTAGATACTTTTCAAAAGCACTGGACAAACGTGTTGTCTGTACGCTTTCGAGCAAATTACGCATCACTTCTGCTTTTTCCTTGTTCAAAGGAGCCAGCAATTCCTCTAAGGCAGCTTCACGCTGATTAGATTCTTTGATGATACGTATTTCGCGTTCTTTGTTTTCAACCAGGACTTTCGCCTTCTGGGTGAATTTGATGGCTTCGGCCAATTTAGCATCTTTGGCAGCGATTGTGTCATGCAGTTTACGAACTTCTTGCTTCTCATTTAAATGAGTTGCGCCAAATTCACTGGCATACGCTTCAAAAATGCGACGACCAAAATTGTTCTCGCGAGCAACCTTGATGTCTTCTTTCAACTGACTGAGTTCACCCTTAAGATGTGTGCTAACAGCGTTGGACATCTTCTTGGCGCTTTCTGTTACAAAACGTGCCTTGAGTGTTTCCAACTGAGCGCGAGCTTCACGCACCAAACGAACTTTTGTGTTGACCACATCTTGTTTGTCTGTTGCAAATTCTTGAATCTCGCGTGCCAGTGCATGTACTACGAAACTTTCCAGTTTCTCAATACCTTCACTGTGCATCTTGCGATCTTTGCGCAGTTCGCCAATTTCTTCAGCAAGTTTGGTAACCATAAAGTTGTTGAACTTTGTGGCTGACTCTTTCATCTTGCTTTGGAAACGGACGCGATCTTCTGCGAGTGCTTGCTTTTCAGCTTGTACCTGCTCGAGTTCTGCGGTTAGACCTTCTGTTACCATACGATCCAGGGCTTCCACCATCACTGACTTGTCATGCTCATAGCGTTGTGCAAACTCTTCGCGGAGTTCTGCACGTACCTGTTCACGAGCTTCGTTCAACTTGGCTTCCCATGCTTCTGAGATTTGCTGTTGAGCTTCTTCGTTGATCAGATCGCTATCTAGTAACGGTTTAATAGCATCTAGCATATTATTTCCCTTCAATCTTGAGACCACGGATCAGACGAACTACTTCGTCCTTGACGTATCTCTGTGCTTTGTTGCTCTTGGCTGGGTCTTTGAACATGTCCAACAGGCGTTGTCCACCGGCATGATTTAACAGGCCTTCGTAGATCGCTGTGGGGTATGCATTTGGAGCACTTGGCTGAGCAACCACATCTACAGTGACGATTTCAAAGTCACTGACATGTCCGTTATGGTCGTTGACATTACCGCTGCCACGACTACTAACACCTAATTTCACACCCGACTGCAACATGGTCTTGACCAGTTCGCCCATGGGTGTTGGCAATATCTTTAATGTGCCCATGCCAGCTGGACCTTCCATCCACATTTTTTCAATCATGTGACTCACACGATCTAGATTGATTTTCAAATCATCTGGATGATCAACTTCGCCCAAAACTGAGTGACCGGTTTTGATCTGTTCGTTGATGGTATCAACTGCCTTGGCAATTTCATTTACAGGATATACACGCTCGTTGGCGTTTCTTACGCCGCCCTCAATGCAAACACCACGTAACTTCATGGTCTTGCCAGAGCCATCGTGGGCTTCCTCAGTGAGCAATTCAATGCCCGCCTGAGTGAAGCTTAGATGTTCTTTTAGATATCGAGCCATATCTCTGAATTAACCTTTTGGAAAAGGTGTTTTTGTGTTTACACCAGCGGCTTGTGCTGTAACTGGCTTGGGTGCAGCTGCTAACTTGCTGTTGGCTGTGCCTTTGCCTGGTACATTCTTAAACTTGCCTGCTTCTGGCAAATCGCCAGATTTTGGTGCTGGACGGCCTTGAGCTGTATCACCGGTCATTTTGACTGGGCTCGCTGCCATACCTTTTGCGCCACTGTTAAAAGCAACTACGCTTTTGTTGTTGGCACCATCATCGCCGTGTGTTGGAGCTGGAACCTTGTCTAATGTGACATTTTCCATCATTTGGTCATCGGCAAAAGCCATGGTGTCGTCTTGTGCCAATGCATCACCGGCCAATTCTTCACCTTCTTCGCCTGCCAAATCACTGTGCTCACCTTCTTCGCCGGCCATCAATGACTCAAACTCGGCCATCAATTCGTCTAACTTGTCTTCCAAGTCAACCACGCGATCTTCGATGTCGCCTTCGTCATGGTCTTTTTCCATGTCGTGTGTGAGGTCTTCGCCGTCTTCTTCGGCTTCGTCGTCAAACTCCTCGTCGTTTTCCATCATGCCGGATTCGTCGGTTTCAACGTCGTCGATCAAGTCATCAGAAGCATCGCCGCCAATGGACTCGTCCATTTCTTCTTCTTCCATGCTTTCGTCTAATTCTTCTTCTGCAGATTCATCCAACTCTTCTTCTGCATCTTCTTCCTTAGCTTCGTCAAGATCTTCTTCTTCCTCATTCATGAGGTTCTCATAGATTTCGCGGCTTTTCTCAACCACGATATCATGGAATAATTCTTTGGCTTTCGCCTCTTCATCATTGATCACGTATTCGATCAACTGTTCAAATTTCGATGTCATATTTTTTCCTCCAAAGTTATGGCTCGTGGAATATTTACACGTGAGAGGAAATATGTGTACTTTTGAGGAGGAAAACTGGTACTTTTATTACGGAATCGTAATAACTGGTACCGTTTTTACATGACCGGCGCAGCCGGGGCTGGTGCGTACTGCTTCTTGACCAGCTTGAGTTTTTCTTTGTATTCGTAGCTACGCACATCGTTCATCTGGCGCAATTTGCTGATTTGACGCAGAGTTAGACGTGTCTTGCGCAGGTTCTTTAGCGTGGGCTGACTGTTATCTTGGCTGAGATCTTGATAGGCCTCAGGACTTTTTTGGTATATTTCGTTCAGGATCATGCTGTATTTATTAGATACCGGGTATAGTAGGAGCCGCTCCGCCGGGTGCTGGTGGTGCTCCTGCGCCGGGTGCTTGTCCTGCTACCGGAGCCTGAGCTCCTGCTGCGCCAGCTCCAGGAACTATTTCGGCACCGGCTAGTTCTTCGCCGGCGGTGATATCGCTTTCCAAGCCAGCCGGGGTGATGCCCACTGATCGTAGATCCTGCCCTTGGGTGGTTTCCAGTTCAGGTTCTTCGCGCTCTTCTCTCCAGGCCTGTTCATTTTCCAGGATTTCCTCGTCGGTCAAGCCTAGATAGCGTTTTAACATGAAGCGTTTGCTCATGTAGGGCAACTGCTCCAGCTGTGTAAAGGCCTGTATGCGAGTGTTGTCCATTTCAGCCTGGCGATAGGTCGCAAAGTTCTGTGGTGGAGTAAAGGTAATGTTGAACAGACTGGAGTCAATGTTGAAGCCTCTCCAGTGCAAGAACATCTTGAATTCGTCATCCAACTTCTGCATGATCAGGTTCTGTAGACGTTTGCAGTACTGATTAAAGCGATATTCCTGTATCAAGGCCGTGCCCACACGTCCGTCGTTCATGGGCAGGCTAGAATCGTCTGGGCCGGTGGGTAAGTAACTAGAAGGCACACGCAGACCACGGGCCATCTTGTTGTTGAAATATTTTAAGTCGTCGATTTCGCCCAGATTTGTTCCGCCAGGCAGGACTTCTACCGAACTGCCACGACCGTCTGATGCGCTGGGGAAAAAGTAGTCTTCGTTGATGCTGAGTGGATTGTAGCTGGCATCCATCATGTTGGCGCCGCCACCGGTGTTGGTAGGAATGCGTCGTTGATGCATTTCGTTTTTGACCCGTTCCACAAAGGCCATGGCCATGTGGCTGGGCATGTTGCCCACGTCAATCTTGAACACTCGGCGTTCTGGGGCTCGCTGTACACGATAGATCAGTACAGAGTCTTCCAGCAGTTCTTTTTGCTTGTAGACCTTGAATATGTTTTCCAGGATGCTTTGTCCAAAGGGCCAAAAGTAGTCCAGGCCTTCGTTCAGGCTCAGGTGTACTATGTGGCGAGCATCCAGACAGCTTTCGTTCATGGCCTGTGTAAAACGACTGTTGCCGGTGCCACCACCTGCTCCACCATAGCCACCGCCGTTGGGCGCGGTATAGTTGGTTTGTCCTGCACTTCCTGTGGCTCGACTCACATAGTAGTCACTTGTGGTCTTCTGGGCCATGCTCATGTTTTGGAAATTGGGGTTGATATCACGTATGATATACTGCTCAGGACGCTTGCCTTCTGACTCGTTTACAATGATACGGGCCACCTTGACCATGTCAACCCAGTACATTTCAAAGGTTTCTGGGTCGCGTACAAACACCTGATCGCCGTACTTGATCACATTGCGGAACAGCTTGAACATGCGCTGATCAAACTTGTTTAGTTTGGTCCACTGTTGCAACTGTTTCTTGATGATTTCAATTTCGTGATCGGTGGGCTTGTCACGGAAGTGTATGTCAAACGGTGTTTCGTTGTCGTCATTCAGCTGGGTGCTGAATTCAGCAATGATGTCTAAGCAGGCATTGACTTCTGAATCTTGATCCATGTTTTCGTATTGGTTGTAGCGTTCAATACGATTGGGGTGTCCCGAGTACACTTCGGGCAAGCGGCTGGCATAGTTGCGGAAGCTGAAGTCGTTGCCGGTGCCAGGTGTTTCGTCGGCACTACCGCGCTGGCGCTGATAGCCTGGCATGCCGAATTGGTTCTGTCCAGAAATGGGACTCAGTTGGCCGCCGGTATTTGCGACCTTGAAGTATTTTTTCCAACCTTTTTTACGGTTGTTGTCGTTGTCTGCCATGGTAGTATATTTAGCGGATTATGACTGGCGCTGTAATATCTTCTTGTTGACAGCCAACAGTTCTTTTTGTGTTTGATTCAATTCGGCAAAGTGTTTGCTCAGGGTGGACGATTCGCTTTGTCCAGAAGTTCCGCCGCCTGTGAGCATTTGCTGTGCCTGTGCCACCTGATTTACGGCCGGACCGGTGGGAGCCTGTGTGTTGGCCATGGTGTTTTGGTAGCCCGATGTAGGACCCGCAGGAACTGCGGCAGCACCGGCGGTATTGCCGGTTGAGGCCATGGCCGAGCCACCGATCTTGTTGTAGGTGCCCATCCAGTTGGCTTGATACTGCTGGGCAGTGAGTCCGTTGTTGGCTGCCAACTGCTGTGGCGACATTTGGCCTTGCAGATTGCCAGTGTACCAGGCATTGGGTACCTTGCTGACATCACCACCGGCCTGCTTGAGCAGGTTCTGAACATAGTTCTTGGCCACAGCATCTTGTACTTCTTTGGGTGCATCTTTGGCGCTTTTGAATTCAGTTCCTATGCCGGCCTTTTTGGCCTGTTCTTTCCAGGTGCTGTCAATAAACTGATATGCTCCAGATGCCGACGATCCCTTGGCCTGGGCCGCATAGTTGCCACCTGACTCTCTGGTGCGTATGGTGGCCAGGACCTTGTCCACATCAGAGGCATTGGCCGGAACCGTATTGTCGGATATTTTCTTTAGGGCAGCCGCACTTTTGGCATCGTCCAGGCTTTGAGGTCCTGTGGTTCCGCCAGCACCCTTGGGTCCAATGGCTTTAACCGCGCCTGCGCCAGCACCGGTGATGCCGTTCAACAGGTCAGTAAAGTACTGCAGGGCCTTGGTCACAGGCATGATGCCTATCTGTTTGAGATCCTGCAGGCTGTCACGTATGTCACGCTGTGCTCTAGCTGTTTTGGCCAAGGCATCGGTGGCGGTGTCGGTGACTTTCATTTCACCGTCGGCCTGTTTTTCTGAATCTTTAAGATCTTTAGCAGCCTGTGCTTTACGAATTTCAGCTAGATTTCCGTATACTTCCATTGATTGGCCGGCAGTTGCTAATAGATCAGCATTTTTCAAAGTACGAGCGCCATTTTCTTTCATGGCCGCCTGAATATCTTCCATGCTGGCACCTTCTCTGATCATACGGGCCGCATCTGGGAATGAGCGTAGGAACTGTTGCGCTTCTTTGCTATTCATCATGCCGGTGCTGAAGTTGCGGAACATTTGCGCGGTGCCTTCGCCGTACTGCTTGGTTATGACGGCGTTGAGAGCGTCATTGCGATCAGCTATAGCACCCATATTTTTGGCTCTCAGCAACTCTTGACTGGCTCCGTATCTTTCTTCAGCTGCTGCTTTTTCTCGTATGGCCAACTGCTCGTCGGCTGTGGCGCCGGTCAGCTTGGTCAGGCGCTCCTGTTGCATGAGATATTCGGCAGCACCTTGTTCCAGTTCTTTTTGACTCTTGAGCTGTGCTTGCCCGGTTATCTGCTGTATCTTTAGATAGTTGGCAATACCCTTGTTTTCTTCCTGTACAGTGACACCCATTTTTTCCAGTTGCAGACCCAGGTCGCTATCTCGTATGCCTTTGGCCATGTCAGCAAAACGTTTGGTGCCTTCGTTGACCGTGCCACCCAGTGCCGCCAAGCTGTCAGAGTTTTCTTTGACCACTGCGGCCATGTCGCCCAGTTGCTCCACACCATAGCCCAACTTCTGCATGCTGTTGTACAGGCCTTCGACACCTTCCGCTCCAGTGGCACCGGCACGACTTATGTCTTGATAACCTTTGAACAGGGTATCGGCCTGCTTGGCCACCGCGGCTGCATATTGCAGTGCGCCTTTGACGATGAGAGCACCGGCACGACCCCATGGACCTGCATCACTGGCCCATTTTTCTATGTAGTCTCCACCTTTTCGGAGTGCATCGCTGTATTCGCCGACGCCTTTGCCACCGTCGGTAAGGTTGCTGGCCATGTCTTTGAAACTGCTTTTGAACGCCTGTCCTGCGGCCTTGAGATTGTCAGTGTAGTCCTTGACGCCACGCTGGGCATCTTTGAACCGTTTGGTCATTTCCTCGGAAGCCCGGCCATTGGCCTTGACCTGATTTTCGTACTCTTCGAAGATTTCTTGGATTTCTTCCGGGGTCATTTGATTTGCCATAACTATATTTACCGAGGTAAAAAATGAGCCAAACTAACCCAAATCCACTAAGCCAGTACTTTAGACAACCGGTGATCTACATCAAACTGCCCAGCGACGGCAGGTTTTATCCAGCCGGAACCTTAGACATGCCGGCCAATCACGAACTGCCAGTCCTGCCCATGACAGCCATAGACGAGATCACCTATCGTACTCCTGACGCCCTGTTCAACGGACAGGCCGTGGTCAATGTCATACAAAGCTGTATACCTGCCATACGCGATGCCTGGGCAGTACCAGCCATGGACGTGGACACCATACTGATCGCCATACGTGTGGCCACCTACGGACACGACATGGAGTTTGGATCCATCTGCCCCAAGTGCAACGCCAGTGCCGATCGCACCTTGGATCTACGCACCGTGCTAGATCGTGTAAAAACACCCAACTATGATGCCAGTGTGACCAGTGGTGACATGGAGTTTTTCTTCCGTCCCTTGCAGTATCGTGACATCAACGAAAACAATCAGCTACAGTTTGAAGAACAGCGTCTGTTCCAGATGTTGCCCGATCCTGACATGCCCGAACGTGAAAAGATCGGCAATCTCAGCGAGGCTCTCAAGCGCATTACCCAGGTCACGGTCAAGGCCTTGGCACAAAGCATAGCTGCTGTGCGTACTCCGCAGGCTATGGTAACCGAAACGGCCTTTATCGAAGAACTCATGCTCAACTGCGATCGTGCCTTGTTTGCCCGACTGCGTGATCACATCATTGAAATCAAGAGCCAGGCTGAAATGCCCGATCTGGACGTGGTGTGTGACGAGTGTGCAAATGAATACAAACAGAGCTTGACCTTGGACATGTCGAGTTTTTTCGCACCCGCCTCTTAGTCTTGGACTCTGACGAGATTTCCAAGATGATCGAAGGTATGGACAAGGAAGTCTTGGAAATAAGACAAGAGGCTATCAAAATGTCCTGGTACATGCGTGGTGGTCTCAGCTATGATCAAGCCCTGCAACTGAGTGTGGCTGAGCGCAACATAATCAGTAGCTTGATCAAAGACAATCTGGATACTACCAAAAAAACTGGATTGCCATTTTTCTAATGTTGGATTTAGCCACTGTTACTGCCGATATCAACCACTGGGTTGAGAACTTTGTGGAAGTTCCGCATCCGGCCTTGGGCGGCTGGGCTCCGTGTCCTTATGCCCGACAGGCCCGGCTCAATCAGGAATATGACCTACGCCTAGGCGCCAGTCCCGGCTACGATCTAGTGGGCATGTCACAAAACAAACTGGGCGACAAAAAGGTTGTGATATTTGTATACGATCCTGCCACAATCACAGCACAAGAGCTAGAAGGCTACACCAACTACTACAATCGCTTGTGGTTGACTGGGCAGGATCTCATTGCCTTGGCAGATCATCCTGCAGATGTTGAACAGGTCAATGGTGTCACGATGAATCAAGGACAGTATGCACTGTTGTTGGTGCAGAGTCTGAGTGAGCTAAATGAACGAGCCCAGTTGCTGGGCTCCAAAGGATTTTATAGTGATTGGTCCGACGACTATGCTAGATCCGTGTTTGCACATCGTAAAGATCCGCGACCGACTTGATTCGACTGTCACGTCGACACAAGCGGCGGTATTCGTCCACATCGGTGCTCCAGACATCACCGGTCCACCACTCAAAACCTGCAATGTCAGCCTTGTACAGGCTGCTGCGTTCGTAGCCGGGGCCCAGATATACAAACTCGTAGCCTTCCTGTTTGGTCCAGGCAATTTCGTGTTCTAGACTACGTGTGCCTAATCTGCTAGCTGGCAAGCTGTAGTCCCACACAAACAAGGCAGTTTCTATGGCCTGGGGTGAGTAGTGACGCAGTTTGGCCCAGGCCACAAAGTCACCCGAATCTGTATGGTAGGCCATGAAACGATCCTGTGGCAGGTATTCGTTGACTTCAAAATACTTTTTGAATCGTTTGTAGTAGCAGTAGGCCGTGTAGATATGATCCATTTCAGTCAGGGGCAAGGGATCTGCCAGCACATGTGCGGTAGGCATCAATTCATAGTTGGTATTAGCAGTGCGAACTCTAGTGCTACGGCTCTGATACCAGCGCGGAGCTCCGTCACGCACAGTCAACAAGAATCCAAACTCTAGAGCCGCTGTGTACTCGTGTTCGGTCACATCCTCCAGTTCACAGTCAAAGTGAAAACACTCGCCCTGCTCCTGGTGGCCAAAATTATGATTGAACTTAATTTTCATATAATTATGTATGTATATTATAACCAAAGGAAAAATAATGGATCTCTACACTATCTGGGCCAACAAGGAAGGTGACATATCAGACCTTGAATTTGTTGAAAATATGAGAGGCTTTTTACAGCATCTTGTAGATGAAGGTAAAATGTTATCATTTAGAATAACAAGATGTAAGATGGGATTTAGATCTGTGGCAGATATGCCAGAGTGGTTCATAATTATGGAATTCCGCGACATGGCACAAATTGATGACGCTTTCCGTCGCGTTGCTCCACTAGAAGGAGAACTCGAGGACAAGCATAGAAGCTTTAATCAGTTTGTGTCTGGGGACATCCAGCACGCCTTGTGGAGAGATTATCCGGATGTTTTTGAATAAATAAAGGTGTAGTTCGCGGCACGCCAATGCCCAACTACTCTAACAGTTGAAAAGGAACTATCAGCAATGATATTTACAAAAACAAATCCACCTACAGGCTTTTATGTTTATGCGTATCTACGCAAGTCCGATAATACACCTTATTATATAGGTAAAGGGCAAGAAGGTCGAGCCTGGGGTAAGCATCATTTTAAAATACCAAAAGATAAATCTAAGATTATTATTGTTGAGTCTAACTTAACAGAACTAGGTGCTTTAGCCATAGAGCGTAGATTAATTAGATGGTATGGACGCAAAGATATCGGCACAGGTATCTTAAACAATAAAACAGACGGTGGTGATGGCTCGTTAAATCTGTCATCTGCTACCAAACTTAAAGTTAGTAAATCACTAACGGGTAGAGTCCCGTGGAACAAAGGTAAGCAAACAGGTCCGCGATCTGCTGAATCCATTGCTAAACAAAGTGCCAGCACAAAAGGTAAACCCAAACAGTCAACGAAAAAGATGAAAGGGCATACTCCTTGGAATAAAGGAAAGAAAGTTGCTGAATTACTTTCCCTTGAATCGAGAGCAAAGATAAGTGCTAGACACAAAGGCAAACCAAAGTCAGTCGAACATAACCTTAAGAATAGTCTAGCTCAGAAAGAGTATCAAAGACTTAAACGATTATCTATTACTTGAGATCTCTTAGAGAGATCTGTTCTTTTCGCTGTGCTCAAGAACTTGTTTGTCTTTCGCATTATCCAGATTAATCGGTCACAATTCACCGTATGCACGGTGAACTGACTTCTACATTATCCGAGTAGCACTGTCATTTGTTATAAAGAGATTCGTTTTCACGATGGAGGCGGTTGACCGGTACCCCCTACTCTAGCTTCACATATCAACGGAACCCTAGTGACCCAATAACAAAACCAAGTCCTACGAGCATGGGTCGTATCTTTTTCAACGGAGCCCAAACCATTTGCTGCCTTTAGTTAGCAGTTGCCTTTCACACGCAAGCTATTCCGGACCGGGTATCTCACCGTTCCTCCTTGCGAGTCGAGCTACCTCGACCAAACAGAGTGTGTTGTTGCCTGTCTAAGTTTGTATTTTATTTTTGATGTGACTACCATGTATGCGGCACACTATCTGGCCGTTGTAGTAGTTGTCTGACTCTAATACTCTATGATTAAATTGCTCTCTAGCTTCTATGTAACTGCATTCGGCCTTGGATCGGCAATAAAATAATATTTCTCTTGTGAAGTTGTCTGAGCCTAGCTCTGCAATGTCTTTGTTGAGTTGATCGTTGCTGCCATAGTATAGTTGCCAGTCTGAGTCTATTTTGGTTCTGATTCGTTTCTTCTTCTTGTTGCCGTTCTTGAGTCTTACTACTTTATAGGTTGTCTTGCTAAACTTTGCTAATTTTTTTCCAATATATTTCCGGCCAGATAGTTTATTTGTGATCAAATAGACAAATCCGACACAGTCTTCGGGTAGTTCT
>Ga0208498_1000027_pt1 | contig 63131 bp, 56 predicted proteins | sample CryBogCBE12Aug09_FD_185502 | JGI IMG/M metagenome (GOLD analysis project Ga0208498, IMG submission 185502) | Freshwater microbial communities from Crystal Bog, Wisconsin, USA - CBE12Aug09 (SPAdes) (version 2) | ecosystem: Environmental > Aquatic > Freshwater > Lake | place: Crystal Bog... | reverse complement strand
AGCGGTGGCGGGAATCGCGGCGGCCGACGCGGTGGAGGCGGCGCTGGTGCCGGCCGAGTTGGTGGCGGTCACGGTGAAGGTGTAGCTGGTGCCGTTGGTCAGACCGGTCACGGTGCAGCTGGTGGTGGCACTGGTGCAGGTGAACGAACCAGGGCTCGAGGTCACGGTGTAGGAGGAGATCGCGGCACCACCGGTAAAAAATGGTGCTGACCAGGACACTAGTGACTGCCCATTGTTATACGACGTGCCGCTCACCGTGGTCGGCTGATTCGGAGCGGTCGCGGCGACCGTGAAACTTTGGGATACGCCCGTGACTCCGAGGTAATTCACGCCCGCAGCAATCGACGGCGTCAACGTACAGGTGCCGGGTGCAATGTACGTAACCGTAAGTCCTGAAACCGTGCAGTTCGAGAGCGTTGATGAACTCAGCGACTTTGTCCCGTCACCGTTCGAGATCACAGTAAAGGTTGCCTGTGCACCATCAAGTGCGCTGGTCGGAATCGTGAACGTCGGCGTTGTCGGCGTGGCCGCGTGGACAACTATTGACTGAACGACAGTCGCAGCGGCCAGATAGTTCGCGCTCTGGGGATCGTTGAACGAAACAGTGCACGTACCGACACCGACAAATGAGACCACCGTGCCGCTCGTGGTGCAGATACCGTTCGGACTGGAGGTCACGATCGGAGGGATGCCAGAGGTATCGCCCGACGTCGTTGCGTATGTACCGCCGAAAATGGCATTCGATGGGGCTGTGGAGTAGACCGTTACGACATTGCTTCCACGCGCGACCGAGAAAGTTTGCGTCACTGTTGGCGCTTTCGCGAAGTTGCCACTTCCCGCATCATCAAAGTTCAGAGTGCACTGCCCCGCCCCCACAAATGAGACTTGATTCGATTGGACCGAGCAGATTGTCGGGGTAGCCGACGAGACTACGGGAACATCACCGGAGGTCGCACTCGCACTAGGCGTGTACGGCGCACCGTTTACCGCCGCCGAGGTGGGCGCCGACGAAGAAATGGTGATCGTATTGGCCGCAAAGAGATAGAACGTCTGCAACACCGACACTGCGGCTGCCCAACTGGCATTACCTGGATCGGAAAAGCTAATACCGCACAGTCCTTGACTCAGGAACAAAATCGATCCGGAGGTTTGAACGCGACAGATATCTGTCGTCACTGACGCGTAGGAGGGGACATCGCCCGACGTTGACGTTGCGGCTGGCGTGTAGGAGTTACCGACGTACGCCGGCGACGGGGGTGTTGACGTCACCGAAATGATGCTGATGGGCTTTTGCACGGTGAGGGTCGTCGACTGCGAGAAACCGTCGATCGAGACGGTCAATGTGTACGTACCCGGCGCACTAATCGAACAGTTGGCGTAGGTTTCTACGCCCGAGGAATAGGAACCGACGCAACCACTCAGGACCCCCGGACCGCCACTTACCGAAATAGAGGATGTCTTAGGAAAGTACGACGTGACGACAATATTTTTACTGTCCTCGACACTTACGGCAGGTTGCGCGTAGAACGCACTCCCGGCATAGGCGCCGGAGGGTGGCGTTGTGAAGACCAATTGGGCCGCTGCCCCAGCGGCTGCGATCGGCGCCGGAGCCGGGTCTGTGACCACGAACGTGCTGCTGTACTGCTGGCCAGTCGACGTTTGCGTTACCGTCACGGTGATTTGCTGGGGCGCATTTGTCGTGCAGGGATTGGTCGAGCTAAAGGATTGTGTCGTCGGATTCCAGTACTGCACCCCTGACACGACTGCCGAGTAGCCAGAGGGTGCGGTCAGTGGAAGCGACGTCACCGAGGCGCCACAGGTCATCATGGCCTGGGTCGATTGCACCGAACTCGCCACGCGGCTGTCCAGTGACTTGAGGGCGGTATTCACGGTCGACAGTGACTGGTGCTGCGAGGAAGCCGAGAACGACGTCGCAAATGCGGCGAACAGCGCCACCGTGGCCAGAGCGAGAATCACGACGGCGAGCAGCACCTCCACCAACGTATCGCCACGCTCATTTGCGCAGGACGAAGCACCGGCCTCACGGGCCGCCAGGTGACTCCGGATAACTGTCGCAACGTTTTTCATGAATTCCATCTCAAAGAGTACCGGAGCAACCGACTAATTGTCTGTGAAATATCACAGACAGCGTGAGTGCACCGAGTGCCGGAACCAGACATTAGGGGACCAAAATGCCGAAGGCCACACCCTCGAGGCCCGCACCCTTAAACGTGGCTTGCAGTGTTGTCGTGCCGTTGGTGGGGGGCGTAACCCCAACCATGAGAGTGCCCGTTCGCTTGGACGTACTCGAACTTTGGAACGTCGATGTGCAATTAACACTCTTCGTGGGAGTCCCGGTGAGGAAGCTCTGCGGCGTGATGCCACCAGCCGCCGTATTGGTGTAGGTGGCGAGGTTGCAGGCATTCCCCATTGACGAAGTCGGCGTATTTGGCAACAATGAAAAGTTCAGGTTGGACTGAAACTGAATGTACTCGGACGGGTCCGTCGTTTCCGCGTCAACGCCGACCACTTCGTAGCCCGTCGCGCCGACACCACCGGGCGCCGTCAGCGAAATTTTGGTAAACGTCACCACAGTCGGCAAGGTCGACTGAGTGTTTTGATACAGGGCGGGATCGGTGCACGACGTCGTGCCAAATCCATTCGTAATAGTGGCGGTCGACGTCGGGCAACCAACACCGGTATAAAAAGGTGTTCCGTTGATGTCGTTGCCCATAAATGCGCCAGTCCACGTCGGCAGGGTTGCCGGAATAACGGGGGCACCTTGAATCTGCACATTGAAACTAAGTGAATAACCGCCCGGCACAGATTGCACCACGTTAAGACCGGCCGGGGACTGCGCGGCCGCCAAGTTGGCAGGAATTGATAGCAATTGAAAATTCATGAAGCAGAGTTTGGAGGCGTATGTTCCGGTGCCCGGTAACGCAAAATTGCAACTCGTTGTCGTTGCCGGCGATCCGAGTGAGGCTGCCACCGTTGAGTTGCTCGTTTCAGGAGCGGCGTTGAGCGTGAAGCTGTAATTCGTACCCGACGTCGGCGAGTGTTCCGTGATTACGTACGAGAACGCTGACACGCTGGTCGCGGCAATCCACGAATTGGTGATTGACCCGGCGCCACTGGCGCACGTTGGTACGGACGTACTGCACGTAACCGACAGGCCAGTAGGTGCCGCCGTCAGCACGTTGTAGGCGAGGGTCTGCGTCGTAGTCGCGCCGGCAACACACTCCTCACGCACCAGATTAACCTGGCCGGCCACCGACGCGGGGACGTAGTCATACGACACCAGCGTGTTGGTCGAGTCCCACGAAAGACCTAAGACTTGGGTGCCGCTTCCGCAGGGCAAGGTTGTCCCACCTGCACCAGTTGGCAGGGTCGGAATCGGATTCGTGGTCACGAGCTGCGCGCTCGTGACGTCAGCATTCAAGACCGCTGTGGACACCTGCGTGTCAGACGCATTACCGAGGCGCAATGCCACGCTCCCCTGCAGTTTGAACACGGCAACTAACCCAATGGCGAGTGTTCCCATGATCAACGGGAGAATCCCGATGACGATAAGAAGCTCAACCAACGTGAAGCCACGTTCTCCGCGACGGCGCACTTTCGTCATTAGGGGTGATTCACCTGAGCGTAAATGCCGTACATCGCGGAAATAAGGGCCACCGCCACGAAACCGACGACGACGCCCATCACGATAATGATCAGAGGTTCGAAGAGCGACGTGGCGCGATCAAGCTTCGTCTCGAGCTCACGGTTGTAGTACGAGGCCGCAACTTCCAACTGCTGGTCGAGCGACCCGGTTTCTTCCCCCACTCGGAACATCTGACGAGCGGCCCCGGGGAAGAGCCCCGTTCGAGCGATTGGGCCAGCGAGTCCCTGACCTTCCATCATTTCGTCGCGCACTTTTTCGAGAGCCACTCGGTACACGGCATTATTCGCCGAATCCGCCGTAATACCCATCGAACGCGGCAGGTCGACACCCGCGCGCAGCATGGACGAAAGTACTCGACAAACACGCTCGAGGATTGCCGTTTGAGCGAGGTCACCGACCAGAGGGAGCCGAAGCAGAATGCGGTCGAGGAATGCTTGACCGCGCGAAGATCGGCGCATCGCAATGAATCCACCAGAAATCGACAAAATGACAATGGCAATGGCCCACCACCACGTCTGTCCAAAGGCCACCGAATTGAGGAGGAGCTGCGTGATGAATGGCAACTTGGCGTGGAGGGATTTGAAAAAGACGACAAAGCGTGGCAGGACGAAATTACCGAGAATGATGATCGTCACGGCGGCCATCACCGTCACCACCGCTGGGTAGATCAATGCTGACGTAATTTTGGACCGAGCCTTCATGTCGCGGTCAATGTAGTCGGCGAGTTGGCTGAGGACACCGTCGAGGTTACCCGTGAGCTCGGCGGATTCCAGGATGCCAACGTAGAACGCGGGGAAGGCCTCCGGGTGAGAGGCTGCGGCAATGGCAAAGGTGTCGCCCGCACGCAGGTCATCGACCATTTGCAACAAAATGCCACGTAGCAATTTGTTTTGCGTTTCTTCGAGAATGACTTCCAGCGCTTCCATAATTGGAATGCCCGAGCGAATGAAGACCGCCAGCTGGCGCGTGAAGTTCATCACGTCTGGACGTGGCACCTTCTTGCGAGTGATTTCGAACTGGAGAACACTCTTCTTCTCGTTGAGCGTAACGGGCTGCAATCCTTGCTCGAGGAGCGCCAGGTGCGCCGCACCAGTGGTGATGGCTTCTTCGACTCCCTTGACACGCAAGCCCGTTGAGTCAATGGCCTCGTACCGATATTTGTGGAGTGACTTATCGCGGCCTTTGAGGAGGTTCATAGTGTGTACATGCTCCTAATCACTTCTTCAATTGTGGTTATGTCCTCATCGACCAAGCTGATGGCCTCTTGCCGCATCGTGCGCATGCCCTGCTTAATCGCCATGGTGCGGAGTTCTTCCTGCGTGGCCCAGCCCACGACTAGGCGACGAATCTCTGGCGTCATGATGAGGAGTTCATAGACGCCAATGCGGTCCTTGTAGCCCGTGTGACTGCAGAAGTTACAGCCCTTGCCGTGGAAGAACTGCTCCTTGGGCTTGCCACCACTCTGGTAATAAAAATCGAGGTCCTCGAGGGACGGTTCGTAGGCGGTCTTGCACGACGGGCAAATTCGGCGGAGGAGACGCTGACCGACGATACCCAGCACCGATGAGGCGATCAGGAACGACTCAATGCCCATGTCGAGGAATCGGTGAAGAGCGGAGACTGAGTCAGTGGCGTGGAGCGACGAAATAACGAAGTGACCGGTGAGCGCCGACTGGACGGCAACTCGCGTCGTCTCGACATCTCGAATCTCACCGACGAGGATGACGTCGGGGTCTGCTCGAAGAATCGACTTCAGCCCCGTCGCGAAGGTGATACCGGCCTGCTCATTGGTTTGGATCTGGTTAATGTTCGGGAAGACGTATTCGACGGGGTCCTCAATAGTCATGACGTTGACCGAGGGGTTGGCGACTTCCGAAAGCGTCGCGTACAACGTGGTGGTCTTACCTGAACCGGTGGGGCCGGCGCACAGCACCATGCCGAATGGCGAGCGCACGAGCTTGGCGTAGTTCGCGTAGGTGTCGGCCGGCATACCCAGCGTGTCGAGCCGCTTCACCGATCGCGTCTTGTCGAGGATACGCATCACGCATCCTTCGCCCATGATGGTCGCCGCCGTCGCGACGCGCACGTCCACCTCTATGCCATCGATTGGAATGGTGAGCTGACCGTCTTGCGGACGACGTCGCTCGACAATATTCATGTTGGCCATGATCTTGATACGGCTGACGAGACCTGGTCCGATTGCGGCCGGCATCTGCAGGACTTCTTTCAAGGCGCCGTCAATGCGGAAACGCACTCGGACAATGTCCTCTGATGGCTCGATGTGGACGTCGGACGCCCGGTCGCGCATCGCTTGAATCAGAATACGGTCAACGACCTGCACTACCGGTGCGTCATCGGTGACAATCTCGGTCGTAGTGAGTTCTTGCGTCGGGCGACGCCGAGCAACTTCCACCGACTCGAAAACTTGAATCAATTGACTGACGCTGTCGAGCGCTTGGTAGTTCGAGTCGATGGCCCACCGAACATCACTCAGCGGCGCGAGAAGCAAAGTGACCGTCTTGCCAGTCAACTTAGTGAGCTCAACTCGCAACGAGTCAGAAGGCTCCGCCACCGCGATTAGCAGCACGTTGTCCACCTCGCGGATCGGCACCGCCATCAATTCGCGGGCCTTGATCTCGGGGAGGAAGGCGACCGCCGATTCGTCAATGTTGTCGGTGCGAAGGTTCGCGAGGTCGTAGCCGAGAAATGCAGCGAGCGAGTGCGCTAACGCTTGCTCACTCAGTGCACCTTGAGCGACCAATATTTCTCCTAGTAGCCCACCTTCGACGTGCTGAAGGTCGAGGGCTCGCTCCAATTGATCGGACGTAATCAGACCACTGCCGACAAGCTGCTCGCCGAGGCGCGAACTCGCGCCCTCGGGGCGGGGAGAGTGATCAGTGGGGCGCGGCACCTTCGGCTTCAAGATTGTCTGTACGGTCGACGAAGAGGGGGCCGTCGACTCCGGAGACTTGTCCTTGCGCTTTACAAATGCCATAACGCCATCCTACGGACATACCCGTTCGAGAACATAATTTTTTGCCCTCCATGCACCCGCCGTTTACCTTCGAACTAAGGAATTGCACAGGCAATCATGACCCCGCCTTTCGAACAATTGCGCACAGGGTGAAGGGCACACCGCGGACATTTGCGAACAGCTGAACAGCTTGAAAATAGGGACAGTGGTCTACCTGCTTCCCATTTGCCGACATTTGCGCACACGTCGCACCCACGTCGAAACAGGTTGTTCATCTGTGCGCAATCGACACAGCGAGCGTGAGATCAGCCTCCCTCGCACCAGTTCACCTGTGCGCAATCGTTCTTTTCGGCAATAGCACCCGATTGAAGGGCTCGATGTCTAAAGTTGCAGAATGCCTCAACCACTTCGCGGTGATGAACTGTTGTCGTGTCTTCACCGAGTTTCCCTCAGTCGAGGCGCCCCGGAACCGATTGTGACCCGTTCCACCTCGGTCGAACTTCGACAGCGCGGACGCATCGCCGAAGCGTTCCGCGATCAGGTCCTTGCGTCTCTGCGCGCCACATACGACTGCGCCGTCAACACGTCAGCTGACGAGAGCGTAGCTGCACTGAGCGACGGTATCCAGCTACTTCTGCGACCGACGTTGCCGGACGTCAACGGCCGCCGAGCGCGAGTGCACGGTCTATGGCGAACCGGAAAGGTTGATGGGCGATTCACGTATGCGCCGTTACTCATAAAGAACAGTGAAGTAGCCGAAGTGGCCACGTCGCGCACCATGCTTCGGAGCACACTGGAGACATTTTCCCCCGTCGATGCGGACATCATTGACGGCGTCGGCCCCCGTGGCACACCGACGGTCACGCGGAGCGGGCTCGCCCTCGCGCACGCCCTTCGCGTTCTCGACGACTTGGGCTTCGCCGATCCTTCCATGCTTGCCGCCCTCGTCGACCGAAACAGCGACGTCTGGTGGTTCAGCCTCAGCGCCTCAACAACCCCTCGCTTTTCACTGTCTCACTACGACGTCGAATTCGCCAAACGAGAAACCGTCCTCGTCGCGCACGAAGCGTGGGCCCGCGACGGTGGCCCCTACCCCACCACGCCGTACTGGCACCGAGACTGTGAGGACTGTCCGTTCCACGATCACTGTCGGGACGAGTTAGAGCGCAGTGATGATGTCTCGCTCGTTCACTACACGAATCAGACTCAGCAAGAGGCCCTGAAGTTAGCGGGGGTCGTGACGCGTCGCGATCTTGCCTCGCTTGACGCCGTCGCCGCCGCCCGCCCCTCGTCGAACGATGATGCCCCGTTGGCCTCGCGCCTCGCGAAGAGCGTCGAGCGTCTCGACTCGCTCATTTACCGCGCTCGGGTTGACGTGTCGGGCTCCTTCCTACGGGCGCTCGCCGTTGACGATATTCATTGTCCGACAGCCGACGTTGAGGTTGATGTGGACATGGAGAGTTACGACGACATGACCTATTTATGGGGTGCGTCGGTTCGAGTGACGCGTCCGGTTCCTGGGGTCACCGACGGTACCCAGTCGTTTGTCACCTGGGACGGCCTGACCCCGCAAAGCGAAGCCGCCGTCTTTCGTTCATTCTGGCAGTGGCTCAACGACCTTCGGGCGCACACCATTGCTATGGGGGCAACATTTGCGGCGTACTGCTTCTGGGCTCAGGCGGAGGACTCCGCCATGGACCGAGCATTGGCGACCTTGGGGTCGGACGCCGTCGAGCACGCTCAGTTGGCTGATTTCCGATCCACCTCACCACCTCAGTGGATTGATCTCCACGACGTCGCGAAGCGCTCAATCCAAACCGACGGTCCGTTAGGACTCAAGCACCTCGCGAAGGCCGCTGGCTTTTCGTGGCGCGACGAGAACCCCAGCGGAGAAGCCTCCATGGGATGGTACGAGGTTGCGGTGAGCGACTCGCCAGACGCCCCCTCGTTTCGCCAACGGCTGCTGCAGTACAACGAAGATGACTGTCGGGCCACGGCGGCGCTTCGTGATTGGCTCAATGGCCCCGCGAAGCTCCTGCCCCATCGTGACGACCGAGAGTTGTTTCCGTTGTCTCACTAGGCTGGCGACGTGCCAGTTGCCCGCGACACCCCGCCGTCTCGCACCGGCTACGTCGTTGGCTCACTCTGGGCAGCGATTGGCATTGCCCTGTTGTGGCCCACCGCTCGTGGCGCAACCGCGCTCGCACATCACCACTTCACTCGTGGCTGTGTCCTCGTAGCCGGTGCGGTCATTGGTCGCGCGGTCACGGCACGCATGATGACCTTTGTGCTCGACCAGTTGACGGCGTCGCAACGTCATCAAGATCGCCTGGCTGTGATGTCGCGGGTGGCTGGTTCGCTGCCCGCTCCCGACGTGATTGCCTCTCTGTTGTGGGCGAGCGAGCACGCGAGTGGAGGGATTGCCCTCGACTCCCTTCGAGCCGGCGCTGGCGTGGCGGTGGCAAACGGTGTGCTCATCTTTGTGTTCGGTGGATGGCAGTCCGTTGCGGTGGTCGTGGCACTCGTCGCACTCGCCATCCCCTTCTATCGACACGCGGGCATTGTTGCCCGTGACGCCGACGCCATTTTTCGTCGTCAACGCAGCGATCTGACGCAACGTCAACTCGAGCTCCTGACCAATAGTCTCGAACTCCGAGCACTCGGGGCCGTCGAGTTCGGTGCCGACACCGTGGCGGCACTCTCAGACCGGGAGCACCGCAGTGCCCTCAAAGCGATTCGCGCATCCCTAGGTTCATCGCTGGTGACGGAGTTTCTTGGCGGCGTAAGCGTCGGCCTCGTTGCGATGATCGTTGGCTTCGGCCTCCTTCGGGGACACGAGCTTCTACCCTCCGCCCTGTTGAGTATTTTCGCGAGCGCCGATCTCATCGGTTGGATTCGTCGCTACGGCGTCGCGTTCCACCAACGAGAAGCAGTAAATGAAGCTCGATCGGCCCTCGCCTCCGAAGGCCCTTCCACCACTCGTCCGCCCAGCGGAGTGCTCGTGGCTTGCCGCCAACTCCAAACCTCGGCGAAGGCCCAGCCAATATCGCTCGAACTGAAGTCTGGCGATCGCCTCGCACTTCTCGGACCCTCCGGAAGTGGCAAGACGTCACTGGTCGATACGTTGCTGGGTCTGCGCACGCCGACTGCTGGTCAGGTGACCCGGGGCAAGATTGTGATTGGGCGTGTCGCTATCGAATCGCAATTGCTTGGCGCAACGGTGCGGGAAAACCTCAATCTCGCGGCACGCATCACCGACGATGAGTTGCGGCAGGCGCTTGCTGAGGTCGGTCTCGATCTCCCGCTCGACCGGATGCTCTCGCCAGACGGTGCCGGACTCTCGACCGGTGAACGTGTTCGGGTGGTGCTCGCTCGCGCGTTTGTGCACAACGCGTCGCTCATCATTCTCGACGATATTGGTGGCGTGCTGGACTCGACAGCAAGGGCCGCCGTGCAAGCCGCCATCGCCCGTCGGATGGCCGTCGCGGTCATCGAGTGCAATGTCGATGAGGCCGTGTTTATCCGCCCCCAGGCGACGGTGACGCTTCCATGAGTGAAATCCGTGCTTCGTTACAGTCCTGGCGGCAACGAGCACGCCCCGAGCGACGCATGCTCCGTCGCGCCCTCATCAGCGGGCTCGGTGCGTCGCTCGTCTCATCGTGGCTGCTGACGGCTGCCGTAACGCTCCTCGTCTTTAGCGCCACTCGCCCGTCGTGGCAGCGCGTTGCCGCATGGCTCATCGTGGTGGAAGTCCTCGCCTTCCTGCGAGCGCCCCTTCGCTTCGGCGAGCGCATGTCATCGCACTCACTCGGGTACGACGCGGTCACCACCTGGCGCCGCTGGCTGATGAACACCGTTGGCCACTGGTCCGCGGCCACCTGGACAAGGTTTGGCACGGGTGACGTTGCCGACCGAGCACTTCGAGACTCCGACGCGCTAAGTGACCTATGGGTGCGCGGCTTCTTGCCGCTACTGACCGCATCCGCCACCTTGCTCGTCGGGGACGCGGTTATCGCCCTCCTGACGTGGGGCCGCACCTGGTGGCTAGCCCCCGCACTCGTCATGGTGCAGGTGATCGTCGCACTGGCCTTGCGCATCACTCTTGCGGTGCTCGGCGCGACCGAGAGGGCGGTACGCACCCAACAAGGGCTGCTCGCAACGCAGATAATTGACGGAGCCTCAGTTGTCCACGATCTCGCACTCCTCGGCGCAACCGCCGTGGTGAGCGACCGAGTGCGCACCGCTCTCGGACCAGTTGAGCGGTGGGAGCGCCGTTCGTCTCGGCTCGGTAACCTCAGCACACTCATCGCAGTGGTGTATTCACTGTTGTCCCTCGGACTTATCCTGCTGGCCTCGCCCTCATTGCGTCCGCTTGTTGTGGTGGCCGCCACCTGGCTCGCCCTCGGCGGAGCCGATGTGGTGGATGCCGCTCACCAATCCCTTCGGTCACTGATCGCGGTCAGCGCAAGCGGTGAGCGTCTCGATGCGCTTGATACCCATCAAGCGGACGGCGTGCTCGAGTGGCCCACGGCGCCCTCCTTTGCGGTCACCGTACAAGGGCAGCGGCGCGCACTTCCCCCTGGCCTTCACTTGGCTATTACCGGTCCGTCGGGCGTGGGCAAGACCACATTGCTGGAGGCCCTCGCGGCACTTGGCGACAGCCCATCACCTCTCACCATTGACGGAAGCAGTGCCTCACTCTTCAACGAGGCAGCCCTGCGTGCCGCCATTCAGTTTGTGCCGGCCAACCCGCAACTTGTCCGCGGCTATGCGCGCGACGTGCTCGGCATGGGGCGTCCGGTACTTGAGGGAACGTGGCGACAACTCGCTGCGGTGGGCCTGCCACTCGATCCCGATCAGCGAATTGAGCAACTGTCTCGAGGCGAGCGACAGCGTTTCGCTGTGGTACGCGCCCTTGCCACGTCACCACTCATTGTGCTGCTCGATGAACCAACCGGTGGTCTGGGCGTTGAGGACACTCAAGCAATGCTCCGTCTGCTTGACGACACCGGTGTGACCGTCGTCGTCGCGACGCACGACCCACTCGTCATCGCCTGGTGCGATGACGCACTCTCGCTGGGTTAGCCGTTCAGCGCGCCCATGGCGGCGGCGTGATACCGATCACCCGCAACGGCCTCCAATGGCACGGCGGTAACGAGCGCGTCCATGTCCGCACTCGTCAGCGTGACGTCAGCGGCCGCGATGTTTTCACGCAACCAACGTCGCCGCTTGGTTCCCGGAATCGGGACGATGTCATCGCCTAACGCGAGCACCCACGCCAATGCCAGCTGGGCCACCGTGATGCCCTTCGCGTCAGCGATCGCGCGAAGGGCCTCGACGATTACCAAATTCTTCTCTCGGTTCTCGCCTTGGAATCGTGGATAATTCGTCCGGTTCTCTCGCTCGCCTGCCGTGATAGTGGCGGCCTCATTCGTCAAGAAACCCCGACCAATCGGACTGTAGGCGACGAAGCCGATGCCGAGTCGACGACAGGTCTGCAGCTGGTCTGCGGCGATTTCGCGAGTCCAGAGCGACAGCTCGGACTGCAGGGCGGTCACGGGGTGCACCGCGTGGGCCCGTTCAATGGAGGCGGACGACGCCTCCGAAATACCGAGGTACCGCACTTTTCCGGCCTCGACGAGTTCCTTCATTGCGCCCCACGTCTCTTCAACTGGCACAGTACGGTCGACGCGGTGCTGGTAGTACAAGTCAATGACGTCGACACCCAATCGCTGGAGCGACGCGTCACACGCTGCCCGAACATACTCGGGCGTGCCGTTGATACGCACCGGTGTGCCGTCGGCGAGTCGCTCATTGCCGAACTTGGTGGCGAGAGTGACCTCATCGCGTCGACCCGCAATAGCCCGACCAACCAACGTCTCGTTCGTGAAGGGGCCGTACATGTCGGCGGTGTCGAGAAAGGTCACGCCGCTATCGAGGGCTTCGTGAATTGTGGCAATCGACTCCGCGTCGTCGGCAACGCCATAGAACTCGCTCATTCCCATACAGCCGAGTCCCATGGCCGAGACGGTGAGCTCATGGCCTAATGTGCGCTGATTCATGTCAATCTCCATGTGAATGTAGTCACAACCCTTATTTTTATTGAGTGTACTTCACGATGCCTCGGGCAAAAACCCACTAAATTTTTTCCATTGGTCGGGGGGACCAACGAACGCGTAGCCCGCTTGCTCTTCGGAGTAGGCGGGCTCCTTCGTTAATGCTGGATGCCGCCCCTGCCCTAAGGTGCGAGTGTGAGTTCCGACACCGAGACGTCATCCAACGAGAGCACGCGACCGCTCCTGCGTGGATGGCTCCACGGCCTCGGCACGCTGCTGTTACTCCTCGCTTTGCCGTTTCTCGTGGCCCGCGCCCACTCTTGGTCACAGGTGGGCTGGGTCCTGTGCTATTTCGTCGGCGTCATCGCCATGATGGGAACGAGCGGCGCCTTCCACCTTATTAACCACCCACCCCGTCGTCGTCGCCTACTTCGGCGCATGGATCACACCACAATTTTTCTGGCCATCGCGGGGAGTTACTTCGCCATCATCGGCCTCACCATGCACGGCACAATTCGGATTGCATTGCTGGCCGTGATTTCGGTGGGATCAGTTATCGGCATCACCATCCGCCAAGTAGCGCACGAGGCGCCAAAATGGGCCAAGACAATCCCCTATCTCGTGGTGGGCTGGGCGGCCGTCACCGTCATTCCCCAGATCGCCCGAGGCGGTGGCGCAGGCTGTGTTGCCTGGGTCTTGGTGGGTGGACTCGCGTATACCGTCGGCGCCGTGTTCTATGGCGCGAAGAAGCCCCGACTCAACCCACGAGTATTTGGCTACCACGAACTGTTTCACGCCCTCACCCTGGTGGGCGCAGGGGCTCACCTCGTGGCGATCTGGCTAGCCCTCCGCTAGTGGCGGCACCACGTTGGCCCGTACCAGCGTGGCGGTGCCTCGGCGGGAACCGATGACACTCACGCCACCATTATCAATACGCATCCGCCAGGCCGCGGACCCGTGGACACCCATGGCCCAGGTCAGGGCCGACTTGATGGGTGAGACGTGACTGACGATGAGCAAGTGACGTTCGGGGTCATGCAGCAGCGAATCAGGCTCAGCGGCCAGCTCGTCAAGCCGGGCGTGGACTCGCTGATCAACTGACCAGAGCGATTCACCATTCCCGAGGGGGTGAGCGTGGTCCGATTCAAAGGCGTGCCACTGCGCTTCGGTCACGTCGACGAGTGGTGTGCCGTCGAGGTCGCCGTAGTCAACTTCGATGAAGGCGTGATCGACGTGCGCCTCGACGGTGGGGACGGCCAACGCTGCCGTTTCACGGGCCCGCTGCAATGGTGAGGTGAGCACACGCTCGACCCCGTCCAGCCACCCAACCAGCGATGCGGCCTGTCGTCGCCCGTGATCGGTGAGTTGGGGGTCACTGCGCCCCACCAGGAGGCCGAGGGCATTGGTTGTCGATTGACCGTGGCGAACGAGGTAGATCATGGCAACAGCAATCGACCACACGAGGGGCACTCCATGAGCGCACCGTCGGCCGAGCCCTTGAAGCGGTCAATGTCCAGTGGCGCGAGGGCAATGCGACACCCATCGCAGCGACCCGCATCAACCAAGGCAGCCCCGGTGCCGCCCGCCCTTTTGGCCGCGGCCTCGTAACGAGAACGCCACGGCTCGGGCACGACCGCACTCCGGTCCTCGCGATCGCGTTGCAGTAATTGCAGCTCGTCGTTCAGCGTTTCAACCAAACCCGCAATCGTTGCTTGCACCTCAGCACGACGGGCGACTAAAGGTTGTGCCTCACGCTTGATCGATTCGACTCGTTCGACCGCTGGCTCGAGTTCGAGCAACAGCGTCAACTCCACATCCTCGGCGTCGCTGCAGGCTTTGACCACTGACGCCAGCTCGTGAGTGATTGATTCGAGTTCTCGAGCCCCACCGGTAGAGTTGTCCAAAGTGGCTTGCAGACGGTCACGGCGTGTAGTCAACGTGACCGTCGCTTCGTGTGCGCTGGCGTACGCGGCGGCCAACGGATCGTGCACCAACTGGGCCTCCTTGAGCGCCGCTAGCAGCGCACGAAGATGCAGCTCAATCTCGGCGAGTTCAGCCGATTCAGGCAGGTGGTCACGCTGAGCACGAACTCGTTCACACCAACGATCGGCTTCCAGCAAGGACCTCAGGGCGTCAACGTGTTCCATACTCCTAGGCTCCCACACCCCAGCGTGGCGCCGCGAGAGCTAGTGCCTCGATGGCGGCCGACAGACCTGGTTCACAACGCACGCGAGCATCCTCGAAGGAGAACCAGAACACGTCGGGGCTCTCCTCTGGTGGCGGTGTGGGGTCGACGGGGTCGGCCAGTAGGACGTAGCGCAGGTCGTAATGAGTGTGTCCACGCGGGCCGGGGTGGACATCAACGTGAAAGAGGGTTGGCGGGTCGGTGTGCACCGTCACCAAACCGGTTTCTTCGAGCGTTTCTCGCACCGCCGCGCCCATGGGTTCCTCACCATGGTCAATGTGCCCCCCAGGCTGCACCCAAATATTGAGTTTTCGGTGGAGATGGAGAATGATGCCTCGTTCCGAGATGACGAAGGCCGAGGCCGTCACGTGGTGCGGGTCAACCTCTTCGTCATAGGGATCAATCGCCCAGGTCAATCGATCGAGCGTTGCCGCCTGCGAGACGGCTTCTCGCTCATCGACCGGTGTAATCGCCGCAATCGCAACTCGGAGTTCGTCAAGGTTCATGGCTGCCTCTCTCGAAGGTGCGTTACGGAGGGTGGGACGGGGATGTCGCCAGTGGCCATTGCGCCATCGGTGGCGGGGACGGGTTCCCCGTAGACCACACGCGCGGGCACCACACCCGCCCAAATTGGGAGAGCGGCGTCGACCTCATCATCGTCGGTCGGGCCCGATGACAGTTTGGCGCTGGCCTCGCGGATGGTGAGTGCGACGACGAGGGTGAGTCGCTCCTCTCGATCAGTCATCAGGCGGACCTCGGTGCCCCGACCGGGAAGCGCAGCGTCGACGAAACCTTCCAGCACTCGTCGCCGTTCCTCGGGGTCGGTGACTTCTCGGGTAGGCCCCACCACGACCACGCTGCGGTAGGCGACTGACGATTCGAAACCACTCCGCGCGAGCCGTAGACCGTCGTAGAGCGTCATGGAAATCGAAGCCTCGCCGTGGTCTAGTACGGCGCGGAGCAAGGCGTTCGACTTGCTGGCGTGCACGTACAGCGTGTCGCCGTCGCGCATGTGAAGTGTGGGGAGCGCCATGGCCAACCCGTTCACCACGGCCGCTACGTGGCAAAACGGAGCCTCGTCGATGATGGCGTACACGGTCTCCGCGTCGTAGGCGGCCTTTTCGGGTAGACGCCGAACGCGGGTGTGGCCTCCGGGTCCGAGTGTCGTCATGGTCGCAGTTCTCCCGCGAAGAACGTTCGCGCGTGCCCCGCGATCTCCACATTTTGCTCAAACAACCGGGCGTGCATGCGGCCCCCACGAGGTGATGCTTGACGAACACTGATCGTGGGCGATCCCGTACGCGCCATCCACCATGGGGCGATTGCGCACATGGCACTTCCCGTTACCGGATCTTCCGCGAGACCGAGCCGTGGTGCAAACACGCGGAGCGACGCATCAACCTGTGGGCCGCCGAGACAGACCGCAATAATCAAGGTTGACGGGACCAGAAACAAGGCCACCGGATCGGGTGCCACGCTGCAGAGTGCGTCATACGAGTCGAGTTCAACGATGACGTGGGGGCCGGCCTTGACGACGTCGCGTACCGCTCCGAAGGCGCCACCCACATAGTCGCTCTCAGCGGGTGTCAAGTCAAGCCGTGGCAGGTCGATGCCAATCAGTCCGTGATCGAGACGGCGACTCGAGAGCACGCCCGAACGAGTGTGAAAGAAATGCTCGCTTCCCGCGTGCAACTCGTGCGTCAACACGTGGGCCGCGGCCAGCGTGGCGTGACCGCAGAGGTCAACCTCAACTGATGGCGTAAACCATCGCAAGCTCCAGGTCTCGCCGACTGAGAGAAGAAAGCCGGTTTCCGACACCCCGAGCTCAAAGGCAATCTGCTGCATCTCCTCATCAGGGAGTGCGCGCTCCAGAAGCACCACGACGGCCGGATTACCGCGTTCATTCGCACCGACGAATGCGTCAACCCACCAAATTCGGTGGCCAAAGGCAACGTTGACATGTTCCACCCTTAGACCTTTGCACATTTGCCCCGCAAAAAAGCGTAAGGTCGTCGTCGTGCGTGTCGTTACTGCCAATCTGCACGCCAATGTTGACGGCTGGGGTCGCCCCACCGAAGCGCTCGCCACTGCTATCGCACTCGCGCCCACGGTGTTGGTGTGCCCCGAGGTCTGGCGAAGTGCCGACGATGACTTTGTCGCCCGCCTCGCCACCGCGGGACTCACCGGCCACTTTGAGGAACTGACGACCGCCTACCGCGTCGAACTGACGTCACCGCCCCCCACGAGTCGCCGCTGGCAGCCTTGGAGTGCCCATTTCACGGGCGAGCGCGGTCTGTATTACGGGGATCGCCCCCTCACGAGGGCTCAACGCGCAACGCGAGCCCGACAAACGGTGTCGGCCGGAACGTGGGGACTTGGTCTCTTCTCAGACCAGCCCCTGCGTGACATCACCGTGGTCGATCTGGGTCGCCTCCCTCGAGAGCGGGTACGTCGGGTCGCCATCATGGCCACCCTCGATATCGAAGGCTGTCCGATCTCGATCATTGCCGTCCATGGCGCTCACCTCAGTCACGGCTCACCACTCTGGTTCGCGCGGCTGCGGCGCGCCATCGCGACGCTCCCCACCGCACAACCGTGCATTGTGGCTGGTGACTTCAATGCGTGGACGCCCGTCGTCCGCGTGCTGCTCCGCGGATGGCGCCCGATGGCCAAGGGTCGCACCTGGCCGTGGCCACGACCGCACTCGCAAATTGATCACGTGCTCACTCGCGGGTCATGGCGCCGCATGGGGACCGGTACCCGCGATGGTGGGAGCGACCATCGGGCGCTCTACGTCGACCTCGAGCTGATTTAGCGCAGCTCTAGTTCCGACGACTCTGGAAGGAGAAATACCACCAGTGAGAGCGGCGCCACGGGAAGAAAGGTCCAGAGGGCGGCGTGGCGAAAGGCGATGATCGCGAGGGTGTGCGTGCCGTCAATCAGCGAGCCAAAGAGAACGAGTCCGGTCGTCGCCCCGATGACGGTAGCGACAACAATCCACCCCGCCGCGGTAGCTCGCACGTGCCGTGGGAAGAGCTCAACGCCCAGAGCATTCAGGGGTGGCGTCAAGAAGCCGCCCATCGCGACACCGCAGAGGTATCCCACGACGAATCGGTCGTAGCCACCGCTGTAGGCGAGCGAGGCCGCGAGGGCGGTGCCCGAAATTGCAACCACCACGGTGATGCGCCGGCCCCATCGTTTGGCGATGAATTGACTGGCGAACAGGCCCACAATGCCGGTGCCGCCACTCAGCGCCACGATGACAGCGAGGTGTGATGGGCGAACGTGCAGGATCGATTCCCCGTACACGAAAATAAAACCATTGGCAGTACCCGAAATGACGGCAACCAATCCCGTGAGCAGCGCCACGAGGACGAGTGCACGGTGGTGTTCTCTTGGCACGCGCCCCAGTCGCACATCGCTGTCAATCACCTGCTGCGGAAGATCACGCACCACGCGAGACGTGAGGAGCAGGGGCAGTAGGGCCGCCGCAAAGAGCCACCGAAAATTCTCCCCGCCACGCACCACGCCATGGATCACAATGGCGAGCCCCGCGCCAGCGCCTGACCCCGCGGCCACCAGCGTGAGGGCCCGAATTCGCTGCGCCGCCGACGACACTTCCACCGCAATAACTTGCAGCAGTGACAGCGCCGCCGACAAAAATGGGCGACCAATCGCGAAGCAGAGAACGAAGTACCAGTATCCCGGACTCGCCGTGGCAATCACCGTGCAGAGCAATCCCACCATGACCGTGAGATGCAACGTGTTACGGCGGCCCCATCGGTCGGCGAGTGCCGCGAGCGGCAGTGCCCCTAATGATGACAAACGAAAAATGGCCAAGCCAATCCCCAGCACCGAGCCCGAGAGCCCGACGACGCTGGCCACTGACGTGGTCGACGTCACGTGACCAAAGTGCTTCGCAACGTCGGCGAGCGCTGCCACCGCTCCGTACTCGCCGAAACCGACAAAAATACCAACTACGATGAGTTTTCGTAGCAATGCGGCCCAGGGGAGACCGCTCAATGGGTGCTCGTCGCTCACCGGTACTCCTCCTTGTCACAGGAACGCTACAGGCTTGCGTCGACGAGAGGAATGACATGACGACTGAATCGACGAACCCGGCCTGGCCCTACCTCGTCTTCGCCGAACAACTCGAGGCGGGACTGGCCGCACGCGCTGACGCGATAACGGCGTACCGGCACGATGTTCCAACCACCACGGCCGTCGCCGGCGATCCCGTTGACGAGTTTCACCGGCAACTCGAGGTGTCTGGCGTCATCGTGAGTCGACTCGAGGACATCTTTGCCCCGACGGCCGTCGTCGCGGCCTTCGGCGACGCCACCCACCCCAGCCATGAAGACGGTATTCGTCACATCGCCGACCAGCTCACCGCCCTCTATGGTGACCTCATCAACTGGGCTCGGGCCACGCTCGGTCTCGAAGTACCGGCTGAGTACCAGCTCATCGCACAAGCACTCGCTCATTTCGTTCGAAAGCCAATTCGACAAATTGAAGAGTTCTGCGCGGACGTGCGGCGACGGGCTGACATTATCAATGCCGACCTGGCGGCCGGACGACCACCATCAACGAACTTCTCGCTCTCCCTCGCGCTGGCGCCGGACCCACTCGATGTGGCCGCGCTCAACGGGGCCATGGCACCATTTACCCAGACCAAGCACCGCGGCCTCTTTGGCCGCCGAAAGTAAGAGGAGACTCCCCATGGCTCGACGCCGCAGCGTCCGATCACAGTTGTACCGCAGTGCTCGCATTTTGGGCGACATTTCAGCCGCCAGCAAGGGCCCCTCGGCTTACGGCAAGCGAGTCGTTCGTCGCGCGGCCTACCGGAAAAGCAGTTCGATTACCCGCACCATTCTGCGGGCCCTCGGCCTCTAGTTCGCGGACGCGCCACTTACTACCCGCACCGGTGGGACGAAGAATCGTGTCATCGTCGCCAAGGAACTCGCCGTGAATCGACCGAGGTAGCGATCGTAGGTTGGTGTCTCCACGTCCAGGAGCTTCTGTGCCCAGTCCGGCAACAGCGCCAGCGAGGCGACAGCGAAGCGACGGTGCGCGAAACGCTGAGCGGGGGTAGAGACGAATCCCTTCACGACGAAATCACGCGCCACTACCCCATCAGCGCTGAGACGCAGTTCGGGAATGAATGCCTCGAGTTGCTGACGAAGTTCGGCGTACGTGGTCGGCGGTGTTTCGGCTCCCATGTCGCGAGCGAGCTGACGCATCTCGAGCACGTACGTGTCCAGGTCGCTCGCACTCAATCGCACCGCACCATAGCGTCGATACCCCTCGAGGAAGGTGTACGCCTCACACACGTGGACCCACGACAGCAGGTGCGGATCGTTGGCGTAGTAGGGCTGACCGTCGTCGGCAATGCCTCGCACGGCCTCGTGGACCGAGAGCACCCGCTCAATGTCGAGGTAGGCCGCTGTCTTCGTCCCGTAGGTCGTGTGACCAATGAAGTTGGCGGTTTGAAGAAGCCGGCCGGTGGCGTCGTTTTGGTAGCGCGAGTGCTGGGCCACGCCAGCCATGGCGTGGGGGTGCAGCATCTGCAGGAACAGTGACGCCATCCCCCCAACAATCATGGCGGGAAGATCACCATGAACGAGTCGCGCCACACCGTCAACGGGAAAATACGCCAGCTCGGGGTCGAGGCAAATAGGCGGCGGGTCTTGTGTAAGGCCAACGGCAAAGCGAATACGACGATTGAGGTCTTGGACGAAACGATTGCCCGATACGTCAGGACGGCTCACTACTTTCACGCACCACTCCAGTTCTTCGCAGTGGTCAGCGTACCGGTGAGGGCGTGTCGACTAGACGCTCAGGTGGGGAGCCGTTGTATCTGCAACTGCTGCTCACGAACCTCGAAACCAAGGGAGCGGTAGAGGTCAAGAGCGAAGTACGTCGGATCGGCCACAATGACCAGCTGTTCCGTCTGGAGTGCACGTCGGGCATAGGTACCGAGTGCACTGAGGGTGGCCCTCGCGAGACCACGGCGCCGGAACGCGGGGTGCGTTTCGACGGTCTGAAAGCGGGCCCGCCCTTCCCCACAGTCAAAAAGGCCCATCTGGCACACCAAAGCGCCATCAACGAAGGCGCCGAACCACGCCCCGTGGCCGGACGCGCATAAGAGCTGCTGGGTACTCGACTTCGCTCGAAGGTAGACCAGAAAACCATCGGCCTCGTACTTCTCGTCACGGGTGGCCATAGAGAGCACCACGCTTTGCCTCCAGTCGTCCGGCGTGGTCAAGGCACGGACGGTAACGCCGTGTGGTGCCACTACCTCAGCGAGTGCTGTGGCGACAAGGACAGTCCCCCCTGAGACCTCAAAGCCGGCGTCACTAAATGGTCGCAGGTCATCCTTGACCAGATCCGTTGCATCAATGCCGATGGCCACGTGCCGGGCATGGGGCAGTTCACGATGAAACAGTGCTTCACATTCGGCCACATCGCCGGGTTCGTCGAGGAGCATGAAATTTCCCCAGTAGTGCGTGGGGTTATGGGGTGATGTAACGCGCCAGTATCCCTCTGAGCGTTCAATGAGTGATCCGCCCCGCTGCAGGAGGGCACAATCGGTCGCAAAGCCGAGGGAGCGCATCGTCACGGCTACCAACGTAGCAAGGCCCCCACGCCTCCGAAGGGTCGTGGGGGCCTTGCTCCAGCGTTGCGGTTACTTCTGCAGCGGCGCGAGTTGGTTCGACTCGATGACCGAGCGGTACCAGTGGTAGCTGCTCTTCGGAATACGGCGACCGGTGTCGTAGTCAACCCAGACAATGCCGAAGCGGCGGGAGTATCCAAAGGCCCACTCGAAGTTGTCAAGCAGACTCCAGACGAAGTAGCCCTGCAGATTCACACCATCGTCCAGCGCGTCGAGGCAGGCGTTGAGGTGGTCGTGCACGTAACCAATACGCAGGGGGTCCTTCACCTCGGCGTGAGCGTCAACGTAGTCCGGGAAGGCGGCGCCGTTTTCGGTGATGTAGAGCGGCGCGTCGGTGTAGTCGTTCTTCACACGCACCAGGAGTTCACGCAGTGCGGTGGCGTCAATCTCCCAGTCCATGGCGGTGGTGGGGCGACCGGGCACCGAGACGCCGAGCAGACCATGAATGTCCGTCGTCGGGGCTTCGGGACGTGGTCCCACGTTGAAACCAGCGGCGCGGGCCTCGTCTTCGCGACCCGAGGCGAACACGGTGCCGGGAGAGTAAAAGTTGATGCCGAGGAAGTCCGTGGGCGACGAGATGATCTCGAGGTCCCCGGGCTGGACCACCGAGAAGCCAGGCGTCTGCGTCTCGTAGAGGTCCAGCATGTCCTGGGGGTACTCCCCCTTGTAAAGGGGGTCGAGGTAGATGCGGTTCTGGTAGCCGTCGGCCCGACGCACGGCGGCGAGGTCCACGGGGTCCTGGCTGCCAGCACGAATGACCCCCAGGTTGAGGGTCAGACCAATCTCAACCTCGGGACGAATCTGGCGGGCGGCCTGTACGCCGAGACCGTGCGCGAGCAGAAGGTGGTGCGTTGCGGCCAGTGCTTCACCAACGCTGGTGCGACCCGGTGCGTGGTGTCCCCAGCCGTAGCCGAGCCAGGCACTGCACCACGGCTCGTTGAAGGTCGTCCACTTGTCGATGCCGTCGAGGCGCTCGAGCACGGTGGCGGCGTAGTCGGCGAAGCGCAGGGCAGTGTCACGGTTGACCCAGCCACCCTGGTCTTCGAGGAGCTGGGGCAAGTCCCAGTGGTACATCGTGGGCAGCGGCGTGATGCCCCGCTCGATGAGACCAGCAATGATTTTCTTGTAGAAGTCGAGGCCCTTCTCATTGGCCGGACCGGTGACGTCCGGGTGAATCCGGGGCCATGCGATCGAGAAGCGGTACGCCTTGACGCCGAGCTTCGCCAGCAGGTCCAGGTCCTCTTCGTAGCGGTTGTAGTGGTCGCAGGCGACGTCACCGTTGTCGTTGTTGGTCACCTTGCCGGGGGTGTGGCTAAAGGTGTCCCAAATCGACGGTGTGCGGCCGTCTTCACTGATTGCACCCTCAATTTGGTACGCCGCCGTAGCGGTGCCCCACAGGAAGCCTTCGGGAAACGAGCGTGAGGTGGGGGTGGCATCGGAGGACATACGACGGGCCTTTCTGGCTAGTGATTGTTGATGACCTTGGCCCGTTAAAAACACGGAGCAATGAACACGTAGTCAGCAATCCTAGAGCGTTTGTCCCATCCGATTTCGCCACTTTTCATCGCACTGAAGGGCAATGAAAAGTGGCGAGCAATCGTTAGTTTCACTACAGAATCGATGCGGACACTACGCCGAGACGGACTCCGCTCCCCTACCCTCGTTAATCGAGGCAATCAAATGACGCACGTCGGCCAGGGCCGCGGCGTACCCATTTTCGTAGGCGTCATCCGCGTGCGAGTGGCTTTGCAACTTCGCGAGGGATTCCTGAAAAGAGAGCCCAACCTTCTGCTCCAGCGTTTCTAGTTTTTTACCCATAATTTACCTTTCGTTCATCTAAAACCAATTATAGACACAGAAAGTTAATAATCAGACGGAAAGCCCAGGTTTTACAAGAAAACTGGCATTAACCCGCAGCAGCGACAATCCTTTTCAACATCACGGGAAAGATGAAACCATGGAAAGGCCACACAGCCGCCCAGTACAAGCGACCGAGCAGGCCTCGGGGCCGGTATTCCGCCGTCTGCGTCACGACGCACCCGTCGTTCGTTTCAGTGAGGCGCCAGGTCAACCAGGCTTCACCAGGCAGTTTCATTTCGGCTCGTAGACGTAGCGTCGTGGGCGCGACCACCTCCTCAATACGCCAAAAGTCAAGCGCGTCGCCGACGTGAAGGTCGCGCTTGCGACCGCGTCGCATACCTGGACCACCAAGGAGCTGGTCGAGCAGACCTCGGACCTTCCACAGCAGCTCACCGGCGTACCACCCCTTCTCGCCACCAATCGTGGAGAGTTCACGAAAAACAGTCGCCGCGCTCAACGAGGTCACTGCCGTACGGCGGTCGTAGAACACGGTGCCGCCGGCCCACGTCGGGTCGAGTTTGGTGGGCTGAAAATAGATGAGGTCAGCGTCAGTGAAGGTGGTGGGAATGTTGCCGCCACGGGTGACGTCGAGGGCGCGGGTGATCGCGACCCGCAGCGGCATGGGCTCAACGCCAAAGGCGGCGCAGGCGTCTCGGCCGGTGACGACCACCTCGTTGATAAGCGAGTTCACCAGTTCTCGCGCGAGCGGGACCGGCACCGGCGTCACGAGGCCAATCCAGAGTGAGGAGAGGCCTGGCGTGAGCAGCGGCACCGGGAGGAGGACGCGTCGGCGTAGTCCCGCACAGTCAGCGTAGAGGGCCATCATGTCGGCGTACGCCAACACATTGGCGCCGCCAGCCTCGTACACCCCCGACAGGCTGTCCTCACTCGTGATGGCGTGAATAAGGAGCGAGATGGCATTGGCGATGGCAATCGGTTGGCACTTCGTCGACACCCACTTTGGGGTCACCATGATGGGTAGTACTTCGGTGAGATAGCGCAACATCTCGAAACTCGCCGATCCCGAACCGATGATTACCCCGGCTCGGATTTCGACCGTGGGAACACCCTCGCTCGCGAGGGCCACCCCAACGTTGTGGCGGCTCTCCAAGTGGCGAGAGAGCGTTTCGGTGGCCGACCCCAGACCACCCAGGTACACAATGCGCGACACGCCCGCCGCTCGAGCGGCCTGGGCAAAATTCGTGGCGTCACGTTGTTCTTGCTCAACCCAGTCGCTCCCCATGCCAATCGAGTGGACCAGGTAAACGGCCACATCAACGCCATGCATCGCCAGGCTGAGGTCATCGCTGACCGAGCCTTGCATCACTTCGACGTCTTCAATCCACGGCGCGGCGGCGATTTTTGCTGGCGTTCGTACCAAGCAACGCACTCGAACACCCTGTTCAAGAAGTCCAGGTACCAGGCGACCCCCCACGTACCCTGATGCGCCGGTGACGAGAACAGTGGAAGTGCGCATACTTGCAGGTTAGGGCGTAGTGGCTACAGCGGCCGTTGGCCATTGAGGAGCAATGGTGGTGGGCGCTGAGGGACTCGAACCCCCGACCTGCTGAGTGTAAATCAGCTGCTCTAACCAACTGAGCTAAGCGCCCGCTATTCCTCGGGCTCCTCAGTCTAGAGGAGCCGGCGAGCCCCCTTGGAGTCTTAGATCTGCCCCTCGGCAATCATGAACTCAAGCAGTTCGTTCGTTGCTGCGAAGACCGGGTGGCGCTTAACCATGTCGTCAGTCACCAATTCCTCCCCGAGGTAGTCAGTAGCGACGCCACCGGCTTCACGAAGTACGAGCAGGCCGGCGAGATAATCCCACGGATTGAGCGTCGATTTTTGGGCCACACCGTAGACATCGAGGGAGCCATCGGCCACGAGGCAGATCTCGAGGCTGGCGGCGCCCAGTGCACGGTACTGCGCCCATCCCAGGTGTCGGGGTGGTAATCCCGAAAAAGCCATAATCGACTCGCTCGGCTGGGTGCGACCACTGGGGCGAATGAGCTGAGCGTCGCGGGTGGCACCACCACCCAGTTCCGCCTCGAAGAACGTTCCGGTGGCCTGGTTGAGAACGAGTCCAGCGACCAACTCACTCCCCCGCATCACCGCAATACTCGTCGCGAAGAATGGCACGCCGTGGTCGCAGTTAGTCGATCCATCAATTGGGTCGACAATGGCCGTTAATTCGCCGGAGCCAGTGACACCGGACTCCTCGGAGACGACCCGCATACCGGCACCACCAAGGATGCGGAGTGCCACCGCATCGGCCGCGAGGTCAAGGTGGTACTGGGTTTCGCGTTGGCCGGAGTAGCCCCGACCTCGGTGTTCAATAACGGCGGCACCAATTTCGAGGGCGCATTCGCGGAGGGTTGAGAACAGGGGGGTCTTCACGAACCCACGGTAGTGCGCCAGCCACTATCCTGAGTGGCAATGGCCGCTATCGATGTTGCTGGTTTTGTCGCAGATCTGAAAGATCACGCGGTGACCCACGGATTCCACGTTCACGACGAACGTCACTTTGTCGAAACCTACTCACTGCGTCAAGCGTGGGAGGTCGACCTCCACCCCGAAGACGGCTGCGGTGGGCCCGTCGACCTCCACATCGAACTCGATGTTGATCCTCGCACGTTGCTGGCATTCGAAGACGCCGTACTGGGCCTCCCCGACGATATTGATCCACCCGACGAATTCCACTTCCCCTTGGTGCTGACCTGGGCGCTTCCGCCAATGGCGCAGGGCCCGGATCTCTTGCGCCTTGCCATTGATCTCGCCCCCGTCGGCGGCATGGAGATGCCCCTCGAAATCACCGCCACGGACTCGTTCGCGTCACCGACCGAACCGAGTGAGCGTCGCATTTCAATTGTCGCCCGACGAGCGATTTCGCTCAGTCAGGTGGCGAAGGGCGAAGACCCGCTGTGCGATGTGTTCGAACGTGGGCGCGGGGTCAGTGACTTTCTCCTCAGCGCTGCCGATTCATGGCTCGTGTAGCCGCTGCGGGTGCCGCGTTGGCCCTCGCGGCTGTGGCCCTCAGTGGATGCGGTGTAGGCGGTGCCGTGACCCAGGCTCGACAGGCGTGCGTCCACATCAAGGTCGCACTCGCATTGCAAACGCAGAGCGAAGCGAAAGGAATCAGTGCGGCCCAGCGAACGCATTTAGAGACCGAGGCCCTCACCGAGCTCCTGAAGGCCACCCCGCTCGCCGCGGCTGCAACTTCAGCCGACGGCACGTGGAATCCATTGCAGACCACGCTCGAAGAAGCGAACCGCGTCCCGTTGCAGTATGAGGCGCCCGCGCTCACCCGAATGTGCCAGGTTGCGAACTCCGCAACGCCAATTCTCTAGTTCTTCGCGCCAAAACGCTCAGCGAGCCACGCCAACGAATTTGGCTGCTCCATCGCGTCTTCCCAACCCGCCAGTAGCGACTGGAGGTGCTCATGATTCCCCACCTGCCCGATAAGCACAATGGTGAGGTCGTCGATCATTTCGGGCAACGTCCAGTAACCACCGAACGGATCGGTGAGTACTTCGGCGTCGGGTTCGGCCATGAGGTAGAGCTCGCCGGTCGCTTCGACCCAGGAGAGCTCGTAGTAGACACCCGCCGCGTCACTCCACTCGTCACCAAATTCGAATTCGGCTGACTGGCGACGCGCTTCGTTTTCTTCGTAAAAGGTTTCGATGTCCATGCTGAGAGCCTACGTCGCCAACAACAGTCCAAATCGATAATTTTCTTGTTGCGGAAAATGTTGCAGCACTCGTTGTGACGCGGTGAGTGACCCGCACTGAAGTGTCGCCATGACCTTCACCACTGACATATTGCAACAGCTCCGCCGAGACTGGGACTACCGAAGCCGCAGTCGAGACTCACGTCGGGCACTTCGACGACTCGACGAAGCCCACCCCGATCTCGACCTCACCACCGCCGAGGATATGAGCGGTGTCCTCGCATTCTTGGAGGCGCGAAGTGGTCGCAGTGTTCTGGAGAAAGCTCGCATCTTGCAGGCGCTCCTCATCGAAGCCGATGACGAATTTTTGCGACGCGCCCTCCTCCAAACATTGCTGCCCGGCATTGTCAGCACGTGTCGGCAGTTGCGTTTTGGCGACGGGATCATTGACGATCCCTCCGAAACGCTGGGAGTCGCCATTGCCCTCTGCGCCGAATTATTGGTCGAATGGGCGGGTCAATCTCGCCCGTACGCCGGCCCCGATGTCCTCTCGGCCCTGCGGGGTCGCCTCCGTCGCTGGCTGCTCAAGGAGAAGTCTGCCCTCGAGTCCTCGGCCTCGTTTAACGAAGAGTTGTTCCTCGGATCGAACGAGTCACACCTGATGACCCGGCTCGAAATGGCTGCGGTGCACGACCCTCGGCTCGCCCACCTGGCCTACGCACGTATTTTCGACGATGCGCCACTCAAGTCACTGGCGGCGGCCGACCATTCATCAGTGGGGACACTGCGCCTCGAGCTTGAACGCTTCGCCCTCCGAGAGCTGCTCTAGCACGTGGGTGCCCCCTTCACGCGTGGACGACACCGCCGCGATGCTCTAGAGTTCGATAGCGATGCCGGCGACGTCTCTGCGCACCCGAGTGGCCCCCTTGCTCGCCTGGTCCAGCCCCGTACTCGTTCTCGTGCTGCTCTTCGGGTTCCATCAGACACCGACCCGGTTACCCTCGACCACGATCTCGACGCCCAGCGTGCGCTCATTGAGCGCCGAATCGATGAAGAGCGGCGTGTTGCGCACTCCGCTCGCCAACGTACTCCGCGGCGAACTAGGGCCGGCCGCGCGTTCGGTAACGATTCCCCTCACCAGCAATCGACCGTTCCAGCTGAATCTGACACTATCGACGCACGCGGTGATGCGATGTGGGGCTTCCTCGCGAAACGTCTCGCTCGTCGTCGTCGCACCGAGTGACAACTGCAGTCTGGTGCTCGTAACATCAGCCGAAGGAAGCCAGCCGTGGACGCTTCGACTTCTCCCGTAGGGGCACGATTGGCCAGTCGCGTCCAGGGACTGGGCATTGCGGTTTACATTCTCGCCATTCCCGTGGTGGTCGAGCAACGATGGTCCGAGTCATTCCACTCCACCGGCGGCCTCATTGAACGGGTGCTACTCGTGCTCGTCGCGCTCTTGTGGCTGGGCTTCGTGGCGACGGTCGTCGACGCCTGGCGAGACCTCCGATCGGGGAACGCCTCGACCAGTGGGGCCCACTGGCTCGCCGGTGTCGCCATAGGAGCAGTTGCGGTCCTCATCCCATCGGTGGCCTCAGCGTCGCCCGCCCCTGTCACTCCCGTGACCACGCACGTACACGCCCCCACAACGTCAGCGTCGACACTTGCGTTCCTGCTCACCGTGAAACGTCGGCGTTCCACACTCAGCTCCCTCCCCGACAACGAGATTGATTCCACCGTTGCGGAGTTTGACGCCGTTGACACTACGCCACTCCGTGCGCTCCACCACTTCTTCGATGGCGCTTCTGCGGGAGTCGCCAGCGTTCCCGCCTCATTCGATGCCCTCCCCCTGGTTGATGACGCCGACCCCGTCGTCGTTTGCCGACTCGGTCAATCCTCGGGGCAGACGCTGCTCGGCTACGCCAGGCGTGGCGCAGTACTGCCAATCGCTAATGAGTGGACCGCATCGCAACTTCGCGACGAGCTCGTTGGCCTGCCCGAGACGCCGCTCGTCTTTGCCGACTCTGAACACCAGTTACTTCGAGCGCTCGCCACCAGAAGTGATCGGAGCACGGTCGTGTTCACCGGACGACCGAGCGACATTGACGACGAGCTTCGTGCGCTCTGCGTCTGCGTCGCCGTGGCTCACACGGGCACCGACGACCAGGTGCAACCTGAACCGCCGAGAGTCAGCGTTCTACGCGCGACACCCCAAATCCTTGGTCTCGTCGAACCTTTCGCCCCAGCCGTTCGACGCCGATGTGTGGAAATGGTCACGTACCTCGCTCTGCACGAGGACCCGGTGTCTGCTGACCGCATGCGGACACGCGTCCTCGCCCACGCCGACATTGATGCCTCGAAGGGAACGCTCGCCAATACCGCCACCGCCGTCCGCCGGAGTCTCGGGAGTGACGAGGGTGGCACCCGGCTTCACACCGTTACCGCCCAGGGGCTATACGAGTTGCACGGCGTCTCGACTGATATCGGCGATTTTCACGATCTCGTCGCTCGCGGTCGCCGTGCGCCCGCTGCTGAAGCCGCAACCCACTATCGAGAGGCGCTTCGCCTGGTGACGGGAGAGCCGTTCTCGAGTGTGACCCGAGGGTACGAGTGGTTCACGCTGGAGGGTCACCTGGCGTCGCTCCAGCGAGATGGTGAGTGGGCTGCTTTGACGGCTGCGACGATGGCCACTGAGGCCCACGATTACGACACCGCCTTTTGGGCGCTTCGGCAAGGCCTCCTGCTGGACCCTGGCAATGATGTACTGCTCGACGCCCTCTACGCCGTACCCCGCCTACGCCAATTTTGAAGCGATAGCGCCGGCACTCCGCAGCACGAGTCCGTCCGCTCCCGCAGCGCTGTAGCGGTGCGCGGGGCGCTCCTTCGCCTCGGCCACGAGATCGCGCAATAGTTCGGCGAACGGCAACAACGGCGTCACGAAGAGATGTTTCGACAGTGAGCCGGGAATCGTATTGATCTCATTCACGTAGAGCTCGGTCTCATTCGCCAAGAAGTCAATACGAGCGACACCGCGAACATTGACCAGACCAACGAGGGCGTGCGCCGCGGCCGCGACGTGTTCCGCCTGCCCCTCGGGAAGTGTGGCGGGAAGTTCACGCGGTGCCGAAACCATGCCTTCACCGCCCACGTACTTGTCGCGGTAGTCCAATATCTCCGCCGTGCTATTGCGGCGAATGGGCTTTTCGATCGCCGACAACTGCACCGTCGGGTAGGTGCGAACAGCCACCTGCACATCGGTGAGGTCGCTTCGGAACGGTTCGACGACGCACCCCAGCGCCAGATGGGTATTGGTTGTCAATCGGGCCTTTGCGGTGGCCAAGTCAGCCACGACATCAATGCCAATGGAGGAGCCTCCGAATCGGGGCTTCAAAATGTACGGTCCCTCAAATGGCAGACCTTCAGTCTCCGCGGTCAGCAGCACTCGCGGCAGAGTGGGTAGGCCCGCTTGGGCCACGACCGCTCCAAAGGCCCACTTGTCCATGCCGAGGGCGGCACCAGCTACCGTCGGCCCGGTGTACGCGAGGCCGGCCAAATCGAGTGCCGCCTGCAGACTCCCGTCCTCACCTGGGCCACCATGCGTGGCGAGCACCACGGCGGAGATATCAAGGCGACGATCTTTTCCAAGGCGGCCTGCGGGACTGAAGAAGCCGCCGTCCGTGCCGAGTCGCAGCGAGAGCTCTTCGGCCCCCTTCGGTAGACCATCGGCGAACGCCGCGGCCTCGACGGCCGGCGGTACGGCGTAGAACGAGGAGGTCTTTGACCAGTAAATACCCAGCACGTCACGGTGCTGGAGTGAGAGTTCACGAAGGGCGAGAAGGCCGGTCAAAATCGAAATATCGTGCTCCGGCGTCGGACCTCCGAATAAGACTGCTAGTGCCACCGACTACCTCACTTTGAACTTCGCTGCTGATTAAGGGTAGTGGTCAGGAAGGTCGTTGAGGTACAACACGGCGTCACCCGCCTTGAGTGAAGCGCGCACCCACGCCACCGCATCGTCGCGAACGTCAAACCGGCGCACCGGCGCCTCGTAGCCATCACGAAGGGCAACAGCGTTGGTCTTATTGACCACCACCAATTCGACGTCGTGCTCTGCGACGCGATGTGCGAAGCGGGCATTCTCTCCATACTGCTCGTCGCCCAGTTCGATCATGCCGGGCGTCACCACGACCCGACGCCCAGGCACGTTGAGTGACGTCAGCAGACGGAGCGAGGCGGCCGCACTTGCGGGATTGGCGTTGAAGGTGTCGTCAATGACCACCACACCCGAGGGGGCTGTTACCACCGTCGCACGATTCGCCACTGGCGTCAATGAAGCCAGCCGTGAGGCAATCTGATTCACCCCAAGTCCAAGTTCCAGGGCGGTTGCCAGCGCGCACGCCACGTTCGTCGCCTGCAGGCTCGCAATGGCGGGCACCGAAGCAACGCGAGTCCCTTCGACATCGACGTGCCACGCATCACCATCGAGCACGACGCGGACATCCGCCTCACGTCGAGAGCCAGCGGTACGCACTCGCTTGCCGGACAGGCGAGTGGGCCAGGTGGCCAGGCGCTCGTCATCGATGTTGACAATCACGGTTGACGCCTGCTCGGTGATTTCGAACTTGGCCGATTCAATCACGTCGAGCGAGCCCATGCGCTCGAGGTGCACCGGGCCGATTGCGGTTATGACGGCAATCGACGGGGGGCACCACGCACAGAGCTCGGCGATTTCGCCAGGACCGTAGGTGCCCATTTCGGCCACGAAGACGCGCGTGCCATCAGTGAGCCCCTCGTTGATCGCACGGGAGAGTCCGGCACGATTATTGAAGGATTTCGGGGTGGCCACGACGCCGCCATCCTCGCGAAAGAGATCGGCGAGGTGATGCTTGGTTGACGTCTTGCCGTAGGAGCCGGTAATGGCGACGACGCGAGGCGACACTCGTCGAAGTCGCTCCGCGGCAGTCTCAACAAAACGTTGTGCGTGACGACGTTCGAAGGGGGCGAGAAGGCGGGCGCTCAAGTCGATCACGAGTGGCACTGCCCACACAATCACGGCCGCGCACTGCCACGCGAAGAACGACGGCAAGGCCAACCCAAACACGGCAATCAGCGCGAGCAGCAGTGCGCTGAGGCCCGCCACCATCCGGAGGCGCCGCGTCCACACCAGTGACGACGTCCGGCCCTTGATGCTGAGGCCCTGTGGGCACCACAGGCCGTAGACCACCGCGGCCCCCACGAAGATCGGCATTTGATGAAGGGCGAGCCCGGCTATCGCGATGACCAGACAGACGTGGGTCAGCGTGATGGGCCGTTGTTCCTTGCGGTCCACTGGCCGGGCGGCGCCGACGGAAGGACTCGACCAGCGTTTCAGAAATCGCAGCAGAGCGGCTGGTTCATAGTGTTCTCGCTGCAGGACTCGCAACCAACGGAGGAGCTGCGCCGCGGTGGCCGCGACAAGGGCCGCCGCACCCAGCCCGATGACGACGATGTTCATTGTTGCACCAGCGCCCACACCGCATCGACCAACGCTTGGGGCTGCGTGGTGGGTACGAGATGTCCGCAGTTGCTCACGACGTCCACGGTGGGTGGAACACGGAGGAGCGCCGCCGCTCTGCTCGCGCTCGACAACGGTACGTCGTGATCATCCTCGCCCCACACCATGGTGGTCGGCACCGCAATGCGACCCAGCTCCGGCTCGTAACTCTCATTCACGGTGGCAACAAGAATGTCGCGAAGGAGGCCCGATGCGTTTCGATAATCACGTGACCCGTAGCGCTGGCGAGCCGACTCCATCACTGTCGCGGGGACGAGGTGAGCGCGGTGCAGTGCACGGAGCACGCGGTAGGGCCACGGAGACCGACGAGCGCCCTCGCGCTTGACGAGTGGCGCTCCGGTAAAGACCACGCCACGCAGGGGCGGTGGCTCGGTCGCCGCCAGCACCGCCGCTACTCGCCCCCCAAATGAGTGGCCGACCACGATGAGGGGCTGGTCCGACAGTTCGGTAAGTACCGGACGGAGGAGTTCGGCGTACCACCGAGCGCCACCAGCGACCGATGGGAGGGGTGACGCGCCAAATCCCGGAAAATCAAGTGCGACGGAAGCAACGCCGTGCGTAGCGAGCAACGCAGCGGCCTGCGAGAAGTCTCGATGAGAACGCCCCCACCCGTGCAACCAGAGCACCTGCACCGGCCCATCACCCGTACGTTCACCGAACAGTGTTCCGTTTCCGAAGGCTTGCAGCACATCATTCAGGATAGTGAGCGAGGCCAGTGGTCGGTGGCCATGTCACGCCCGAGCGGTAGCGTCGAGAGCGTGACAGTCGAAGAACCCCTCTTCAGCGATGACTTGCTGGTCGGCCTTACGCCCGAACAACGAGAGGCCGTGACGTCGACGTCTCGGCGCTTGATGGTGCGGGCTACTGCCGGTTCGGGAAAGACCCACGTATTGACGTTGCGCATTCAGCGACGCATCGCTCTCGGTGAAATCGAGGCCGATCAGGTACTGGCGATGACCTTCACGCGCAAGGCCGGCGACGAACTGCGGTCTCGGCTTTATCGAGCCGGAATTCGGGACCTTCGAGCTGGCACCTTCCACCGCGCTGCGATGACCATAGTCAATCAGTACCGTGAGGAACACCACCTCAAGGCGCTCCGCATTGAACCGGCGCGCAAGCGTCTCGTGTCGTCACTGATCAAGCAAATGTTCGACGACGACGGCATCACCATCGACGACTATCTCGTCCCGCGACTCGACGCCGAAATCGGTTGGGCCCTATCCCAGGGATTCGACGGTGCGGCCTACGCCGCGAGTGCCAAGAAACTCCGTCGCGACACACCCCTGCCTATCGCACAGAGTGCTGACGTCATCGACCGCTACGTGGGGCTCTGTCACGCCCGCGGCGTGGTCGATTTCGACCTTCTCCTCAAGGAGGCGACGACGCTCCTTCGCGAAAAGCCCCGCGTCAAGGCGGCTTTTCGCAATCGCACCCGCGCACTATTTGTCGACGAGACCCAGGACATGAATCCGTTGCAGTTTCAACTCTTGGCACAGATGGCGGGGGACGATCCTGATCTCTTCTGTGTTGGCGACCCGAATCAATCGATTTACGGCTTCAATGGAGCAAATCCGCAGCTCCTGAACGACGTCGTTCGCACCTGGCCCGACACCGTCGTACTCGACTTGACCCGCAACCATCGCTCGACTGCCGCCATCGTGGCCGTCGCGAACACCTTGCTCGAACCAGGCGCCCGCGGGCTCATGCCAGTAGACGACGAGGGTGAACTGCCGCTCGTGCGCGCCTACGACACTGACGAGGACGAGGCGGCGCACGTCGCAACGTGGCTGACGTTGCATCACCGTCCAGGATCCCCTTGGAAGTCCATGGGTGTTTTGGCCCGTACGAATGCGCAACTCGACGTCATTGCCGACGCCCTCGAGCGCCAGGACATTCCGTTCGAACGTCGAGGAGCCGACCACGGACCCTCCTCAGACCTCAACCCCGAAGAGTGGAAGAAGCGCGAACTGGAGATTGCGGCGCTCGATGCGGTGGCGCTCAGTACCATTCACCGGTCCAAGGGACTCGAATTCCAGCACGTGGTTGTCGTCGGTTGTGCTGAAGGACAGTTGCCCAACTACAACGCAACCACACCCGCCGAACTCGCCGAGGAAGCTCGTCTGGCCTACGTAGCCCTGTCCCGCGCTGAACGAACGCTCCTCCTCACGTGGAGTCGAGCCCTCAACGACCCACGGTTCAGCGGGCGCACTCCGTCGCGTTACCTCAGCGCCATCGAGACGGAGTTGCGGTCCCTGGCGGCTGAGCGGGCCCCGGCGTCGCCAGAGGTTGCCCGAAGGCGGCTCGACGCCATTCGTCATCAATTAGAAGCGTCACTACCACCCGAGCCCGAACGCCCGGGGCTGCTCCGCCCCTAGTTCAGGGTTACCACGAGCGGGGCGTGGTCCGAAGGCTTTTCGCCCTTCCGCGCTTCTCGGTCGACCTCAACAGAGGAAGCACGCTCGGCAGTAGCGAGGTCGGCGAAGAGGTAATCAATGCGCAAGCCCCAGCCCCGACGGAAGGCGCCCTCTCGATAATCCCACCACGTGTACTGCGCGCCCTCAGGGTGCGCCGCCCGTGTCAGGTCCACGAGTCCGGTATCCACAATGGCATTGACCGCATCCCGCTCCGGCGCGGAAACGTGCGTTGCCCCTTCGAATTTGGACGGGTCGTACACGTCGTCATCACGGAGCGCCACGTTGAAGTCGCCGCCGACCACCAGTGGCACGGCACGATCACGCTGGTCGAGCTCGTCGCGGAGGTCCCCTAACCATCCAAGTTTGTAGGTGTAGTGCGGATTATCGAGGCTACGACCATTGGGTACGTAGCAGGAGTACACCCGAATTCCCCCACACGTGGCGCGAATACAACGAGCCTCCTCGTCGCCACCGAGGCCCGTGACAACGTCGTCCAAACCGACTCGGGAGAAGATGGCCACGCCGTTCCACTGCCCCTGGCCATAGTGGGCGGATTCGTAGCCGAGCGCCGCCAGTTCGGCGAACGGGAACTTTGCGTCCGTCTGCTTCGTCTCTTGAACCAGCACCACGTCAGTGGCGGTCGAGGCGAGCCATTCCGCCACGCGAGGCCACCGAGCCGTCAACGAATTGACGTTCCAGGTGGCTATCTTCACGAGGCGTCAGCGAGGATGAAGAAAATGTCGGCCTCCACAGCGAGAGCACCGTTGACGGTGGCCACACCATGCCCCTTGCCTCCGCGGGCGGACATCTTGGTCATCGTGGTGGTCATGTCGAGGCGATCCCCCGGCAGGACCTGACGACGAAAACGAGCATTTTCGATACCGGCAAACAGGGGAATGCGACCGGTGTGCACGGGGTCGGCCAGCACCGCGACCGCACCAACTTGGGCAAGCGCTTCGAGCATCAAGACCCCTGGCGTTGTCGGTCGACCAGGAAAGTGGCCCGGGAAAAAGTACTCGTCGCCAGTCAAGGTCCAGAAACCCGACGCCTCAACGCCGGGAGTAATGCTGGTCATCTCATCGATGAGCAGAAAGGGGGGACGGTGCGGAATCCAGTCCTCTGGTCGCAGTGACAGTTCGCTCATAGGCCCACCTCGGCAATACGTCGTTCGGTATCAAAGGATCGTAGTGAAAAGGTGCGGACATCGCCACGCTTCACGACGTCACGCGCCCGGGTGGGGGCTGGCGTCCCGAGGTTGGCCGTCGGCGCGTAGCACTCAATGGCCTCACCGTTCTTGAGTGTGACTTTGAGCACAGCTCCGTGCGACGTAAAGGCCACGACTTCGGCGTCAATCGGCGCGCCAATTTTGAACTGCTTCAGAAACTCGGCGAACGCCCCTTCGGGGTTTACGGGCTGTCGCCCCCGTCGAAGTGCGACGGTCGCGGGAGCTTCCTCCGGCTCCGTGGTGGTGGCGGCCTTTTTCACGACCTTTTTCGCGACCTTCTTTGCGGGCGCCGCCTCGCCGTCGACGGCCTTCGCCACCTTCTTCACCGTCTTCGCGGCAACCTTGGTAGCTTTGGCCACCTTCGTGACCTTCGCCGTCTTTACGGGAGTCAGGGTGTCGCCAATCGAGGGCGAGACGCCCTCTGGCAATACCACGGCAACCTTCTTGACCGCCTTACTCGCCCGGGCGGCCTTAATGCCCCGCACCGGGAGACGCTCAGTGAAGATCCAGCCGACCCCACGGACCGGCTTGCCACCAATAAGGCGGCCAACATCAAAGAGCCACGGGTAGTCATCGTGGAATTCCTGGAAGGAGTCGTTGCTCAAGACCACCGCATCAATACGATCGGCAATCTTGAGAATGAAGGCGTCGCCGCGACCAATGGCACCGGCCGGCGGCGTAACTATCTCACCCGCCGCTTCGGCGTCCTTGAAATGGTTGCGCTCACTGGGCTCCACGCGATGCTCGAAGCTCGCGTCGACCACCACAATGACGTCGGCGCCCGGGTGTTCGTCAAGGAAGGCGCGAACGGCGGCGTCGAGCTGTTGCAGATTGGGTATGGTCCTTCCCTCGGTGGCGAGGTTCGAGCCGTCGACGACAACGCGAAGTGTCGGGCTCTTCACTGCAAGGCTCGAACGAAGAGATCAGCTTGCTCAGCGGCGTGCACTAGTCCCGAACCCGTAGCCGGACTGGCCGACTCGGCTCGTGCGACGTGACGCAGCGACTGAGGACCGTTGAGCGTTCGCAGGTGCACGAAGGGCCACGCACCCATATTTTCGGGCTCCTCTTGCAACCAGACAAAGTCCACGGCGTTGGGGAATGCGCGGAGTGCCGCGGCAACATCCTCAGCGGGCCACGGGTAGAGCTGCTCGACCCGAACAATGGCCACGTTCGTCAGACCCAACTCGTCCCGTCGCGCTGTCGCTTCGTGGGCCACCTTGCCCGACGCTAGTACGACGCGCGTCACACCAGCCGGGTCAATACTCGTGTCACCGAGTACACGCTGGAACGACCCGCTCGTGAAGGCGGACAGTGGCGAACGCGTTTGAACGGCTCGGAGCATCGACTTCGGGGCAAAAATGACCAGCGGTGTCACGTGCTCGCGGCGCACTTGGCTCCGAAGCAGGTGGAAATACTGAGCACTCGTCGACGGCTGCGCGACGCGAATGTTGTTGCGGGCGCACAACGACAAGAAACGTTCGATGCGACCACTCGAGTGCTCCGGACCCTGGCCCTCGTAGCCGTGAGGCAAGAGCATGACCAGTGACGCAGTCTGCCCCCACTTGTCTTCAGCTGCCACAAGGAAGTTGTCGATGATGATCTCAGCGCCGTTGACGAAGTCACCGAACTGAGCCTCCCAGGCCACCAGTGAGTGCTTGGACTCGACCGAGTACCCGTATTCGAAGCCGAGTGCGGCGTACTCCGACAAGAACGAATCGCGCACCGTGAAGAAGCCCGGCGAGTCCAGGTTCGACAGCGGCACGTACTGCTGCCCATTGACGTAGTCAATGAGGGCGGCGTGACGGTGCGAGAAGGTGCCACGACGTGAGTCCTGCCCCATGAGTCGCACGTTGGTACCCTCGAGCGCCAGCGAACCGAAGGCCAACGCTTCACCCAAGGCCCAGTCCACTTCTCCGGCTTCGAGCAACTGCGCACGTTGTGCGAACTGGCGCTCCAACTTGGGGTGAATCGTGAACCCCTCCGGTGCGTGCATGGTGGCGCTGGCAACGGCCTGCAGCACGCCCTCGTCGACACCAGTGTTGGCCGGTAGTTCGTCGACGGGTATGTCGGCTACGGGCACCCCATCAAGCTTGGGCACCGGGATCGTGCGCACCTCGTCGAGCACCGACTGCAGCCGGTTGCTAAAGGCGTCAAGGGCGGCCTCCGTCTCTTCCATCGTGAAGTCTCCACGACGAACCAGAGTTTCGGTGTAGGCCTTGCGGACCGAGCGCATCTGCTCAATCAGCGCGTACATCTGGGGCTGAGTGTAGCTCGGGTCGTCACCTTCATTGTGGCCGTGGCGGCGGTAACACACGATGTCAATGACCACGTCACGGTGGAACGTCTGCCGGTAGTCGTAGGCCAGTGCGGCAGCACGAGCGCACGCCTCGGGGTCGTCACCATTGACGTGGAAAATTGGCGCCTGAATCATCTTGGCGACGTCGGTCGGGTAGAAACTCGAGCGAGCCGACTCGGGCGCGGTGGTAAACCCAACCTGATTATTGATCACCACGTGGATGGTGCCGCCAACGCGGTAACCGGAGAGCTGGGACATATTGAGGGTTTCTGACACCACACCCTGACCCGCGAAGGCCGCGTCACCGTGGAGCAGGATCGGCAGGAACGGAAAGTGGTCGGCCCCGGGAATCGAGCCCGTGCCGTCGCTCGGGCGTACGATCGCGTCCTGCTTCGCTCGGACGATGCCCTCGACGACCGGAGAGACTGCCTCCAGGTGCGACGGGTTCGACGCCATCGACACCGTTATTTCGGCACCACTGGGGCTCTTGAAATTACCGCGAGATCCCTTGTGGTACTTCACGTCACCACTGCCCTGCACGCTTTCGGGGTCCAAGTTCCCTTCGAACTCAGAGAAAATATCGGAATAGGACTTACCGACGATGTTGGCCAACACGTTCAGGCGGCCGCGGTGCGCCATACCAATCACGGCCTCACGGAGGCCGTCCTCGGCGGCGGCGTCCAGGATGGTCTGCAGCGCGACCAACGTTGATTCGCCCCCTTCGAGACCGAATCGCTTCTGACCGACGTACCGAGAGTGGAGGAAGCGCTCAAAGACTTCGGCCTCGTTCAACGCATCGAGAATGTGACGCTGTTGCTCCGGCGTCGTGCTCCAGCGGACGCCTTCGACTCGTTCCTGAATCCAACGCTTCTGGGCCGGATCCATGATGTGGCCGTATTCAATGCCGAGGGTGCGGCAGTAGGCATCGCGAAGGATGGACAGAATTTCTTCCAGCGTCGCTTCGGTCTTACCGGCCAGACCGTCAACAACGAAGCTGCGCTGCAGGTCCCAAATAGTCAGACCGTAGGTCGCGAGATCGAGCTCCGGGTGAAGCGCATTGGACGACGAACTCAATGGGTCGAGGTGGGCGTTGAGGTGACCGCGCACGCGATACATATTGATGAGCTCCTGCACCCGAATCTGCTTCAAAATGCGTTCCGCGTCGTTCTCTCGACCTGCGTTGCGGTCCTTGGCAAAGTGCGCCGGCTCGTACGGGATACCGAGGTCCGCAAAGATGTCGTCGTAGAAATTATGCCCACCACTCAGGCATTCGGCGACGTACTTCAAGAACAGGCCCGATTCGGCCCCCTGAATAATGCGGTGGTCGTACGTGGAGGTGATGTTCATCACTTTGCCGACACCAAGTTCGGCGAGCGCCCGCGGGTCGGCGGCGTCAAAGCCGGCTGGCCAGTTCAGGGCCCCAACACCGATAATGGCACCCTGCCCAGGCATCAGACGAGGCACCGACTGAATCGTCCCGAGCGTACCCGGGTTCGTGAGGCTGATGGTCGCTCCGACGAAGTCGTCGGCCCCCATGGTGCCCGCGTGCACCTTCCGTACGAGGGCCTCGTAGGCCAGCAGGAAGCCTCGGAAGTCCAAGGTATCGGCGTCACGGATCACTGGCACCACGAGGTTACGGGAGCCATCGGGACGTTCAACGTCGACGGCGAGACCCAAACCAACGTGCTCATTGCGTTTGATCCCTGGCGTTCCCTTTTCGTCAACGGCCTCGACAAAGGCGGCGTTCATCACCGGGATCTTGATCAATCCCTTCACGACGGCAAAGGCGATGATGTGGGTAAACGAGACCTTGGCCCCGGTCGTGCGGGCTAACGCCTCATTGAGGGCAACTCGGTTGATTTCGAGGAGTCGGGCGGACACCGTGCGCACGGAGGTCGCCGTTGGCACGCTGAGCGAGGCATTCATATTGCTGACGATGCGGGCGGCAGCCCCTCGAAGCGGGGATGCCTCGGTGTCGATGTTGACCGCGGGTGCGGTCGACGGTGCGCTCGCCACAGGAGCAGCGGCCGACGGGAACGATGGCACGGTCGAAGGTTGGTAATCAGCGAAGAATTCTCGCCACGAGGCGCTTACTGAGGCGGGGTCTGCCTTGAAACGCGCGAACATGTCATCGACAAGCCAAGCGTTCGGGCCAAAGGAACCGCGTACTTCACGTGAGGGGGTGGGGTCTGAATGTGGCACAAACCTAAGCCTACGCCCGAAAAGTGTCGCGTTGTAACGGTGTTTCGTGAGGAAATTTCACGTCACTACGGAAGTGGTGCAACGAGCGGAAATTTTACGGCTACCTCGTTGGGAGATACCTCACATTCATTAAAACATTCCTTCGTACGAACGTTGTATTGTGGCAAGCAATCACGGCAACGTGGTGACTAACAATCGGCGCAAGCCACAGGGAGGATTGCAACCAATGAAGTATTCACACAAGGTGCGCCTTTCGATGACCCTGGCCATCACGGCCAGTGCGTTGTCGCTAGGACTCATTGCACCGACGATCAGTAGCGCAGCTGCACCCAAGGGTACGCTGACCTACGCCGAGGCCCCTCAGGCGGGTCCGACGTTTATTCTGCCTTTCGTTTCGGGTGGCGACGGTTTCTCAACCTCGAACATGAACGACTTCCAGATGATGATGTACCGTCCGCTGTTCTGGTTCGGCACCCCCGGCTCGGCTGCCTTCTCGCCGTCGCTGTCGTTGGCGTCCATCTCGCCGCAGACGGGCACCTCAGCTACGTACACCATCAACACCAAGGGCTGGAAGTTCGCCAACGGTCAGACCGTTGACGCCAACTCCATCAAGTTCTTCTTGAACCTGTACAAGGCCGCTGCCGCGACGCACAGCCCCTACGTCTACGGTGGCTACGTTCCCGCCGCTGGTATTCCCGACAACATTGCGTCGGTAACGGGCTCGGGCAACAACGTCGTCATCACGATGAACTCGTCGGTGAACGCCAACTGGTTGCTGTACAACTACCTGTCCGAGATCACCCCTATGCCGTCGGCGTGGGACGTGACCAGTGACGGCGCCGCCGCCGGCAGTGGTAACTGCGAATCTGGCACCTTCGGTGCAACGCAGACCAACACCGACTGCATGGCCGTGCTGACCTACCTGCGCAAGACCGCCAACGTCCCATCGACGTTCGCCGGTGCCTTCTGGCAGGCCGGTGTTGACGGCCCATGGACGCTCAAGTCAATTGACGCCTTGGGTAACTTCACCATGGTCCCCAACGCCACCTACGGTGGTCCCGTGACGCCCCGTGTCGCCCAGTTCAAGGCCGTTGCCTTCACCTCCACCAGCGCTGAGTTGACCGCCCTCAAGGCCGGCACTATCGACGTTGGTTACGTGGACGCCACCAGCCTGACCGCTCCGGCCCCCGCCCCTGGCGTCGCCGGTCCAAACCTGTCAGTGTTGGCAAACAAGTACACCATCACCAGTGGTACGACGTGGGCCTTCAACTACGACCTCTACAACCTCGTTGGCGACCCCGCCTCGGCTGCACTCAGCGAGTTGTACGTCCGTCAGGCACTGCAGGAAGCCACTGACCAGAACCTGACCATTAAGGCAGTCATGAAGGGCTACGGTATCCCCACCTACAGTCCACTGCCCTACGGTGCCTCGTCGGCAATCTCGGGTCCCGTTCCCAATCCCTACCCCTACAACGTGGCTGCCGCAAAGGCTGCGTTCAAGGCTCACGGTTGGGTCCTCCAGCAGGGTATTCAGGAATGCTTGAAGCCAGGTAGCGGCGCTAACCAGTGTGGTGCCGGTATTCCTCGCTACTTCCGCATGAACCTCAACGAAGATCAGGCTGCCGGTTCGGCCACTGACAACGAGCTCAACGCCGTTGAAGTGTCCGAGTGGAAGGCCATTGGCGTCAACGTGACCGTCAACCAGGACACCTTCTCCAACGTGCTCGGCAAGTGCCAGGGCGCGCACACTGGCTTCGACCTGTGTGACTGGGGCGGCGGCTGGCTGTACGCACCTGACTACTACCCATCGGGTGAGGAGCTCTTCGCCACCGGCGCTGGCTCGAACACCGGTGGTTACACCGACCCCACCATGGACAGCTTGATCACGGCTTCGACCGTGGGCACGGCTACCTTGACGGCGTACGAGAAGTACGCAGCTGCCCAGCTGCCCGTCTTCTTCAAGCCTGAAGAGACCGGTTCCGGTGAGCGCATCAACACGCTCAAGACCGACAACCCCGCCGGCTTCAAGCCAAACCCACTCGCGAACTGGATGCCGGAGTACCTGTACTTCTAAGTACCATCCAGTCGTAGCAACGAAGGCCCCTCCTCGCGAGGGGCCTTCGTTACGTTTGGGGCAGAAGTTTTTCGTCCTGAGAGTGCTAGTGTTGCCCCCATGCTCAGTTACATTGTGCGGCGACTTCTGCAGTCTCTGGTCGTGCTGTTCATCATCATTTTCATCACCTTTTCACTTCCGTATTTAGAGCCCAAGGGCATCTACGCGCCGGCCTACCTCGCCCTCGGGTCCCACGCGACGCCGTTGAATCTTCACCTTTGGGCCGTAGCGCACGGTATCAACCGTCCGTTTCTGGTGCGCTTTTGGGAGTACCTGTTCAACGTCTTTGCCCACTTCAATTTGGGCTACTCGTACCAGGCCGGGCGCCCTGTCTGGGACATCCTGGCCCTCTATGTTCCTCGCACCATTTGGCTGGCGCTGACGTCACTCATCCTGACGTGCATTATTGCCATTCCTCTCGGTATCTTTCAGGCGTCGCGCCGTAATACCGTGTTTGACTACTCGGCCACCGGCATTGCGTTCGTTCTGTACGCGATGCCCTCGTTCCTCCTCTGTTCACTCGTGTTGGAGTACTTCGGACTCCACTGGCCCCACCTTCCCGTATCACCCCCCGCGGGTGTCGCCCCGTGGCTCATTTTCACTGATCCGGGTGCCTTCATCATGCCGATTGGCTGCCTCACGTTGCTCTCGGTGGCAGGTCTCAGTCGCTTTATGCGCGGCACCGTGCTCGAAGTACTCGTGCAGGACTACATTCGCACCGCTCGGGCCAAGGGTGGCTCCAGCCGTCACGTGCTCTTCAAGCACGCTTTCCGCAATGCCCTCGGCCCCATCGTCACCATTCTCGGACTTTCGGTTCCTGGACTCCTCGGCGGGGCCATCGTTATTGAGACCGTATTCAACTACGGAGGCCTCGGCTACGAAACCGTGAACGCCGCCCTCTCGGGCGACGTCAACGTCGTCTTGGGCATTACCTTGCTCGTCTCCATTTTGACGCTGCTTGGCAACTTGCTGGCCGACATCGGCCTCGGTATCGTCAATCCTCGGATTCGCATTGAAGGAACTTCTCGATGACCAACCCCACTCTCCTTGAGATCGAACGCTCGGCCCCGGTGCCAATGTGGCGCCAGCGCTGTCGCATTTTCTTCTCGAACCGCCTGGCCCTCGCATCAGTCATCTTCCTCGTCCTTATTGGCGCGCTGTGTTACCTGGTACCGCTACTGCACCCCACCAACCAGACGGACGCGGCGGCGGCTCTGCTGACCCCACAAAATGCCAACCCTTCGATGGCGCACTGGCTCGGCACCAATGCCGCCGGCTTCGATGAGCTGGGTCGTATTTTCTATGGTGGTGAGTACTCGTTGACCTTGGGACTCCTGGCCGGCTTCATCACCATTGTGGTGGGCACCATCTACGGCATGATTGCTGGTTTTTTTGCTGGCGTTACCGACACGGTGATGATGCGCTTGTTGGATGCCCTGCTCTCAATCCCCTACTTCTTCTTCCTCATTACGCTTATTTCGCTCTTCGGGCGGTCCACCACCTTCTTGATTTTGTCGATTGGGCTCACCGGATGGTGGGGAAATGCGCGCATCATCCGAGGTGACGCACTGCTCATCCGCGGCCTCGAGTACTCCCAAGCCTCCACGGCCATGGGCGCTAGCAAGTGGCACATTATTCGTCGCCACGTCTTCCCGAACTCGATCTCAAACATCGTGACCGTTGCCACCTTTTCGGTCGCCGACGCCATTTTGTTCCTCTCGGCCCTGGGCTTCCTGGGACTCGGTATTCAGCTCCCCCAGACGGACTGGGGCACCATGCTCCAGGACGGCACGTCACAGCTCCAGAGTGCGAACTACTGGTGGGAGGTTTACCCCCTCGCGGTGATCTTCATCCTGGTCGTTGTCTCGATCAACTACATCGGCGACGCACTTCGTGACGCCTTCGAGGTACGGCTCGTCGAGCGGTAAATTCAGGTACGGCTCTCTGTCGACCGCTACTGCCGTGCGAGTGCGATGAGCCATTCCAGCTCGGCTATCGAAGCCCAGCGACTGCCTACTCCCTCTGCGAGGGACCCTCGACTAGGCGTGCTGTGCAGCGCTTAACGCCACCGGCGTCCGCAACGGAAAGTGGCAGGCCGCCTGCTGCGTCTCACTGAAGTGGCGCATCGCCGGCTCCTCTTGCGCGCAGATGTCCTGAGCGAAGGAGCAACGAGTGCGGAAGCGACATCCCGATGGCGGCTTGACGACTGAAGGCAGCTCACCGGACACCGTCAGCGCGTGCTGTGCACGGGCCTTCGCGGGGTCGGGCACGGGCACGGCGTTGAGAAGCCCCTGGGTGTACGGGTGCGCGGGCGACCGGAATACCGATTCCGCGTCACCAATCTCGACAATCTTCCCGAGGTACATCACGGCTATGGAGTCGGCCATGTAATAGACCACGGCCAGGTCGTGAGAGATCATGACGTACGTCAGACCGTGCTCAGCCTGCAGATCTTTCATCAGATTCAAAATCTGCGCCTGAATCGAGACGTCGAGAGCCGACACCGGTTCGTCCGCCACAATGAGGCGAGGGTTGAGTGCGAGTGCTCGCGCTAAGCCGATGCGTTGACGCTGGCCACCCGAAAATTCGTGCGGATACCGGTCCCCCGCCTGCGCGCTCAAACCGACAATCTCGAGCAACGCAGCAACGCGGGCTGCACGTGACTCTCGATCCCCTTCGTGCTGTACGGCCAGAGGCTCGGCCAGAATCTCGCTGACCTTCATACGGGGGTTGAGCGACGAGTAGGGGTCCTGGAACATCATCTGCCGCTGGCGTCGGTCATCGCGAGTCTGCCGGTAACCATTGGCTGAGACGACGTGACCGTCGAAGGAAATCTCGCCACCAGTGACGCTTTCGAGACCCACAATCATGCGACCGAGCGTGGTCTTACCGCATCCCGACTCGCCGACCAGACCCAGTGTTGTGCCTTCACGGACTGAGAAGCTGACATTGGACACTGCGTGCACCTTGGCGGTGGTTCGACGGAGCAGACCGGACTTAATCGGGAACTCCTTCGTCAGGCCATCGACACGCACCAGTTCCTTGCCGGTAGCGCTCGCCTCAGTATTGTGCGTGACGGCAGTAGTAATCGTCACGGGGCTCGGCCCGTCAACGGGGTGGAAGCACGCAAACTGGTGCGAACCCTGAGCTGTCAGCTCGGGCTCGTTCGCTCGGCACGTGTCCGTCGCGAAGGCGCACCGTGGCGCAAAGCGACATCCCACAATTTCCTTGGTCAAGTCCGGTGGCATACCGGCAATTGACGACAACTGCGCATTCGAGGACACTTCAATGCTCGGGACGGAAGCCAACAGCGCCTGGGTGTAGGGGTGGCGCATCGCACCAAAGAGACTCTCCGTCGCCGCCTCTTCAGCCTTGCGTCCGCCGTACATCACCACCACGCGGTCGGCACGGCCGGCAATCACGCCCATGTCGTGGGTGATGAGTAAGACGCCCATGTTGAGCTCGCGACGAAGTGAGTCAATAATGTCGAGAATCTGCGCCTGGATAGTCACGTCGAGGGCAGTTGTGGGCTCGTCAGCGATGAGGAGCTTCGGACGACACACGAGCCCCATCGCGATAATGACGCGCTGGCGCAACCCGCCCGAAAGTTCAAATGGATACTGATTCAGCCGTTCCTTCGGGTTCGGCATCTCCACCATTTCAAGCACTTCCAGAGCGCGGCGGTTGGCCTCCTGCTCGCTCGCACCTTCGTGGATGCGCAGGCCTTCACCAATTTGCTTGCCGATCTTCATGACGGGGTTGAGCGAGCTCATCGGGTCCTGAGGAATGAGGGCCACACTGCGACCACGCTGCTTCTGCATGTCGGTCTCGCTCAGTGAGGCGAGGTCCACACCGTCGAGCACCACTGACCCCGACGCAATCTTGCCGTTCGATGGAAGCAACCGCATGATGGCTAAGCCCGTCGTCGTCTTTCCGCAACCCGATTCACCCACCAGGCCAACACATTCACCGGGGTTAATCGTCAGCGAAAAGTCATCAACCGCTGTGGCGAATGTCTTCTGTGTCTTGAAGCGCACGGAGAGATTGTTGACCGAAAGAAGCGACGTCATAGTGATTCCCACGCTACCACTCAAGGCAAAATGCGTCTCAAACTAGGGGCGTCGAATTTTCGGTCGTGGCGAATCGCCAGCTCCGTCGATGATGCACACTCACGCCGTGTTTAGCGATGGCCGCGAGGTGCGCCGCAGTCCCGTACCCCTTATTTTCATCCCAGCCGTAGCGCGGCTCCTCTCGGGCGAGCTGCTCCATGAAGGCGTCGCGGGCCACTTTGGCAATCACGCTCGCGGCCGCTACCGACGCGCACAGTTGGTCCGCCTTGATCTGCGTTATGACCGGTCCAATTGCTCGATGCGGGTCGACGTCAAGGAGCGTGGTCGCGGGCGCATGCAGCCAGTCGCGCTTGCCATCGAGAATGACAAGGTCGGGAGTGCAGTTCAGCGAGTCGAAGGCTCGGTGGCCAGCTCGCCGCAGCGCCGCAGTCAAACCCAGCTCATCGATCTCCTCGGCGCTGGCGGCACCAATCGCGGTTTCGACCGCCCACGCACGCACCGCAGGCGCCAGCTGCTCCCGCTGGGAGGGTCGAAGGAGTTTTGAATCGTGAAGTCCCTCGGGGACGGGTCCGGTGTCAGCAGACACCACCACGACGGCGCAGTAGCAGGGCCCAGCACAACTACCGGTGCCAACTTCATCGACACCCGCAACGAGTTGATGACCCTGCTGGAGCAAGTCGTGTTCACGCTCGAGGGTGGGGGGCACCGGCCGACGGAGAGCGCGAGTCACCCGCCCATCGTAGTGAAGCCTTCCTAGGATGGACATCCGTGACGAGAATTGCCATTGTGGTGCCATTGAAATCTTTTGCCATTGGCAAGGGTCGCCTGCGGGGTGTGGCATCACTCGACGTGGATGTCTTGTCTCGTTATTTGGCAGCAGGGGTGATTACCGCGGCAGCCCCGCGTGATGTCTTTGTCGTTTCTCACAGTAGCGATGTTTCTGTCTTCGCTACTGCTTTGGGAGCGACGAACCTCCACTGTGAAACACCCGGACTCAATGCCGCCGTCCAATTCGCATTTGACAGCGTCCGCCCTCTCTACGACGTCGTAGTCATTGCTCACGGCGACTTGCGAAACCCTACGGGACTCGGTTCGTTCGATCCCGCTCCAGGTGTCACCGTCGTGCAGGACCATCGCGCCACTGGCACCACGGTGCTGGCCGTACCAACGACGAGCGAGTTCACGTTTCAGTACGGTGACAACTCGTGCCAACTGCACGAAATCGAAGCGAAGCGTCGAGGGCATGTTGTACGTGTCGTGAGCGACAGTCCGTGGCGCTTTGATATCGACGAGCCAGAAGATCTGCAATAAAAAACGAGGGGGTCGATTGACCCCCTCGTTTTTTGTCAGTCGAGGCGCGCTCGACCGTGAGTTACTTCTTGACTGCAGCCTTCTTGGCAGGAGCCTTAGCGGCTACGGCCTTCTTGGCGGGAGCAGCCTTCTTGGCAGGAGCCTTAGCGGCTACGGCCTTCTTGGCGGGAGCAGCCTTCTTGGCAGGAGCCTTAGCGGCTACGGCCTTCTTGGCGGGAGCCTTAGCGGCAACAGCCTTCTTGGCGGTAACAGCCTTCTTGGCAGGAGCCTTAGCGGCTACGGCCTTCTTGGCGGGAGCCTTAGCGGCTACGGCCTTCTTGGCAGGAGCCTTAGCGGCAACAGCCTTCTTGGCAGGTGCAGCAGCCTTCTTGGCGGGAGCCTTAGCGGCAACAGCCTTCTTCGCAGGTGCAGCAGCCTTCGTAACGGGGGCAGCCTTCTTGGCTACAGTCTTCTTTGCGGCAGTTGCCACGTTTCCTCCTTGGAATGTACATCTGGTGATGTTGCAGCACCCGCGAGGACCACCATGGTCACTCCGAGTCCACACCGCGACATCTCGCGCACTCGATCATGTACCCGCCAACTTCACAGTTGTCGTGTTACTGAACGCAGTCCACGATTCTCTGAGAAGAACACTGAGAGTCGTGCAGCACTCTCAGTACAACTGACTCTTCGCAAGAACAATTCAAGTTCACTATGTCCACCACCCAATGTCAAGCATTCGCCCTCCACGACCGTTGAGTTGCGTGACAACGAGCGAGGACGGTGGTGTCTATTTAGGGCGCACCGCGCAGGGTGACGTGACGAGTGGACGACAGCGATCGGCCCTCGTGTTGGGTCCAAGTCGAAGTGGCAAGACCTCGTCACTCATCGTGCCCAACCTCTTACTGACGCAACGCTCGAGTGTCATCACGTCGACGAAGGATGACATCGTTCGAACGATGGCGACGGCCCGGTCCGATGGAGCAGTTCTTCTCTTCGATCCCTCAGGAACTATCGACACACCGCCGGGTGTTCATCGTGTCGGGTACTCACCGGTCCGACAGTCTCGAACGTGGGACGGCGCAGTGCTCGCCACGCGAAGCTTGCTCGATGTTCAGAGTCATGCTCGCCACGGGCGCGGTGAGGATCACTGGAGCGAACGAGCGTCAGCATTGGTCGCTCCTCTGCTGCACGCAAGCGCCCTCCGCGACGAGGGCCTGGCGCAGGTGGTATCCCGCATTGACCACCGAGAGGCCAGCGATTCCCTCGCCCTCCTGGAAGAACGCTACGGCGCCCACCATCCTGCAACCAGTCTTTTATCAGGGATTATGAAGAGCGAGGAGCGGGAGCGTTCGGGGATTTGGTCCAGTGCCTCCGGTCTCTTTTCCGGCATGCGTACCGAGGCTGCTCGTCAGTCGGCGCGAGATGCGCCACTCGATGTCGCCTCATTTTTATCCGGCCCGCATCAGCTCCACGTTGTATCGCCAAGTCGTCATCAAGCAGTCGCCACGCCGCTCGTTGTCGGGATGATTGACGAAATTGTGCACGCCACCTACGACACCCACCACCGCGGTGCTCGCCTCCTGCTTGCTCTCGACGAGCTCGCCAATGTTGCACCGCTCCCCCGTCTCGCAAGCATCGTGAGCGAAGGCGGCGGGCAAGGCGTCGTAACGCTGGCCTGTTTGCAAGATCTGAGTCAAGCTCGTGCTCGTTGGGGTACTCAGGCCGACGGCTTTCTTTCGCTCTTTCCGACGACCGTCGTGCTCCCGGGTATCGCCGATCGCCCGACCCTCGAACTGCTCCAGCAACTCGGAGGTCGGTCGATGGTTCCCACCCCCACCGTGCAGCGTGACCGTCGAGGTCGACCCAGCGGACATTCGGTGTCGTGGCAGGAGCACGACAACGTCACCATCGCGCAACTCGCACAGGGGCGAACGGGCCACGCACTCACACTGAATGCGGCAAAGTCAATGCAGTGGGTCGGCCTCACACCGTCCTATCGCGACTACCGCTTTCGCCCCTACCTCGAACGACCTTCACCCTCCGACGAGCGATCACGTGACCGGTAGTTGAGGTGGAGCCTTGAAGGTTCCCGTTCTCGCGCTGGCTCACGAGAGAGTTCTCGGCCGAGCGAGAATGCGCGTCGAGGCGTGAGCACCTCCTCTCGAAGCCCGCGAGAGTCACGAAGTTCCGGGTACCAACGGTCAACCTGGCGAGTGACCTCCGCCGCGCTCCCGCCGAATACCAATGCGTCAGCCAATGCCTCCATCACATCTCGACGATGAATCGATGTGACGGTACTCAGCGACGCACGGTACCGATGATGGTTAAACGCCGGCTTCGTTCTCTCGGGCAGTGCCACTTCAGTGAGCGGTTCAAATCGCTCGAGGTCGCGTGCCCACTTCGCTTGAATGCCCTCGCGCGTCCACAATTGCTTTGGGGGCCGGTCATCAAAGTGTCCACCCCAGAGCGCGCGGTAGCCCTCATCGAGCCCGCCAACGAGCTCGCCTCCCCCGAAGGATCGCCACGGTGTCCACGATGTTGTCCGCCCAATTTCTTCTCGCAACTGCGACCGATAGAGGGAGTCGGCGGTGGTCGCGTGGGCCCGAAGGGCGCGACCATCGATCACACTGGTTGCCCCGACCGCGTGGGCGCCAACCACGACGTGATCATGCAGATGGGGCTCGCCGTGACGATTGACGCCGTGAGTGAATGCAGCGATGCGTCGCCACTGGACGGGCTCTTCGTGAACCTCACCGAAGCGCCGCTCTCGCACGACGACGCCGCGCTCTTCGAGATACGACACCGCGCTGCCGACGGCCCGTTGGTGGGCCGCCACCACCGCGGGGGCGTGTCGCTCATCGAGTGCCATCACAATTGACACCGGACGAGGGGCCGCAATGACAATGTCGTACCCGACGACGCGACTCCGCAGTCGACTCAAAAAAACATCGGCGACACCTTCGTCGCTGAGAGGTCCACTTCCCCGCAACCATCGACCCGCTGGCCCGTCGCGTACGCCGTCTAACTCCTCGGCGCGGTCTCCCGTGAAGTACGCCGGGTTCGATTGCGTGCGCGCGTACACCCGAATCATGATCCTCCTTTCGGAGGATCCAACGGTCGCTAGAGCAAGTCGATGATGCGTTGCGCCAATTCGCGGCCAGCGTTCGCGAAGGAAGGCGTCGCCACCACCGCCCCGGGTCCCGCCAGCACCATGAGGTGATCGAGGAAGTCGCGAGAGGTGACGCGGAACGCGACGGCATGACCCCCATCACCGAGCGAGCCCCACCGAGCGCCGGGCAGCGGTTCAAACAGATACCGCGAGCCAGCATCGACAACTGCCACGACTTCCTCGCCGGAGTCGGCGATTTCGGTGAGCCAGTTCGGAACAGGGTCAGCGTCGCGCACGGCGGTCGCCGGTGACTTGGCGAGGATGGCCGTGATGCGGTCCACACGGAACGTTCGCCAGTCGTTGCGGGTGAGGCAGAACGCGCGTACGTAGCTGTGGCCATTGAGGACGCGAACGTCGACGGGCTCAATGGTGCGCTCGGACGCCAGACCCTCGTAGCCCTTCACGTACGTCATCTTGATCTGCTCTCGGGCGCGCACCGCAGCATTGACTTCGGCCAGCAGCGGCTCATCCATCGAATGCTCGACGCGGATGAAGTTGGAGACTACATTCTCGATTTTTTCAATTGTGGAAAAAATGGCGGGGTCGTCATAGAGTCGAGAGGCTTCGCGAAGCGCAATGTTCAGCTCGAAGAGGTCTCGCCACATCAGCGCCGACGGTTCATCGCTTTCATCGAAGAACTCTGCTCGATAGGTCGAGTCGTCGGTGTCTTCATTTTCCCAGTCATCGCAGAATTTCATTACCCGCGCCGGGAAACGCCATGGACCGTCGTGCGATTCAGCCATGGGCTCGAGCGTGACGAGGCGGCCCATGATCAAACGAACGTCCTCGGCCCGCATTGAGAATCGCGTTGCCAACTCGGAGACGCGAAGACCGTCCTGCGCCTGATACACCGCGTGAAGCAGTTGCAGCGTTTGACCAAGCACATCGCTCGAAGCCACTGACGAGAAGGAGATGCCGGACACGTCCGGCATCGGCCCTCGGTTAACGGACTTGAGCCACGACTGGGTTTCCTTCACGAGCGACTTCGGGCTAATCACGCGGAGTCGGTCGGCGCCATCAAGGACAAAGCGCAACGCGGTGTGGGGATTGTCGAACGTAAGGCCGACCTCCACCTTGCCGCTGCCCTTCTTGGCGGTCACGGCCTGGGGGTATTGGCGCGACAGCAGTTCGGCGTAGTTTTCATTCGTCACCACCAACACGTCAATGGGTGTCGGTACTTTTTGGTATTGGGGACGCCACGCGTCGGCCAAGGCCAGTGTCTCGTCATCAACCTCAAAGCTCTCGGCGTGGACCGTGGGCATGGAGGTCATCCGTGAGAATCGATAGCCCTTGAGCTCACCACTACCAACGACGCGGGCCACGAGATAGTAGGAACCATCGACGCTGTAGGTGCGCAACGGCTCCACCGTACGAACCTTTTTCGTTGATGACTGGTACTCAAAACTCACGACACGGCGCAGTCGTAGGGCGCGAATGATTGGTCCGATGTACGCGCTGTACTCCAGACCGCCGTCACCAGCTGGGACGTCGTTGAAGACGGAGAAGGCGCCCGAATTACCGAAACCGCAGAACCGCAGTGCGAGACGCACGACCCGCTGCTCCTCTTCGGTGAAGTAGATCACGGGAGCGTAGCCACTCGAGGGGTCGATCTGGTAGCCACTCGAATCGTCGGGCAAGACCACTGTCTCAATGTCGAAGCCGTACTCCCGAATGGCCTTCTTGTCTCGCTCGAATTTCTGGCGCACGGCCGTCTCACTGCCTTGGTAGGCGAGAATTTTCTTTGGGTTCTTACTGGTGACCGGGTACTCGTCAATCTTCAATTGACGGATAATTTCGTCCTGGGTCAGGGGCTTGTGCTCGACGAAGGCTCGCTGGAGCAGCAGGAGCAAGGCGACAATGCGCTCACGGCTCTGCTCGTTTCCGGCGCGATAGGTACTCATACATCTCCTCAGTCGTGTCAACGAATCGTAGCGAACGATAGGTCGTGGGCTTCACTCTACCGACGGAAATGAACATGCGAAAACACCGGTAAACTAAAGGGTCAGCAGTAGAGAAAGTGACCGGTTATGCCAACCTACGAATACGAGTGCCAACAGTGCCACGAACGCGTGGAAGCCGTCCAGTCCTTTTCCGACGCCCCCCTCGTCACCTGCCCCACGTGCGGCGGTGAACTCCGCAAGGTTTTCTCGGGTGTGGGGATTGTCTTCAAGGGTGCCGGCTTCTACAAGACCGATAGTCGCGGGAGTAGCGGCGGCGAGTAGCGATTGGCGATACCATTCGCGATGACGCCTCATCCAGGGGCGACGAGTGAAAGTAGTCGCTAATGCTCACCACGTTGATTGCCATTCCCGCCGTCGTTGTCCTGCTGGCGATAGTTCTGTTGGTGCGGGGTGTCCGCATTATCCAGCAGGGCTTTGTTGGTGTGGTGACGCGACTGGGGCAGTTCAAAACGGTGAAGGAACCGGGTTTAACGTTCATCGTCCCCTTCATTGAGCAGATGCGCGTGGTCGACGTCCGTGAAACGCCACGAACGGGTGACCGTCAGCAAGTCATCACTCGGGACAATGTCGCCGTCATTGTGAACGCCACGATTTTCAGCCAGGTCGTCGACGTGCGCCTCGCCCTGTTCACCAACTCGGACTACCTCGTGAGCGTGGACAACCTCGCTCGAACGTCGGTCCGCGCAGTCTTTGGTTCGATCACCCTCGACGAAGCCTTCTCGCAGCGTGAGCGAATCGGCACCCTCCTGCAGACACAAATGGAAGAAGCCACCGACAAGTGGGGTGTTCGCATCAACCGCGTCGAAGTGCTCGAGATCACCCCTCCCGAGCAGATTCTCCAGGCCATGGCCCTGCAGAAGCAGGCCGATCAGGAAAAGCGCGCGCGAATTCTCGAATCAGAAGGTGCCCAGCAGTCGGCGGTCAATGTGGCCGACGGTCAGCGCCAAGCGGCGATCAAGGAAGCCGAAGGTGCCCAGCAGTCGGCCATTCTCCGCGCGGAAGGTTTGCGTCAAGCCACCATTCTGGAGGCACAGGGGCGCGCCGAAGCCACCGCTCTGGTCTACGCGGCCATCAAGGAACAAGCGCCCGACCCCATGCTCGTTGCCATTCTGCAACTCGACACCCTCGCCAAATTTGCCGAATCGCCAAACGCGAAGCTCATCATTCCGGCCGAAAGTTCCGCCTTGCTTGGTGCGGCGCAAGCCATCAAGAGCGTGATGGAGAACGTCGGGACGATTCCCTCGGCTTAGTTAGTTGCGGAGCGAACCCACAGCGTCGTTCCGCGCACGAGTTCAACGATGACCGCCGAGCCGGGCTCGAGTGCGCGGCCTTCCGTGACCGCTCGCCACGACTCCCCTCGCACGACGACGCGACCGGGGTGCAGTTCATCGCCAACGACCTCCACCACCGCTCCCGTAAGTCCGGCCATGGGGGAAGTGGTCGGGTGTAACAAATCGCCCGGCGTTCGAGGGCCGAATTTGGAGAGGGCGAAGGGACGCAGACCTACCGTGCTCACGATGGTGACCACGAGCCAAATGCCCGCTTGCCCGATGAACGGCACGTGTGAGAGAGCGGCGAGAAAGGCGACCAGGGAGCCCAACGCGACAAATCCCCCGACCAGGGCGTTCGTGTGCAGTTCAATGGCGCCACTCACTAGTAGTAGGGCAATCCAGAAGATCAGGTCCATGGCCGCAGTCTAGGCAGTCGCTGGTGCGCCGCAAGGACACCAGAACTAGGCTGTGAAGGTGATCTTGCCGTCTATTGAATCGCCAGCCGACCTCCTGGCGCTCTCCTACGACGAGCTTGACGCGCTGAGCCAGGAGCTACGCGAGTTCATCATCGCCACCGTCACCACCACGGGTGGCCACTTAGGGTCAAATTTGGGCGTCGTCGAACTGACATTGGCCTTGCACCGAGTCTTTGAATCACCGAAAGACATCGTGCTCTTCGACACCGGCCACCAGTCCTATGTCCACAAAATCATCACGGGCCGTCGATACGGGTTCAAGTACCTCCGTAAGTCGGGCGGTCTCTCGGGGTACCCCAGCCGCAACGAAAGTCCCCACGACTGGATTGAGTCCTCCCACGCCTCCACCGCCTTGTCCTACGCCCACGGATTGGCCGTCGCGCTTCGTCAGAAGCACGAACTAGTCGGTCACGGCGGTCGTCGCCACGTCGTCGCGGTCGTGGGTGACGGATCACTCACCGGCGGTATGGCGTACGAGGCGCTCAACAACCTCGGAGTCACCAACGAACGAGTGGTCATCGTTCTGAACGACAATGGGCGAAGCTACGCGCCAACGATCTCGAAGCTCTCAACGTCGCTCACGTCCCTTCGACTCAACCAGACCTACCTCACGTTGCGCCAGCGCATTCGCAAGTTGCTTCCACGACTCACCAGACTGGGCAAGGTCGCCTACAAGGGTCTCGACGGCGCGGCGAATGTCGTGCGAGAAATGGTTACTCCCCGCGCCTTCTTCGAAGATCTCGGTGTTCGGTACGTCGGGCCGCTGGATGGCCACAATATTGAGGCAATCGAATCGGCCCTCAAAAATGCCGCCGAGTGGCCGGGGCCAATTGTGGTCCACGTCCTCACCGAAAAGGGCCGTGGCTACGCCCCCGCGACGCAAGACGACCTGCGCATGCACGATTTTAAGTTGCCACCCAAGAATTTCACGGCACCAACGACCTTTACACAGGCCTTCTCCAACGCCCTCGTCGAAGCCGGTGACCGTGATGACCGCGTCGTGGCCATCACCGCGGCTATGGCTGGCCCGACGGGCCTCCTCCCCTTCGCCGAGCGGTTTCCCGATCGCTTCTTCGACGTCGGCATTGCCGAACAACACGCCGTCACCGCAGCGGCCGGCATGGCCATGGGCGGCCTCAAACCGGTAGTCGCTATCTACTCGACCTTCTTTAGTCGGGCCTTCGACCAGGCCAACTTGGACGTCGGCCTCCTCAACCTTCCCGTGACCTTCGTGTTTGACCGAGCGGGTATCACCGGTGATGACGGACCAAGCCACCACGGTATTTTGGACATTGCCCTGTGCCTCGCCATCCCAAACATGACCGTCTTTCTCCCGTCAAGCGTGGCCGAAATCCCCGCCATGTTGACCAGTGCGCTCGAGCTCCCGACACCCGCGGCCTTACGCTTTCCTAAGACCCCACCCCAGCCCTTTGACGGTCTCGTGGGCGAAGGGCTCGAGGCCCGTCGCGTTCGCCAGGGCGACGGGGCACTCTGCATTCTCGGAGTCGGCAAAATGGCCGACGCCGCGTTCCAAGCGTTAGCCCTTCTCGGTGCCGACGCTGATCGCATCACGCTCTACGACGTTCGCGTCTTGCCACCGGACCCGACGATGATCGATGACGCGGTTCGCCACGAACGCGTCATCACCATCGAAGACGGCACGCGTCACGGCGGCGCGGGCACGCTGATGGTGGCCGCCGTTCGCGACCGAGCCCAAATACTCGGCCTCCCATTTCCCACCACCCGAATTCTGGGTGTTCCGCGCGCGTATTTGACACACGACAGCGCCGACGCCCTCCTCGCCGCCATCGGTCTCGATCCGGCTGGGATTGCTGACGCGCTCGGACGATTGTTGCGCGACGAACCGGAATTTTCTCGCCCCACCCCCGAAAGTCCGACACCGCACTACTCGTAAGTCTCTACAGTGTCTCTATGACGTTTGAAATAGAAAAGACCAATGACGAGTGGCGCCAGGAGCTGTCACCCGAGCGCTTCGCCATTCTGCGCGAAGCGGCCACCGAAGCTCCCTTTTCAGGCTCACTGCTGAACGTGGATGGTGAAGGCACCTTTACCTGCGGTGGCTGTGGTCAGACCCTCTTCACCACCGAGCAAAAGTTTGACTCTCACTGCGGCTGGCCGAGCTTTGACGCCTGCGAGCCAGGCTCAATTATTGAACGACCCGACTACACGTTGTCTCGCGCTCGGGTGGAGATTCTCTGCTCACGCTGCGGTGGTCACTTGGGCCACGTCTTTCCCGACGGCCCGACGCCCACGGGGCTTCGCTACTGCGTAAATTCCCTGGCCATCGACTACGACCAAGAAGCCAACTAAACGTCGAGGAAGCGTCGGATGGCAATCGCCGAACCGATGGAGCCGATGCTGACACCCAGTGCGAGCACCACAATGTCGGTGCCCCACACCGCCGATTGACCCAACGTGAATTCGTTGTGCAGTGGGTACCAAATGTGCAGGGCGGTAACGGCGCCGATCGCGAAGAGCGAGCCAATCAGACCCTGAATGAATCCCTCCGTGATGTAGGGACCACGAATGAACCAGTTCGTGGCACCCACCAACTTCATCACCGAGACCTCGCGGCGTCGCGCGAAGATGGCCATGCGAATGGTGTTCAGAATCAAGACGCTGGCCGACAACAGGAGCACCGCCGCGAGCGCCAAGAACACGATCTGGATGATGCGAATAGCGTGCTCCATTTGGCGGATCTGTTGGTCCGGAGCGGTGACCTGGTAGACGCCGGGTTGACCCTTAAAGGTGGACTCGATGGTGGCCGCATCCGTTGGAATCACGGGAATGCACTGATAGCCCGTGGGCATGTCGGCCGGGGTCAGGACTGAGAACTCGGTGGGCGGCAACAGCTTCTTCGCTTCGAGGTAGTTCTGCTCTTTCGTGAGGAACGAGCACGACTTGACGATTGGTGACGCCGCCAATTCCGCCTTCACGCTGGCGATTTCTCCACCCGAGGCCTTGGGCTGCATCCACACGGTAACGCGAGTACCCGCCTGCCACTGGGCCGATGCCTGTGCCGCACTTTGCTTCAGCAGCAGTGCCGATCCCACCAGAGAGAGCGAGACAGCCACGGTCAAGACTGCGGCAATCGTCATCATTCGGTTTCGCCAAAGATTGGCGAACGTTTCTTTGAAGGCGTAACGGATATAGACGTTCATTGCGCGCTCGTTTCATCGAGACCGTAGACACCACGCACTTGGTCCCGCACGATTTCACCCTTTTCGAGTTCCACGACGCGACGACGCATGCGGTCAACCATGTTCTTGTCGTGGGTCGCCATAACGACGGTCGTGCCAGTGCGGTTGATGCGCTCGAGGAGGGCCATAATCGACTCGGAGTTTGACGGGTCGAGGTTGCCGGTTGGTTCGTCGGCGAGAAGGATGAGTGGGCGGTTCACGAAGGCCCGGGCCACGGCGACGCGCTGTTGCTCACCACCCGAGAGTTCACTCGGGAGGTTCTTCGCCTTTTCCCCAAGTCCGACCAGTTCCAGAATCTGCGGCACCTGGCTATCGATGGTGGACCGGGGGCGACCGATGACCTCGAGGGCGAATGCGACGTTGTCAAAGACCGTCTTATTTGGCAACAGGCGGAAGTCCTGAAAGACACAGCCGATGTTCCGACGGAGGTAGGGGACGCGCCACTTTGGGAGAGCACCGATATCACGGCCCGCCTCGAGGATGCGACCCTGGTCGGGCAGTTCTTCGCGCAGGAGGAGTCGAAGGAACGTCGTCTTACCGGACCCCGATGCCCCCACCAAGAAGACAAATTCGCCCTTCTCGATATCGAGGTTGACGTTGGTCAGAGCGGGGGTGCCGTTCTTGTAGGTCTTAGAGACGTTCTCGAAGCGAATCACGTCCACACCTCCTTAGGGCAACGACTGGGCGACACGGTGGTTCGCCTCGCCATTCTACGCCCCGGCACCTCGTGGGGCGCGGTTTCACCCGTCGCGAACGGTGTCATCACACTATTTTTAGAGAAGCGCGCTCACGCCTGTGCGCGTTGCCGCCGGAGTTCAGCTTCCATGAAGGCGTCGAGGTCGCCTTCAAGCACGGCCTCGACGTTGCCGGTTTCGTGATCGCTCCGATGGTCCTTGACCAACTGGTAGGGCGCCTGCACGTAGGAGCGAATTTGCGATCCCCAGGCGTTTTCGCCCCGATTACCGGACAGCGCGTCGAGCTCGGCCTGACGCTCCGCACGGGCCTTTTCGGCCAGTTTGGCACCCAGAATCTGCATCGCCCGCGCTCGGTTCTGGTGCTGGCTCCGCTCGTTCTGACAACTCACCACAATGCCGGTGGGCAGGTGGGTAATACGAATTGCCGAGTCCGTCTTGTTGATGTGCTGGCCACCGGCGCCCGAGGCGCGAAAGGTGTCGACCCGAAGGTCCTTTTCCTCAATCGTGACCTCACCGGCGTCGTCGTCGAGCAGGGGCGTAATTTCCATACTGGCGAAGCTGGTTTGACGTCGGGCCTGCGAGTCAAAGGGGCTAATGCGCACGAGCCGATGCACCCCCCGTTCGGCGGAGAGCCAGCCGTACGCGAAACGCCCCTTCACGATGAACGTTGCCGAGAGCAAGCCAGCCTCTTGGCCTTCGGTGGCCTCATCAACTTCAATGGCAAAACCACGTCGCTCGGCCCAGCGCATATACATACGCAGCAGCATTTCGGTCCAGTCCTGTGCGTCGGTGCCACCGGCGCCAGCGTGGAGTTCGACAATGGCGTCATTCGCGTCGTAGGGGCCCGAGAACAGGCTCTGTGTTTCGAGGGCCGCAATGGCGGTGGTGACCGTGGTCACGGCCTCGGTAAGTTCGTTAAGCAGAGACCAGTCAGCATCACCACCGGCGAGCGCCTCTCGAGCAAACTCGACCAACACCTCGGCGTCGTCGAGGCCCACGCGCAGACGATCGAAGTCCTCGAGGTCGGCCGTCAAACGCCCCAGTTCCGTGGTGACGGCGCGAGCATTGTCTTGGTCGGACCAGAGGTCGGGGTCGGCGGCTTGGGCGTTGAGCACCGCGTGGCGTTCACGCTGCGCATCTATCTTGAGATAGTCGCGAGCGGCCCGCCAACGTTGCTCGAGATCACTCAACGCGTTTTGGGCGTCTCGAAGGGCGTGTTCTGCCTTAGGGTCGGCCATGGCACTGCTTAAACTTCTTGCCCGAACCGCACCAGCAGGGGTCGTTGCGCCCCAGCTTGTCATTCGGCACTGCGCCCGGGACCACTGCGCCCGAAGCCGTCACGACACCGTCAGCGGCCTCTTCAACAAGGGGGGCGTTCGTCACGGCCCCCTCGAAGTTCACGGGCTCGGGTTCGGCCGGTACTTCGTCCGTCTGTACTTCAATCTGGGTAATGAAGCGGACGAAATCGTGGTTGATCGAGTCGAGCATGTGCTCAAACATCTGGAAACCTTCACGTTGCCACGCGGTGAGCGGGTCAATCTGTGCCACCTGTCGAAGGTAGATACCTTCCTTGAGGTAGTCCATGTTCGAAAGGTGCTCACGCCAACGGGCGTCAACCACTTGCAGAAGGACGTCGCGCTCCACAATCTTGGCGGTCTCAAGTCCATCGACAAACGTGGCGCACTTGGCCTCGTAGAGGGCGAGGGCGTCAGCGATGACCGCCGTCACGACCGCGTCCCGATTGGCGAATGACGCCAAAGTGGCCTCACTAAGGGAGATTGGGTAGTACCCCTGGAGGCCCACGTAGAGGGCGTGAATGTCCCAGCCTTCGGCGAATTCACCGGTGAGGAGTGCGTCAACGGCCTCCGTCAAAATGTCCTCAATGAGCGCCAGCGTTTCCTGGTGCATATCCTCACCGTCAATCACCTGTTGACGACGGGCGTAGATGACTTTGCGCTGCTCGTTCATGACTTCGTCGTACTTCAACGTGTCTTTACGCATTTCCGCGTTGCGGCCTTCGACGGTGCCCTGCGCCCGTTCAATGGCCTTCGTTACCATCTTGGCCTCAATCGGCACGTCGTCAGGCATGGCACGGTCCATCACCCACGAGACGGCGCCCGTTGAGAACTGGGCCATCAAATCATCCTCGAGCGACAAGAAGAAACGACTTTCGCCGGGGTCACCTTGACGGCCAGATCGGCCTCGTAGCTGGTTGTCAATGCGTCGAGAGTCGTGACGTTCGGTGCCGAGGACGAAGAGACCACCGAGTGCGCGGACCTCGTCTGCCTCGACCGCACACTGCGCTTTCGTCTTCACGAGGGCCTTCGCCATCGCCGCCTCAAAATCTGGCGAATCAGGCTTGAGTCCGGCGGCCATCACATCACGAACGGCCAGACCCTCAGGGTTGCCACCGAGCAGGACGTCAACACCGCGGCCCGCCATGTTGGTCGCCACGGTGACGGCGAACTTACGACCGGCTTGGGCGACAATTTCGGCCTCCCGGAAGTGCTGCTTGGCGTTGAGGACTTCGTGGTCAACGCCGGCCTTGGAAAGCTCACGGGATAGCAGTTCTGACTTCTGAACCGAAGCGGTACCGAGGAGCACGGGCTGCCCCTTGGCATTGCGCTCCTTAACTTCTTCCACGATGGCCGCGAATTTGCCCGCCTCCGTCTTGAAGACTAGGTCAGCGTGGTCAACGCGCTGCGGTTGGCGGTGGGTCGGAATTGGCACGACGATAAGCCCGTACGTATTACCGAACTCGCTCGCTTCCGTTTCGGCCGTACCGGTCATACCGGACAACTTTGTGTACTGACGGAAGTAGTTCTGCAGTGTGACGGTCGCCCACGTGTGGTTCTCGTCTTGAATGCGGACGCGTTCCTTCGCCTCCACCGCCTGGTGAAGACCATCGGACCAGCGACGACCTTCGAGCACGCGACCGGTGAATTCATCGATGATCTCGACGGCACCGTCGCGCACCAGGTACTCCTTGTCGCGGGTGTAGAGCTCCTTGGCGCGCAGGGCATTCGACAGTTGGTGGACGTAGTTGGTCGCGACCGCGTCGTAGAGATTGCTCACCCCGAGCTGACGCTCTACCTTGGCAATACCCTCAGCCGTCGTCATGACCGTCTTCTTTTCGAAGTCGACCTCGTAGTCCACGTCACGCTTGAGGCCACGGGCGATTGATGCGAACTGGTAGTACAACTTGGTGGTGTCAGCCATAGCACCGGAAATAATCAGTGGCGTACGGGCCTCGTCAATCAAGATGGAGTCGACTTCGTCGATGATGGCGAAGTGGTGACCGCGCTGCACCAACTGGTCCTTCGAGCGGGCCATGTTGTCCCGGAGGTAGTCGAAGCCCAGTTCGGTGTTCGTACCGTAGGTGATGTCGCTGGCGTACGCGTCGCGCTTGGCCTCAAAGTCCGTGAGGTCGGGTCCGACGCGGCCAACCGTCAAGCCGAGCCAGCGGTGGAGCTGACCCATCCAGTTGGCGTCTCGCGTCGCGAGATAATCGTTTACGGTGACGACGTGAACACCCTGCCCCGCGAGTGCGTTCAGGTACACCGGAAGTGTTGAGACAAGGGTCTTACCTTCACCCGTCTTCATTTCAGCCACCCAGCCAAAGTGCAGCGCCATACCACCCATGAGCTGGACGTCGTAGTGGCGCTGGCCGAGTACACGCCAGGCCGCCTCACGGACGACAGCAAACGCCTCGACCATGAGGTCATCGAGGGTTTCGCCCTCGTTCAGTCGAGCACGGAATTCGACGGTCTTCGCTTGCAACTGTTCGTCGCTCAGCGCCGCCATTTCATCGGCCAGATTGTTGATGGGCACGACGAGTTGTGCGAGTTCGCGAACGCGCTTTCCTTCGCCGGCTCGGAGGATCTTTTGGAAAACGTTCATGACCCGTCCACTCTAGTTGCCCCACAAAAATAACGAGGTTGGGCTGCGAGTGCTGACCTGGTCTTTGACCCCACACCTGCCTACCTTCCGAGTGCCACTTTGACCCTCATCCACCAGGACTTACATCTAAACCGCGCCATGCTCAGTGCCGCAAGGCACCTTACGTGGGTCGTTTCGCCCGCGACTGGCATC
>Ga0208498_1000026_pt1 | contig 63207 bp, 55 predicted proteins | sample CryBogCBE12Aug09_FD_185502 | JGI IMG/M metagenome (GOLD analysis project Ga0208498, IMG submission 185502) | Freshwater microbial communities from Crystal Bog, Wisconsin, USA - CBE12Aug09 (SPAdes) (version 2) | ecosystem: Environmental > Aquatic > Freshwater > Lake | place: Crystal Bog... | reverse complement strand
CGCCTTTGAGCACCGTGTCGACCTCCCGAGGTTTGACCTGGTTGGTGGGCGAGGGACACTGCTGGTCGGTGAGCACGCGGGCATCGTAAGTCCCGCCGCGGTCGCGACACCACTTATCGGCATGGAACTGCACCTCACCGCAGCGACCAGCCTGCCGCTGTCACCGGACTTTGAACACGGCGTCATCGTGCTTGACGGGGCCGTGTCGGTTGAGGGAGCGGCGTTGACGGTGGGGCAACTGGGTTACTTGGCCGTGGGTCGAGAGGAGCTGACCTTCACGGTGCAAGAGACCTCACGGGTCATGCTGCTCGGGGGAGTCCCGATGGACGAGCCGGTGCAGATGTGGTGGAACTTCGTGGGTCGGAGTCGCGCTGAGTTCGTCGAGGCGTATAGGTCGTGGGTCGAGGACGACGGACGATTTGGCACCGTCGCGAACCGGCTGGAGCGAGTCCTCACGGCGCCGCCGAACCCGACGATTCGAGGGTAGACCGGGCTGAGGACGCGAGCGGACGACCACGGGCCATCTGAAACCATTTCAACCTGACCTAAAGTTGGGGCAGAGTTAACCTCGCTGCTACGTTGTCGCTTCGTACAGGTGACTTTCAGGGTGTCGAATGCGAACATGAAACTTTCCACCTTCACTACATGGCGCCGCAGCGCAGCACTCACCACCGCAGTAGCAATGGCATCACTGTCCCTGGTCAACGCTGGAACGGCAATGGCGTCACACGCGTCGGTGCCGACCATCTTGCTCTACAACGCGCAAGGCTACGGCGACAAGGTCGCCGCGGCCTTCAACGCCACCAACCCTGGCTTCAAGGTTGTCCCCTACGACGACTCGACCGGCCCCCTCTTCACCAAGATCCAGGCGGAAATGGCTGCCGGCAGTCCCAAGTGGGGCATCTTCTGGGCTGACGGTGCGACCGAGTTCGCCGCGCTGGACAAGCTGAACTACTTGGCGAAGAACATCGTTCCTTCGGCGGCGTCGTACAACGCAGCCGGCATGAGCAACGTGCCCAAGGACGGAAGCTTTGCGCCCACTGGCCTTACCGTGACCGGCGCCCTCTGCTACGACACGGTGGCCGCGAAGGGCATTACGTTGCCCTCGACCATGAACGGTCTCACCTCACTGCCCTCGGGTGCACTCGGTATGAACGACCCATCGCAGTCCGGTCCCACGTTCCCTCTCATTGCCGGTGTTATGGCTCACCTGGCCGGTATCACGGCATCGATGAACCCGACCAATGCGCAGATTCTGGCCGCCGTCACCGATGGTGAAAACTTCTACCTGAAGTTGAAGAAGAATGGCCTCCAGGTCCACCCGACGAACGGACCGACCCTCGGCGCAATGGAGTCGAACCCCGCCACACTCGACGCTGCGACCATCCAGTCCTCGGCCTGCTACGGCGACATCAACGCTCAGCCCAAGCCCTACTGGCCTACCGGTGCCGTGAAGTACCTCGATTACTCAGTCGCCCTGCCCTCGAACCTTGGTATTGACGCCAAGCTGTCACCGGCGCTGCAGGCTGACGCCAAGAAGTTCGTCGCCTACGTGTTGACAACCAAGGGACAGCTGGGTATGCAGAAGGGTGACCCCTACGGTGACGGTCTGTTCTGGCCAGTCATCAAGGGTGTCGCACCCGAGAAGTTCTTGCCGAACTACGCGGTGACCCGTGCCTACGCCATCAACCCCTACGTGTGGGGTCCGCTGGAGAACACGATCAACACCTGGTTTACCCAGAACATCATCAACTGATTTTTTCGCACAACTGGCGCTGCCCCGGTCACCTTGTGGTGGCCGGGGCAGTGACCTATTCTGAGAGTCTGCATGAACGCTCCGCGACAACTGCACAGTGAACGATGGCGCACCCGAGCAGGGTCGCTAACGGTGTGGTTGGTCTTACTGCTGCTCATTATCGTTCCCGTGGGATGCTTCTTGGCGGTGGCGGTATCACCTCGACTCTTCGGTCTCGGTCCTCAGTGGTGGACGTGGTCCACGATTCAATCCACGTTTACCGGCTACACCCGCAAGGGGATGTTTGACTCGTTGGTGGTCTCGACAACGTCGGCGGTGCTGGCGGTCGCGATGGCCACTTTGATGGCGTGGCTGGTGCACCGGACGAATCTCTGGGGTCGACGGTTCTGGTCGGGGGCGATGTGGGTGCTCATGCTGGTCCCAACGTGGATGACGACGCTCGGCTGGATAGACGTCTTACAACCCGGTGAGCTCGCCACCGCGTTGGGCTACCACTCACTCTTTCTCTACCACCACTTCTTTGGCCCCGACGGCATCATTTTCGTGCTCACGACGGCGGCCATGCCGTTTTCCTATTTCATTATCTCGGTCGGTATGCGAGGACTCGGTTCTGAGTTCGAGGACGCTGCTCGCGTCCACGGGGCTTCTCGTCTGCGGGCCGTGCGAACGGTGCTCCCGATCATTGCTCCGGCTCTACTGTCCGCCTTCGCCATTAGTTTTGCCGAGTCGATGAGTGACTTTGGCGTGGCCTTCACCCTCGGATCGGGTGCTCACTTTCCAATCGCCACCTACGTGCTCTTCAATGCGATTTATTCGTTCCCCGCCAACTTCCCTGTGGCGGCGGTCATCGCTGGTGTGCTCATCCTCTCGACGGTGCCCCCGGTCTATCTGCAGTCGCGAGTCATGCGTGGTCGGTCGTATGCCGTGTTGAGCGGTCGAACGCGGGGGGTCCGACGACACGAATTCTCGACGCCCGCCCGCCTCGCCGTGACGGCCGCCGTGGCGACGGTGATGTTCCTGATTTTGGGTCTGCCACTCACCGGCGCGATTACCAGCTCCTTTACGAACACCGCCAGCTTCCTCACGCCGACCGGCGTGCACTGGACCCTCGAGTCGTACCGTCAGATTTTCAATGCGCCTCCGGCCTTCACCGCCCTCGGTGGTCCGCTGTTGACCTCCAACGAACTCGGTGTGTTGGTCGCGTCGGGGACCGTCATTTTGGCGCTCGTCCTCGCGAAGCGCCTGGCGTCACGAACCGCGGGAGCGGCACAAGGGGTGATGGATTCGTTCCTCCTGGGCTCGGTGGCGATCCCGGGCATTGTGCTGGGTATCGGCTACATCTTCTTCTACGACCAACGCTTTATCACCCAACACGTGGTGGACCTTTACGAAACGTTGCCCCTCTTGGTGATGGGCCTCATCGCCTCCGCAACCCCCGGACAGGCTCGACTACTCACCGGACCAGTGGCGCAGATTCAGTCCTCACTCGCGGAAGCCGCGCGCGTGCACGGCGCCACTCGCTGGCGTGCGTGGCGTACGACCTCGCTGCCGTTAATGTCACGAGCCATTTTGTGGGCGTGGTTGTTGACCTTTACCAAGACCATTTCAGAATTAGCCATCGCGCAGATTCTGTATCAACCAGGCCACGAGCCGGTGTCGGTGACCGTGGAGACGTACCTGGGCACCATCTTTGCCACCATTGGTTCGGCGGCGACGGTGCTGACGCTCGTTGAAATGTTAGGAGTCATTGTGGTGGTTCTCACCCTCTTCCGTTTCGTCACCCCTCGAGGGTGGCGCCGTATTGGTGAAGCCGTGGTGCCGTCGTGAGCGCCACCGCGATCGGCATCGACCGAGTCTCGAAGGTCTTCGGCGGCAAGGTTGCCCTCGACGAGGTCTCGCTCACCCTGGCTGCGGGTACCTTCACTGTTCTCTTGGGGCCATCGGGTTCGGGGAAAACCACGTTGCTCCGTTGCCTCGCCGGTATTGAGCGACCGACGAGTGGCTCGATTCGCCTGAATGACGTCGTGGTCGCGAGCGAGCGAGGCGTCGTCGGGCCGGAGAAGCGCAACCTGTCGATGGTGTTTCAGGATTACGCACTGTGGCCTCATCTCACCGTAGAGCGCAACGTTGGCTACCCCCTCGCTGGCTCATCGATGTCCAAGGCTGCCCGCACCGATCGTGTGGCAATGCTGCTGTCGCAAGTGGGCATTGCTCACTTGAAAGATCGGTACCCCAACGAACTCTCCGGCGGGGAGCAACAGCGAGTGGCCCTCGCTCGAGCCCTGGCGGCCGAGGTAGGTCTGGTCTTGTTCGACGAACCGCTTTCGAACCTCGACGCCGACCGTCGCGAGCAACTTCGCATCGCCATCGCGACGCTGACCCGTGAGTCAGGCGCCACGGCCGTTTACATCACCCACGATCAGGCCGAGGCCTTCGCCCTCGCCGACAACGTGGGCGTCTTGTCACAGGGGCGCCTGGTCCAGTTCGGCCCGCCCGAGACTATTTACCGCCAGCCGGCGAACGCCTTCGTGACGCGCTTTACGGGCGTATCTGGTGAACTGCCAGTGCGGGCGTGGTCGGTACGGTCCTCGGATCGAGCCCAGGTGACCTTGGGCATTGATGGGTCCCCTGAACTTGACGCAACGATGGGCGGTGGATTGACACCGGGCTGCGCCGCATCAGTGCTCGTTCGTCCGGCGGGGGTCACGCTCGTGGCTCCCACGGACGAGGGCTCATTGGTTGGGGTGGTGCGCGATACGGCCTTCACTGGTCGTGGCTACGAACACGTCGTCGCACTCCAAGGCGGGGTAGAGTTGTCGAAGGTTTTCGCAACAAACCGGAGCGAACGTGGGGCCGCCGTCGGCGTGCGATGCGAGCCATCCGCTCTCTTCTTGATGCCGACAGACGAAGGACTACCCTCATGATTGCCACCACCGTGTCCTCCGGCGTTGTCGTACTGGTCGGGGCGGTCTTTCTGGCCTGCGCGGTCGAAATGGTCGAAGCATTGACCATTGTTGTGGCCGTGGGCCACACACGTGGATGGCGATGGGCCCTCGAGGGCGTCGTGATGGCTCTCCTCGCGCTGGGTGCCCTCGTGGGTGCCTTTGGCCCTGCCTTGGTGCATGTCCCTCTCACCTGGCTCCGGCTCATCGTTGGCGGCGTGCTGCTTATTTTTGGTCTGCAGTGGCTGCGCAAGGCGGTGTTGCGGGCGAGTGGTCTGAAGGCCAAGCACGACGAGGACATCATTTACGCCGAGACGGTCGCTGAGCTCAATGCCGCGCCTCTGGCGACTACTCGTGATCAGGTCGCCTTCATGATGGCCTTCAAGGGTGTATTTCTCGAGGGCCTCGAAGTGGTCATCACGGTCTTGACCCTCGGTACGTCGGCGCACCGATTGGGCCTGGCCAGCGCGGTGGCGGGCGCCACGGTGGCGCTCGTCGCCATTATTGGCGTCCTGGTGGCGAAGCAACTCTCATCAGTGCCGGAAAACGCCATGAAGTCGAGCGTCGGCGTGCTGCTGATCTCCTACGGCACGTTCTGGACGGGTGAAGGACTCAGTATTCACTGGCCGGGGAATGATGGATTCTTGGCCCTGCTCGTCGGGATCTACGCCGTCACCACCTACGGCGTTGTTCTCCTCACCCGTCAAGCGACTCGAAGGGTGGCGACATGAACACGTTTCTTTTGAAGTGGCTCAAGGCTTTTGGCAAGTTTTGGTGGGACTTTCTGGTGGGTGACACGCCCGAACTCTTTGTATCGACCATTGCCATCATCGTGGTCACCGTCCTTCTGGGGCATGGACTCCACAACTCGCACGTGGCGACGGTTGTGCTGCCGGTCTTAGTCGTGGCTTCACTCCTGTGGAGTGTACGGAAGAGCTGGCCGAAGCGCTAGCGATACGTCGCGCCGAGGACAGACCCGACTACGATTCAAGTCGTCGTTTCGAAAAGGAAAGAGCGCCGTGCCCGTCCTCGTAGTTGGTCCGCCCCACTCGGGCGTTGACGTCATGACCACCTTTCTCGGCGCCCTCGGTATGGCGACGCTGACCGAGAGCCAACAGCTCTCTTTCGACCAGCTCGCTCGTGAGACGCTGGAGTCAGTTGGCGCGAGTGGCACTGTTCCGCCCGCGCGAGCCGACCTCGTGGTGGCCTCGGCCGGTAGTCGTGCGTCGACGGCATCCTTCATTGCCGAGAACTTCACCGTTCGCCACTTCGCCCTCAGCGTCGTCGGCGGTGCCGTACTGGCCCCCGCCTGTCGGCGGGCCGTCAAGGGGCGTTGCGCGGTCGTGGTGTTGGTGCGTGACCCCGATGAGGTGGCCCACGCCGCTCACGTGCGTGATGGGCTGTCGGTGCCACTTGCGCTGGCGGTCTGGCATGAGACGATGCGGACCATGATTTCGGGGCTCGTCGATGAATCAGTCATCGTCGTTTCTTACGCTTCCTTCGTCGAGGATCCGCTCAGCGTGGGTGCCGACATCGCTGACGCGCTCGTCGTGTGGGGCCATCTCGACCCCACCGCCTCGGTACATGAGGCGGCTGCCACCGTCGCAGCGCGCAAGGGCTCGTTGACTACAGCCCCCTCCACGGAGTCAACGAAGGCTCGCGTGGCCCCGCGGCGACTGTTCAAGAAGTTGTTGTCGCTCGAGGGGGCGCATGCCTCCTTTGATCCCGGCAAGCTCAAGGAGACGCCGTGGTGGATGACGACTCTCCTCGATGAACGTCGGGAAGCGCTCGCTCGCGAGCGCCTGGCGGAGCATCACTGTCAAGAAGCGCTCGAGGCAACCCAGGCGGCGCTGACTCGGGCGAATCAAGAGCGCACCTCGGTGCTGGTCGAGCATGGCTTTGTCGTGGGCGAGCGCGATGCGGCGGCGGAGCAACGCGATGCGTTGAAGGCGGCGGTCGAGGCCCTGGAGCACGACTACGAAAACACTCTCGGCGATCTCGCCGACTCCCGCGCCCAGTTAGTCACGTTGCGTGAACGCTACGACGCACTCCAACGGCTCCTGGCGTTCGCGCGCATGCGGTGGTGGGCTCGATTTATCCGAGAACTCCGCGACTAGAGCTGCGTGACAGCGGTACCGCAAGCGGGGCAGAAGTTGAGCCCACTCTGAAGCAATTTGCCACACACGTGGCAGAACTGGGTGCCTTGCGCAGTGCCCGGCCACGCCGGTTCCGTCATGGTCATGGTGTACTTATTACCGACGGTCTTTGAGGGTAGGCACCACAGAACGATGTCGTAAAAAGGGACCAGAATGAACCATCCCGAGCGACCGACGTCATGATTTCGACGCACCGAAACGGCGAGTGACGGCACGAACACGGCCAACGCCACTACGAAGGCGAGTCGCGGCACGAAGAGGGCAAACAGTTCGTACGCCGCGAACGTAAAGAGGCGGAACCACCAGAACTCACTGCGGCTCGCGGTGCCCTTGAAATCGGCGTACTTGGTAAAGCAGATCTGGATGGATTCACTAAACGACATCACGAACTCCCTTGGTTGCCCTTAACGGTAGCCGACTACGTGCAAAAAATCGTGTGCTTAGAGCGAGCGATACCGACGAAAAGCGACCAGACTCCAGAATCCCTCGACGAGCCCAAAGGGCCAGACTCCGGCGAGGAAGCCGTAGAGACTCGAGGCCAGGCAGCCGAGGGCGAACGCGGCGACGTAGCGCTTTCCTCGCGATTCGAGGGCGTACATCACCATCATGAAGGTCACCGCGGCGATCCCGTAGAGGGTAAGGCCGTTCATCCGGTCGTGCGCAGACCCGTGGCCACAGCGTTGATGGTGAGCAGCAGCGCGCGTTCGGTGTCGTGGCTCACACTGCCGTCACGTCGCTCAGTGCGAGCGGCGTCCAACAGGCCGATTTGGAGGAGCTGCAACGGACGAAGGTAATCATCGCGGGTGGCCTGGATCGCGGCCGCGGCCGGCTGATTGCTCAGCAGGCTGGTTTGCTGCGTGACCCAGAGCACTTCTTCCACCGTGCGGGCGTACTCCGCTTCGATAGTGGCGAAGAGGTAGTGAAGCGAGGGGTCGACGAGCTGGCGGACGTAGGCACCGGCAATGGTGAGGTCCGTCTTGACGAGGGCCGTTTCGACATTGTTGAGGAAGGTCGAGAAGAAGGTCCACTCACGTACCATGCCGCGAAGGTCCTCACCGTGACCGGCCTCGCGCGCCGCTCGCAGTCCGGTACCGACGCCGAACCACCCTGGGACAATCTGTCGCGATTGCGTCCAGCCGAAGACCCACGGGATGGCTCGCAACGTGTCAAGGGAGTCGTCACCAGTGACGCGCTTCGCGGGGCGAGATCCCATGTGGAGGCTCGCCAGTTCCGTGACGGGCGTTGACTGGGTGAAGTAGGCGGGCAGTTTGGGGTCTGAGACCAGGCCCCGGTAGGCCACGAGCGAGGCGCTCGCCACCGCGTCCATCGTGTCGTTCCAGCGCTCGAGCTGCTCGGGGTTCACCCACGGCTTGGCGTGGAAGAGCGAGGCTTCCCAGACCGCGGCGAGCAGGTGCTCGAGATGGTCCCGAGCGAGACTGGGCAACAGGTACTTGTCAGAGATAACTTCCCCCTGCTCGGTCAGTTTGATGGACCCTCGCAACACGCCGTAGGGCTGGGCGAGAATGGCGTCGTGTGCCGATCCGCCACCGCGACCGACGCTGCCACCACGACCATGGAAGAGTCGCAAGGTCACGCCGTGACGGGCCGCCGCATCACGAAGCTGCCGCTCGGCTCGGTGGATGGCCCACTGGGATGCCGCGATTCCGGCATCCTTGTTCGAGTCGGAGTAGCCCAGCATGATTTCCTGGACGTCACCCCGCAGATGGACTAGCGAGCGGTAGGCGGGAATCGATAACAGGCCATCAAAGAGTTCGCCGGCGTGCTCGAGCTCATCGAGAGTTTCGAACAGTGGTGCAAAGCCGATTTTCGCCACGCCACTGGCCAAGTCCACGAGTCCGGCCTCGCGGGCCAGGACGACAGCGGCGAGGACGTCGTCGACGCCCTTGGTCATCGAGATGATGTAGGTCTCAATGGCGTTTTCACCAAAATGACTAATGACCTCACGAATTGCGACGAAGGTGTTGAGCGTCCGGAGCGGGAAGTCGGAGAGCGGCGCGGGACCGGAGAACAGGGGACGGCGGGACAACAGTTCGTGGGCGAGGCATTCGACACGCTCGGCCGGCGTGAGCTCGGCGTAAGAGGTGTCAAGTTCGCCCAGTCGGTCAAACAGTCCAGCGAGGGCGTCGTGGTGCTTGCCGGCGTGCTCGCGTACGTCAAGAGTTGTCAACGTGAGGCCAAAGGCCGCCACGGTGGCGATGCTGCGCTCGAGCGTGCCGCGAGCGAGGAGGGCGGAACCGTTCGCGACCAGGGAGTCGTGAATAGTCATCAGGTCCTGCAATAGTTCGTCGGAGGAGGCGTAGTCGAAACCTTCGCGGTGACGAGTGCGCTGCTCCATACGACGCTGCGTCGCTTCGAGCTTGACGCGAATGCAGGTCAGCTTGAGGCGGTAGGGCTCCTCAGCATTCACTCGCAAGGTGCGGGGGTCGAGCGTGAGCCGCTCGAGATCGTCATCCAGCGATGTGCGCAATGCCTCCGAGATACCGACGTGCTGCATGGAGACAGAAATCTCATCGATCAGGCGACCCAGCATCGCGCGCAGGGCTCGCACCGAGACTGACAGGGCGAGGTCGACTACGGCGGTGGTGACGTCGGGGGTGACGAAGGGGTTCCCATCACGGTCGCCACCAATCCATGAACCAAACGTCAGGGGGCGATCGTTTGGCGCGTGTTCGACACCCAGCTGACCAACGACACTCGAGAACTGCTCTAACACGTCGGGAACGATGGAGCGCATCAGATTGTCCACGTAGGAGAGGGCGTTGCGCGCCTCGTCGAGCACCTCGGGGCGGTCGAGCCGCAGTTCGTCGGTCTGCCAGAGGGTGTCGAGTAATTCGGCCGCGCGACGGTGGCGGACGGGGGCCTGAAGGCCCGAAACGGTGCCGTGCGACTCATCGAGCAGGGTAGAGAGTCCTCGCAACTTGAGCAACACGCTTCGCCGAGCGGCTTCGGTCGGGTGGGCGGTAAAGACGGGGCGTACGTCCATGGAGGCGAGTGTGGTGGCCACTTCTTCCGGCGTTAGTGTGCCGTCTTCGAGTCCCTTGCGAGTCAGGTGGGCGACCCGCGCGAGCGGACCGTCATCGTTGGCACGTCGGGCCCGGCTACGACGGGCCTGGTGCGTTTGCTCGGTGACGTTGGCGAGGTGGAAGTACATCGAGAAGGCCCGCACCAACTGAGACGCCGTGTGGGTATCGAGGTCCTGGACGACTGCTCCAGCCGACGTGACGTCGGTAGCGGAGCGCACCTTATCGATGAGGGCAACGAACTCATCGCTGGTCTGGCGCCGAAGGGTGTCGTCTAAGAGGGCCTGAAGAGCAGCCAAATCAGCGTGCATTTCCGTACGGTCGTCGTTCAAGGATGGCACCGCGGGCTCAGTAGTCACGTTCTTAGGTTACAAAACTTCAGTACGTGGCCAGCCAGGCGAAACAAAGTCTTCACACGGTGCGTCAGCGGTAGTGCGGCGGCGTCTCGTGATGGTCACGACGAATGCGTCGGATTTCCTCCTGCAGTCGTTCGACGTCGGCCCGCAAGCGAGCGATTACCTCGAGAAGCTCTTCACGACTGGGCTCAGTGGTCACCGTCTCATGTTGTCACACGGGCACCGCGTCAGCCAGCGTCATCACGGAAAGAGACCACGAAGTTCGGTGGCCTCGGCGATGCGCTCAACTCCCACCGCAATGGCGGTCTCGCGAAGCGTCACGCCGAGTTCGAGGTGCCGTTGCCACACGTGATCGAAGGCCGCGTGCATCGTTGCCTCGAGTCGTTGGGTGAACAGTTCTCGCTCCCACATGTAGCCCTGTAGATCTTGGGCCCATTCGAAGTACGAGGCCACGACACCGCCGGCATTGGCGAGGACGTCGGGTACGACGGGGATCTCGCGATCTCGCAGCACCGCCGCTCCTTCGGCGGTCGTCGGTCCATTCGCCGCCTCGACAACGATGGTGGCCGACATCGTTGCCGCGACCTCCGCGGTAATGACGCCACCGAGAGCGGCGGGAATCGCAATGTCGCAGGGCATCGAAAACAACTGGTCGGCGGGAATTTCCACGGACCCGGGGAACCCCACGAGGGTGCCGTGATCTTTCACGTACGCGGCCAACAATGCGGCATCGAATCCTTCGGGATTATGGATGGCCCCGCTGACGTCGGCGAGAGACACCACCTTCATGCCACGGTCACTCAGCAACTTGACGAGCGGTGCGCCTACTTTTCCGTACCCCTGAATGGCGACGCGCTGTCCCTCGACGCGTCGACCGAGTCGCTCCAGTATGCCCACTGTGCAGATGGTGACACCCAGTGAGGTGGCACCAGCGTGCCCGAGGGTGCCACCAATGGCGAGGGGCTTACCGGTCACGACGCCCATCATTGCGTGGCCCTTCAGCATGGAAACAGTGTCCATAATCCAACTCATCACCTGCGCATCAGTGTTGATGTCGGGTGCGGGAATATCAGTATCTGGTCCAATCATCGGCGCAATGGAGAAGGCGTACCGGCGGGTTAGACGTTCGAGTTCTGCCCGGCTCAATTGGGTCGGGTCGACCTTGACACCACCCTTGGCTCCTCCGTAGGGGATGTTGACGACGGCACATTTGATCGACATGTCGGCCGACAGAGCGGCAATTTCGTCAACGTTCACGCTCTGATGGAAGCGAATGCCCCCCTTGCCGGGCCCTCGGGAGGTGTCGTGCTGAATTCGCCAGCCCGTGAACATGGTGACGGAGTCGTCATCGAGTCGCACGGGAATGGCGACTTCAACAATGCGCTCCGGGGTGATGATGCGCTTAATCATGCCCTCGTCGAGGCCGAGCAGGTGCCCCGCCTCCTCGATGAGCGAGGCCACGTGGGCCCAGGGATTAAAGACGTTTGACGGAATGTCTTCGTGCGGTGTGACCACGTTGTCACCAGCCTTTTCTCTTTACGAGAGCGCCGTTGCTCTCATTCCCTATCGTACGGGTGGCACCTATGCCTTGGGTGCCATTTTCTTAAACTGTTGGTGAGGAACGCTATTCCGTTCGCTCGGAGACCTACGCCTAATGTCGTAGGTATGCACAACCCTCTGATTGTCGATCACCCCGTCGTCGCGGACAAGGTGCGTCAGCTTCGTGACGCGTCCACTTCCAACGCCGACTTCCTGCGCTTGGCGGGAGAGATTTCCCGATTCGTGACCTACGAGGCCTTTCGCACGATTGAGCCGACCGTCACGACGGTCGACACACCGGTGGTGGCGGGCGCTCCCGCCGTTCGCATCGACACACAGTTCATCATCGTGCCAATTCTCCGAGCCGGACTCGGTATGACGCCCGCCGTCCAAGAAGTGCTACCGGTCCACCGTGTGTGCTTGGTGGGGCTTCGACGTAACGAAGAAACCCTCAAGGCCGACCTGTATCTGGACGGACTGCCGAAGGATCTCGAGGGGGCACCCGTGGTCTTGTGCGACCCGATGCTCGCCACCGGTGGTTCACTGGTGCAAGTACTCGACATGTTGCGCAGTCGCAACGCCGGGGCGATCACGGCCCTCTGCCTTATCGCGGCCCAGCCTGGGGTCGACGTGGTGCGGGCGGCCCACCCCGACGTGCAGATCGTCGCGGCGGCCCTCGACGCCGAACTTACCGAGGTGGGCTACATCACGCCGGGCCTCGGTGACGCCGGTGATCGGCTCTTTGGGGCGCCAGTTCGATAACGTTGGCGATGTGTGCGACGACCAAGTTGATCGATGGTGAGGCATGTTTAGCACTAACGATAAGCAGGCAAACCGCGACGCTCTTTCGCCGTGGTACCCACGAGTTGTCTTTCTCGTCCTCGCCTTCGTTATTTTGGAGACCTTGGGCGGCCCCAGCGCGCTGCTCTCTCACCGCCTCCCGTACGGCCACGACTTCTCTGGCCACGACTGGTGGCTGACGGCCTTTCGCACTGCCGTGTTGCACGGGCACCCACTCGGATGGAGCTCGCAGATTGACAACGGGTATTTGTTTGGCTACACCTACTTCCCCTTCCCTCCACTCGTGGTGACGGTGTTGGCGGTGGTGCTACCCGTCGCCATTGCCATTAAATCCATGGTCTGGTTGGCCATACTGAGCATGCCCTTCGGGCTGTGGCAGCTCATAAAGGGACTGGGCTACGACCGGTTTGCGCAATGCCTGGTCATTGTGTTGTCGCCGATGGTGCTGTGGAGTAACCACCTCACCACAATTGGTGGTACTGAATACGACGTTCTGGTCGGCGAATTCTCGATGGGCCTTTCGCTCGGCCTCGGCCTCTGCGCCCTGGGAGAAATCGCCAAGGTGCGCCGCGGCGAGGGGCGCTGGTGGGTGGCCGCGTGCTGGCTCGGGTGTTCGGTGCTCTCGCACGTGCAGGGTGCCCTGGCCATTGCAATCGGCGTGGTGGTGTTCACGGCGTTTCAGTGGCGGGAGTCACAGCGCGTCCTTCGCGTGCTCGCTGCCGGAGGCCTCGCCGCTGGCCTGAGCGCCTGGTGGTGGCTACCCGGGCTGTCGGTCTCGAGCGAGACGTTGGGTGACGTCAACCCCGTCTCACACAGTGTGCCCGAGTTCCTCTGGACGATGGCCGCGTCACCCCTCCTCCTGATTGGCGTGGTGGGCCTGGGGCTGGGTTGGTGGCGCGGGCGTCTGGGTGCCCGTGAACTATTAACCGTCGTCGTTTTGTTGACGCCGACGGTCTTGCTCCCCTTCAAGGTCTTTACTGCGGGTCGCGTGTACCCGATCGTTTTTCTTCTTGCCGTGTGCGGGGTGGTCTTCGTAGTACTGGAGGCACTCGACGCTATCGGTCGATCACCCACCACCGCGAAGGGTGTGACCGTCGTTCTCCTCGCGGGTGCGGTAGGTGGGGGAATGGTGCCACTTGCCAACGGCCTCAATCGCTCGACGTTGTTGACGCGGGACCATCAGACCTTCAATGGCATCGAATCATTCAAGGGATACCCCGCGATTCGGCACTTGGCCTCCGTGCTCGAGTCCCTCCCACCGGGTCGAGCCGAGGTTGAAACGCCGCTTAACTTCCAATCACAGACTGGCGACTGGCTGTGGCAGAACCTGCTACCACTGTGGACGCATGGTCACGTGGCGGCACCACTGTCGCTCTTCATTAACACGACGCCGACGACCGTCGGGCTCGAGTACGCCTACGAGAACATCACGCCCGTGTACGCGCCCGTCATTAGTTGGCAACCGCACCCGCAGCACCCCTCAGTGGCCGCGGGCGTCGCACAACTTCGAGCATTGGGAGTGACGTACATCGTTGCGGAAACACCTGGTCTTAAGGGAAGCCTCGACGCAACGCCGGGCGTTACCCTGGTGGCAACATCGGTCTCACCATCGGTGAGTTCGGTGAGTGAATCGCTGTCGCCCTACGACACCCAGGACACATTCTGGGTGTACAAGGTGCGGGGATCGCAGACCGTTAGTGGCCTCACACATCTGACGCCAATGACACCCTTGGCCATTAAGCCCTACGCCCTGTCGATGACGAAGTACCTCAATGAGGTCGGAGTCCGTTCGTCGACGGCGACACCCGTCGTAGGACTCAGTCACGCCTACGACGGTCCGGTGGCCACGGTGAGTGACGTGTCCATTACTGATCAGCGCATTCATTTCCACGTCGCCACGACGAACGAGCCCGTGATTATTCGCGAAAGCTATTCGCCACTGTGGCACGTCACTGGCGGACGACTCTACCAAGCAGAACCGAACGAAATGCTGGTCTGGCCGACCTCGACGTCAGTCACGATGACCTTTACTCCGCCGGTCACCCAGACCATTGGCCTCGGCGTCACGACCCTCAGCGTCGTCGGCCTGGCGTATCTCGTGGTGACCGATCTTCGACGTCGCCGGGCGGGCGATCAGGACTAAATCCCAATGTCCTCGTGCCAGAGCTCGGGGTGGGTGTGAATGAACGTTTGGAGGAGCTCGGTGCACTCATCGTCGTTGAGGACGATAATTTCGACACCGAGTTCGGCGAGCCAGTGGTGCCCACCAACGAAGTTCGTCGCTTCGCCAATGACGACCGCGCCGATATTGAACTGACGAACGAGACCACTGCAGTACCAGCACGGCGACAGCGTGGTCACCATGACGGTGTCCCCGTAGTGGCGACGACGACCGGCCCGACGGAAGGCGTCGGTTTCGGCGTGGATTGACGCGTCGTCCTCCTGCACGCGTCGATTGTGGCCAGATCCCAGGAGTTCGCCCGCTCGCGTGAAGAGGGCGGCGCCGATCGGGATGCCCCCTTCGGCGAGCCCCTGACGAGCCTCGGCCAGGGCGACGTCGAGCATGCGTGTGGCGGTGACGTGACTAAGTGGTGAACGCGGTTCCATCTAATAAGTATGCTCGACACTCGTGGAACACGCCTCCTATCACGTCGCTATTGGCAGTCAAGCCGTCGACCTTCCGCTGGTCGCCCTCAGTGATTCGCTCACCCTGGCCCTGCTCATCACCGTGGACATGGGTGTGGAGTTCATGCGGACGGCGGGCGAGGAGCTGGCCGACGTCCTGCGCCCGTTCGACGTCGATATCGTCGCCACGGTGGCGACCATGGGCATTCCGGTGGCCATTGAGGTGTCGCGCGCGCTCGGTCTTGACCAGTACGTGATTCTGCACAAGACCCCCAAGATTCATCTGGCCGACGCCGTGAGTGAGCCCGTGCGCTCCATTACAACGAACGCCGATCAGCGACTGCTCTTCGACCGCGCCCGCATCGCTGACGTGGCCGGTAAGCGAGTGGCCATCGTTGACGACGTGGTGTCGACGGGTGCGTCGACGGGTGCCGCCCTCCGACTGCTGCGCAGTGTCGGCGCCAACGTGGTGGCTATTGGCACGCTGGTGACTGAGGCCGCCGTGTGGAAGCAGTCGCTCGGCGACGACGCCAGCCTCGTGCAGGCCCTCGGAGCCCTGCCAATCTTTCACCCCACGGCCGAAGGTCTCGAAGAGAACTGGGCGGGCTAAAACGCAAAAACCCCTCGGGCCGAAGCCCGAGGGGTTTTTCCATACGTACGACTCGTTAGTTACCGAGCTTGGCGTTCTGCTTGGCCACGGTGCCGGTGATCTTCTCAAGTACGAAGTACAAGACACCGGCGGTAATGATGCCGAAGAAGATGGACAAGTCGGCGCCACCGAACCAACCGGCGGGACCACAGGCGGCCTTGGCCGAGCCGTCACAGTAGAACCCACCGAAGTGGTTCGAGAACGGCGTCATCCAGTGCAGCGGGAAGTTGACGGGTGGTGGTGCCTTCGAGAAGGCCGTGGTGGCCGCAATCAGGCCCAGGACGAAGGCAATGAAGGCGTTCCAGTTGACGCCACCGTTGGCCCAGTACAGGCTCGTGGCGTCGTCCTTCTGGAGGTCCGACGCGCTGTAGCGCTGGCGGCGAAGCAGCCAGTCAACGACGAAGACACCAAACCAGGGGGCAATCCAGACGATGATGACGCCGACGAAGTCCTTCATGTAGATGGAGAAGGACGAGGCGAAGGTTGCCCAGATGGTCAAGGCGCACGCAATCACCGAGTCCATGAGGACGGCCTGGTAGCGCTTGAGCTTGAGGCCCATGGCCTGCACGGACACACCTGAGGAGTACAAGTCGAGTGAGTTGATGCCGAACAGCTGGACGATGGCGAACAACAAGAAGACGACCACGAAGGCCGAGGGCATGTGGTTCTGGTGGTAGAGCGCCTCGAAGGGGTTCGCACTGTTCCAGGTTGCCGAGTCGCTCAGGAAGCTAAAGGCCAGGGCGCCGAGAATCATCATGACGATCTCGGGGAGCGCCGTACCAACGAAGATCCAGCCGACCACGGCGCTCTTCTTGGCGTCGGGCTTCAGGTAGCGGGTGTAGTCGTTGCCGCACTCGGTCCACCCCAGGCCCGAGAGGGCAATGGTGAAGGCGATACCGGCGGTGAAGGGCTCCCAGCCGTGGGCGAAGACGAAGACGTGACCCGTGTTCGAGTGCTGACTTTCAATAACCGCGAGGGCGACGAAAATGATGGCGAAGGGGATAATCAGCGCGCGGAGCACCTTGACCATCGTGGCGTGACCCAGGTAGGGCATGACGGCCTGAACGGCGGTGGCCACAATGATGAAGACGACCTTTGTCGCCGAGTTCACGTGCAGGCCGGCGTACTGTGACAACACGACCATGGCGCCGACGATGAGGATGAGGCCTTCAGTCTCGAAGCCCAACTGGGTAATCCAGTTGAAGAAGGCCACGATGCGCGAACCACGGGTACCGAAGGCAGCCCGTGAGGTGGTGAAAGCCGTCGTACCGGTGGCCTGACCCTGCAGCGAGGCGACGCCGAGCAGCAAGTACGAAAGGTTGCCGAGCACGATGATGAGCACTGCGGTGGCGAAGCTGAAGCCGAAGCCCATGAGCAGCGCACCGTAGATGAAGTACTCAACGTTGATTGCGGAACCGGCCCACATGGCGCCGATGTTGCGCGGCGTCGCCCATCGTTCACTTTCGGGGATGAAGTCAATCCCGTGCGTTTCGACTTTGAACGCCTGGTCGCCCGGCGATCCGTCATGGATAGTTACGTTGTTTGCCACGTTGTGGGCCTCCCTAGTAGATGGATGTCATCTGTTCACACGCCGTGAGGTGCTCGCGGAACCTTTCCATTCTGGCAGAAATCACGAACTATTTAAGTTCAGTTCACGGCAAGTTAAGGTGATAACCGGTGTCAATTGTCCTGTTCATCGGGTGAAACACGCCCTCGGATGGCTCGCCACGACCACGCGGCGCCGAGGAGGAAGAGTCCACCGATTCCAGCGAACACGTCAAAGGGGAGCGCGGGGTCAATCGTAAAGAGGAAGCCCGAGCCCACCGCCGAGGCCGCGAGCGCTGACGTCTGGGCGGTGGCCGAACTTCCTTGCCGACGGCTGAACTCGCGGTCGTGCGCCCCTTGGCTAAGCAGGGAGCCAATCGATGGAGCCGTAAGAGCCGAGCCAATTGACTCAAAACTTCCGATGAAGGGCATGACGGCGTTGTTGTGACAGCGGGGGTAGATGGTGAGAAAGACGATGCCGTTGAGGAGACCGAGGAGGGCCGCTGATTTGCGATTCCAGTGGTCGGCAATCCACCCACCGACCCGACTGAGCGCCACCCACGGCAGGCAAAACATTGTCCAACTCAAACGAATTTGGAACTGGGTCGCGTGATGGGCGTGGAGCAACATGCTCCAGCAGGTTTCGTAGACACCAATCGAGATACCGGTCGTCGCGGCTGCGAGGAGGGCGCCCACCAGCTGCGGCGACCACTGAAGGGGTGGCAGGGGCGTGGGGTCGTAGGCGACGTCACCGAGGTCGGTTCGCAGGGCCACGAACGCCGCCCCCAAAGAAAAGATGCCGGTGGCGAAGAAGGCCCAGCCCAGGGTGGCCACGGTGGTCACCACTCCGGCGATTGGGCCAATGGCAATGCCGAGCAACTGGGCGGAGAGAATCTTGGCGATAGCCCCGCCCCGCTCGTGCTCGGGGAAGAGTGACGCCACCGCGGCCATTGAGGCGACTTCAATGGCGCCCGCGGAGGCGCCCTGAAACATGCGGGCGATCGTGAACCACTCGGCGTGCACGGGGAGTACGTAGGTCATCGACGCCACGCCGTAACAGACGAGTCCGCCAACCAAGATCAGTCGGCGGCCGAACTGGTCGGCGAGTCGACCAAGAAAGTACTGCGTCGCGACGCCGGCCACAAAGAACGAGGCAACAATAAGACCGATGACGTGCGGCGAGCCACCGCGGTGCTCGAGAAAGAGGGGAAGCAGGGGGAGGCCGAGTGTGGCGCCCATCCACTGGAGTAACACAATGGTGGTGAGGCGACGCAGTGTTTTCTGCGGGCTCGCGGTCATAGTTCCACGCTACTGCTGACTACAGCCCGAGGCAGGTGGCCACGATGACGAGGCCGAGCACGCCGTAGAGCCAGGGCGAAATGAGCTGCCCTACACGTTCACTTCGTGCACGCACCGCGGGGTGCGTGGCCAACGTGCGCGCCGCGGCGAGGAAGAGAAGTTGGCAGAGAGCGAATGTCCCGGTCGTCAGGGCGAACCCCGTGAGGCCGTGGAGGCGAATCAGAGGCGCCCACACGGCCACGTTGTCTCCGCCGAGGGAGAGGGTGACGACAAATACTGAGAAGGCGTGACGAGCGCTCGGGGCAGCGACGGCCTCGTGACGATGGCGCCAGGCCTGCCAGCCCAGCCACCACGGCGCAAGCGCACCGAGGGCGAGGAGCGAGAGCGGAATGACCCGCAAGGCTGAACCAAGGAGCGCGGCCGCGCCCACGAGCACACCGACCGCGGCCGACTGCCACTGACCGAGTCGACGACAGTATTCGGGTGGGGCGACACTGAGTTGAGCGGAAAACGCAGCCAGATTATCGAGCATCGTTGCGAGATACGCAATGGCGCTTACGCCGATAATTGATTCGAGTTGGCTCACGAGGCGACCCTAGTCCGGTGCGGTGAGGCGGGGCTACGTAGAATACGTAGATGATTCGTGAAGTTCCCGCTCCCACTGCCGCCGACCTCGCTGCCGCCCGTGAGGTCATTGCCCAGTATCTTCGACCGACACCGACCTATCCCATTGACCTCCGTGGTCGCTCGGTTTACGCGAAGCTCGAGACGCTCCAGCTGTACGGCGCCTTTAAGGTGCGGGGAGCCTTGGCCGCCGTCGCCGCCGCGCACCGTGATGATCCGACGGGCGCGGTCATTACGTCGTCGGCGGGTAATCATGGATTGGGCATCGCCTACGCCGCCACGACCTTGGGCGTACCGGCAACGGTCGTGGTGCCGGCCAATGCCTCAGCGCTCAAAGTGAAGAAACTCCGAGGGTTCGCGATTGAACTCATTGAGTGGGGTTCGTCGTACGACGATGCGCAGGCCAAGGCCTTTGAACTCGCCGCCGAACGGCAGATTCACTACATTTCCCCCTTTAATGACACGCACGTGGTGGCCGGTCAGGCGACGCTCTTTGACGAGTTCTATACGGCCGCGCCTGATATGACCCACGTCATCGTCCCAGTGGGTGGCGGTGGTCTTATCGCTGGCGCCATCGTCGCGCGGGAGGCCACTGGTCGTACTGATCTCCGTATTACCGGTGTGCAGCCCGAACACTCCGCCGCGATGTATCACGTACTCCGCGGAACCGCGATGCATGCCGTGGAGCACCGCGCCACGATTGCCGATGGACTCGCGGGTGGTGGCGACGAAGGGGCAATGACCAACGCGTTAATTGACGCCCACGGTATCGATCTGATCTTGGTCCCCGAGGCGTTGATTCGAGAGGCGGTTCGCGAAGCCGCCGACCACAACGGTCTCATTATTGAAGGATCGGCGGCGACGGCCTACGCGGCCATCACCAACCACTTGATCCCTGAGGTCGACGGCCCCCTGGGCTTCGTCGCCTGCGGCCGTAATATTTCCCCCGAACTCGTCCGAGAACTGCTGTTGGAGACCGCGCACTAAACAGCGACGTCGAACGGTAGCGTGGAGCTGTGCGTCGCCTTCACCGTGGTATTGCTGTCGTGAGTGGACTCGTGGCGTGCGGACTGACCCTCTACGGCATCGTGCTCGCGGCGGTCGACCCCAATCCGTCCGGCGGTCCCTATCGCGATCCGCTGGCCCTTAACGGATATCCGCCAACGTCGGTGGGACTGTCGTTCACCGTGCACTCCGAATCGCCCTACACCTTGACCGGGACGGCGGACATCAATCTGAAGACGACGACCGCCCGCGCGGTTGTCCAGGTGCCCTTCGTCTTAGGGACCGTGACCTTTAGCGCCACCGCACTGCACAACCAGGTCTTTTTCAATAACGCCAACCTCAACACCCCCACGCACCCCGTCTGGTACCACACGCACCTGTCCTTTCCGTCGCTCTTTGGTGGCGCGCTCGAATTGACGATGCCGGATATCGCCCTGATTAAGGGCTTCCCCATCACGAGCGTCCGCCACGGTGCCCACTCGACGACGTACACCTTCGAAAAGTCGGGCATTGCGGTGACGCCGGTGAGCGCAACGCACGCTCACAGCACTCTGGGCTCGGAGGCCTGGACAATTACCACCGGACAGCAGGGTGAAGTTACTGCGAGCTCACTCAAGATTCGCACCCCCCACGCCTTTACCACCGTGTCGGTAACGGTGCTCTGGTACAACCACCGGGTGAACGTGGTAGCCCCACCACGGTCGCAGTGGGCCGCACTCCCCGCCTCACTTGGGAAGCAAATTCGTACGACCTCGGTGCTGAACGATTTTGTTATCCCCAACGCCCTGTATTCCCTCGGCACTGCGGGCCAGGCGGCGTAGTGCGACAGAGCGAGCCTCGCTGGCCAGCGGCGGCGGCTCTACTCGCGTGTCTCGGGCTCTACCTGCTTCTCCCCGATCGATTGGTCGTCGGTCCGCGACTACTGGTCCCCGTGTTGCTGGGACTTCCTCTACTCCCGCTCCTCGCCGTTCGACACCATCACCCCGATGACAATCCTCTGGTTCGACGACTCGCCCTGCTGCTGCTTAGTCTCGTCACCATTGCCAATATGGCGTCTGTGGTGCTACTCGTCCAGCGTCTCCTCGACACGCACGTGAGTCAGGGTCGAGGGCTCATCTACTCGGCCGCTTCAATTTGGGCGACCAACGTCATTCTGTACGGAGTCTGGTTCTGGGAGATTGATCGAGGCGGGCCCGGCCACCGAGCCGTGGCGGCGCACGCAGGCTACGACATTCAATTCCCGCAAATGGAGAATCCGTCACTCGCGCCCGATGGCTGGCGTCCGCAGTTCCTCGATTACTTGTATTCGAGTTTTGCCAACGGTACGAGTTTTGCGCCGGCCGACGCCATGCCCCTCACGGCGCGGGCGAAGTGTCTCTTCGCCAGTGAGAGCATCGTGTCGCTCGTCACCATTTCGGTCGTGGCGGCCCGAGCCGTCAACATTCTGCATTAAATGACACTGCTGGGCCGACGGTGTCGGCCCAGCAGTGTCGGAGCGATTAGATACCGCGCTTTACCGCTTCGGTAAACACTTCACGCAGCGTGCCGGCCATCCAGTCGATGTCGTCCCGCGTCGAAATGAGTGGCGGCGCGAGCTGGACGACGGGGTCGCCTCGGTCGTCCGATCGGCAGATGAGACCGCGACGGAACATCTCGGGAGAGATGAACCCGCGCAACAGGCGCTCAGCTTCGTCGCCCTGCCACGTCTCCTTGGTGTCCTGGTCCTTGACCAGCTCCACACCCCAGAAGTAGCCGGTGCCGCGAATGTCACCGACGATTGGAATGTCGCGAAGGGCTTCGAGGCTCTGGCGGAAGTACTCCTGGTTCCCCGTCACGTGCCCCAAGATATTTTCCTTCTCGATGATGTCAATGCTCGTGAGGGCAACGGACGCCGATAGTGGGTGTCCGGCCCAGGTAAAGCCGTGCTGGAAGGCGATGTCACCAGTCATGAAGGGTTCGGCAATGCGATCAGACACAATCATGGCGCCGAGGGGGGCATAGCCTGCGGTGATGCCCTTGGCGGCGCAGATGATGTCGGGGACGTAGTCGTACTTCTGACCACCGAACCACGTGCCGAGGCGACCAAAACCGCAGATCACTTCGTCCGAGACGAGGAGAACGCCGTAACGGTCACAGATGGCGCGGACTTGCTGCCAGTAGCCCGGGGGAGGCGTGAAGCAACCACCAGCATTCTGGACGGGTTCGAGGAAGACGGCGGCGACAGTTTCCGGTCCCTCGCGAAGAATCGCCTCTTCAATCTGCTGGGCTGACCATAGACCGAAGGCTTCGAAATCGTCAGCGAACTGCTCCGCGCGATAGAAGTTGACGGCGGGCACTTTTACGGCGCCGGGAACCAGCGGCATGAAGGGCTCGCGGTAGTTGTCGAGCGACGTGATGGTGAGGGCACCCATGGTCGTGCCGTGGTATGCGATGTCGCGACTAATCACCTTGTAGCGGTCCATGTCGCCACGCATCTTGTGGTACTGGCGGGCGAGCTTCCACGCACTCTCGTTGGCTTCAGCCCCACCAGTGGTGAAGAACACGCGGTTCAGGTCGCCGGGGGCAATCGAAGCAATCTTTTCGGCCAATTCGATGGCCTTAGGGTGGGCGTAGGTCCACAGCGGGAAGAAGGTCATGGTGTTCATGGCCTCGGCGGCGGCGATGGCGAACTCGGGGCGGCCGTGGCCCAGGGCATTGGTGAAGAGACCCGAGATACCGTCAAAGTACTGCTTGCCGTTCACGTCATAGACGTGAACGCCTTCGCCCCGCACCATGATGGGGATCTCACGGGACTCGTCGTAGGAGCCCATGCGCGAGCAGTGCAGCCAGAGGTTGCGCCGCGCTCGTTCGGAAAAGGAATGGCTTTCGTGGTTCGTGTCACTGAAGGCAATACCGTCAGTGAAGATTTCGTCAATACTCATTTTGTGCCCCAGGCATAGGTTTGTTTTGAAAGTTTCAGGTACAGGAATGTTTCAACTTCGGTGACGCCAGGAATACTCCGGATGGAGTCATTCAGCAGGTGCACTAAGGCGTTGTCATCGAGAGCGATGACTTCAGCGATGATGTCGAATGAACCGGCGGTCATAACCACGTAGTTCGCTTCGTCAATAGCTGCCACTTGATCCGCCACCAGACGAACGTCACCATGAACTCGGATGCCGACCAACGCTTCACGGCCGTAGCCGAGTTGCAAGGGGTCGGTAATCGCGACGATCTGCATGACGCCCGCGTCCTTGAGTCGCTGTACGCGTCGACGTACACCGGCTTCCGACAGCCCCACCTCTTCGGCAATCGCCCCGTAGGGTCGACGGCCATCACGCTGCAATAACGAAATGATTTGGCGGTCAATGAGGTCCAGCACGTTTGGTGCGGCCACGAGTTCCAGGTTGGGACTCTTCGTTGGTGTTGCTTTTGCAGGTTTGGATGCTGACATGTGGTTGCTCCCGTCCCGTCGCACATTGGCGCTGAGACTGCGGATAGAGACACCCTAGCAGGTTTTGGGGACGATATGCGCAGTCATATGCCCCTAGGGGGACTCTATCTGTCGAGGGTGTTTGCGTCCCGGTGGCAAATCTGGCAGAGTGTCACGTGGCTGGGTCGGGTGATTCAGCAGAACGCAGGGGGAAACTATGCGCCGGTTAGAGAACTTCATTGGGGGCGAGTCCGTCGCTCCACAGAGTGGTCAGTACGTCGAACTCATCAACCCCGCAACGGGGCAGCCCTTCGCGGAAATGCCGGTATCCAATGCCGCCGACGTCGACGCCGCGGTCGCCGCAGCCGCGAAGGCCTTCACCACGTGGAAGCGTACGACGCCGTCGCAGCGCTCGCTCATGTTGTTGAAGATTGCCGACATTCTTGAAGCCAATATTGACGCCATCGTCGATGCCGAAACTGAGAACTGCGGCAAAATTATTGCCGTGACGCTGGCCGAAGAAATTCCGCCGATGCTCGACCAGATTCGCTTCTTTGCCGGTGCGGCTCGCGTCCTCGAAGGCAAGAGCGCGGGGGAGTACGCCGTCGGTATGACGAGTTACATTCGCCGTGAACCCATTGGCGTCTGTGCGGCCGTGACACCGTGGAACTACCCACTCCTGATGGCCGTATGGAAGTGGGCCCCCGCCCTGGCCGCGGGTAACACCATGGTGCTGAAGCCCTCCGACACCACGCCAGTCTCGACCATTCTGATGGCCCAACTCATGGCGCAGGTCCTGCCCGCCGGCGTCTTCAATGTGGTGTGCGGCGACCGCGAAACTGGTCGCGCGTTGGTGGAGCACCCCGTGCCCGCCATGGCCTCAATTACCGGATCGGTCCGCGCCGGCATGGAAGTGGCCGCTAGCGCGTCACACACCCTGAAGCGCGTGCACCTGGAGTTGGGCGGGAAGGCCCCCGTGGTGGTCTTTGACGACGCCGATATCGCATCGGCCGCTGAATGGATTGCCATGGCGGGGTACTTCAATGCGGGGCAGGACTGCACCGCCGCCACGCGTGTCCTCGTGTCGGACAAGATCTACGGGGACTTCGTTGACGCCATCGCCGAGCAGGCGCGCAATACGGTGGTCGGCGCCCGTGACAACGAGAACGCGCTGTTCGGTCCGGTCAACAACACGAACCAGTTCGACCGCGTGCAGGCGCTGTTGTCCCGACGTCCGAGCCACGCCAGCCTCGCCGCTGGTGGTGACCGTATGGGCGACCAGGGCTTCTTCATTAATCCCACGGTCATCGCGGACCTGCAGCAGGATGACGAGCTCATCCAGAACGAGATTTTCGGTCCCGTCATCACGGTGCAGAAGTTTGCATCGGATGCCCAGGCCTTGGAATACGCCAATGGCGTCCGGTACGCACTGGCCTCGTCGGTGTGGACGAACGACCACGGTCGCGCGATGCGCTTCACGCGCGACCTCGACTTTGGCTGTGTCTGGGTCAACACCCACATCCCCATCGTGGCCGAGATGCCGCACGGTGGTTTCAAGCAGTCCGGCTACGGCAAGGACCTCTCGATGTACGGCTTCGAGGACTACACGCGCGTCAAGCACGTGATGCACGCCATCGGCGACGAATGAACGCCCCACGGTGGTCAGTCGTGTCGTCAATCGGACGGCACGACTGGCTAACGTGACAGTGACCGAACAGAAAGGATGATCAACGATGATCATCGGTGTACCGAAGGAAGTAAAAAAAGACGAACACCGCGTGGCGCTGACGCCCGCTGGTGCTCGCGAATTCACGTCGCAGGGCCACCGCGTGCTGATTGAGCGCTCGGCTGGTGTTGGATCGTCAATCGACGACGAGGCCTACGTTGCGAATGGCGCGACCATCGTCGAGGCTGCGGACGACGTGTGGTCGTCCGCCGACCTGATCTTGAAGGTCAAAGAGCCGGTCGCCGAGGAGTACGGTCGCTTGGGCGCGCGTGAAAGCCAAACGCTCTTCACCTATTTGCACCTGGCCGCGTCGCGTGAGTGCACCGATGCACTCGTCGCGGCGAATAATGTCGCCATTGCCTACGAGACCGTTCGTCTCCGCGACAATTCACTACCGCTGCTCACCCCGATGAGTGAGGTGGCGGGACGCATGGCGCCGCTCATGGGTGCACATCACCTAATGCGTCCCGGTGGCGGACGAGGCACGTTGATTGGCGGCGTGCCCGGCGTTCGCCCGGCCAACGTTGTGGTGATCGGTGCCGGTGTGGCCGGTATGGCCGCCGCCACCATGGCCGTTGGTCTGCACGCCAACGTCACGATTCTGGACCGCAACCTGGACCGACTCCGTCACGTTGACGCCCACTTCAATGGTGCAGTTAACACGGTGGCGTCATCGACCCTGAGTCTCGAAGAGGCCTGCCTCGACGCCGACATCGTCATTGGCGCCGTGCTGGTAGTCGGCGCGAAGGCACCGAAGTTGGTGTCGAATGACCTGGTGGCCCGCATGCGCCCCGGCTCAGTGCTGGTGGACATCTCGGTGGACCAGGGTGGATGCTTCGAAGCGACTCGCGCGACGACGCACTCGGACCCGGTGTTTGAAGTGAACGGCTCAATTTTCTACTGTGTGGCGAATATGCCAGGAGCAGTGCCCGCAACGTCAACACAAGCGCTCGCCAATGCGACGCTGCCCTACGCGCTGGAGCTCGCTCGTCACGGGTGGCGCGACGCCGTCATCGCTGACGACGCGCTGGCTGAGGGTGTCAACATCGTCAACGGTGCCGTTACCTATGGCCCCGTTGGTGAGGCACTGGGCCTGCCCACGACACCACTCCGGTCGCTGCTTTAGTCGACGAAGGGGCAGTGGCGACAGCCACTGTTACAGCAGGTCCCGCGCTCCAGGTGAGCGGCACTGGTCTGAACAGTTAGCCCAGTGCGGGGGTCGAGATAGGTGCGTTGGCCGGCGGCGATCGCACGTTCGTGTGCCGCAATGATGGCGGCGAAGTCTGGATGGCTGGGACTCAGGCGCGAAGGGTGCGGCACCATTACACGAGTGGCATCGTGAGGACGACTTTGCCAAGCTTTCCCGGACGGGAGAAGTACGCGTAGGCGTCAGTGACGTCATCGAGGGCAAATGAAGCGGCCAGTGGTACGTGGAACGTGCCACTTCGCCAAAGAGGAAGCACGTCGTTGCGCATGAGGGCGGCCAGTTCCGCCTTTTGCCCATTTGTCCGGGCCCGAAGTGTCGACCCCGTGAGGGACGTGCGGGTCATCATGATGCGGCGAAGGTCGAGTTGGGCCGTCGCCCCACCGCCAATGCCGATGATCACCACACGGGCGTGAGGCGCGAACTGATGCTGGGCTACCTCGAGGTGGGCGGCGCCAACGAGTTCGAGCACCACGTCGAAGGTCCCGAGGTCACGTACGTGCTCGATGGTCACGACCTCGCTCGCCCCGAGATCGTGCAGTGCCTCGACGTGTGTTCGTTGACGAACGACTGCCGTCACGTGCGCACCACGACTTCGTGCAATCTGAATAGCGGCCGTGCCGACGCCACCCGCCGCTCCGGAGATGAGTACGCGGTCGCCGGCGCTTACGGCCGCTTGCACCACGAGGGCGTCGTAGGCGGTAGAAAATGTCTCGGCGAAGCCTCCCGCGTGCGCGTCGTGGACGTGCTCTGGGACGGGCAAGAGATGGGATGCGGGCACCACGATATGTGTTGCTTGCCCGCCACCGCCAACGACTGCGCAGACGCGCTGGTCACGCCACTGTTCGTCAACGCCGTCACCGAGGGCTTCGACAATGCCCATGGCTTCGAGTCCTGGTATGTCGCTCGGCGCGTCCGGCGGCGCGGGGTAGAACCCGCCACGCTGCAGAAGGTCGGCGGCATTGATGCCCGCGGATCGGACTCGGAGTCGTACCTGTCCTGGCCCCGGGGAAGGGGTGAGTCGCTCCTCCACGTGAAGGGCGGCATCGGCAATGACTACGGCGCGCATGTCCTTAACCTAAGCGTCGTAGCGACGGACGCGACGGTACAGTGACGATATGACTATTTATTCCCTGCCACTGCACACACTTCACGGCGAACCGACCACGTTGGCCGCGCACAAAGGTGAGACGATGCTCATTGTCAATGTCGCTTCGAAGTGTGGCCTCACTCCTCAGTACGAGGGACTCGAAGCACTACAGAAGACCTACGGTGCACGAGGATTCAGTGTTATTGGCGTTCCGTGCAATCAGTTCATGGGCCAAGAACCGGGCACGGCGGAAGAGATCGAAACGTTCTGCTCCACGACCTACGGCGTTACGTTCCCGCTATTGGCGAAGTGCGACGTCAATGGCGAGGATCAGCACCCGCTCTACGCGCTCCTCACTGCCGTCGAAGGAGACGACGGCTACGTCGGCGACATCCGCTGGAACTTCGAGAAGTTTTTGGTGAGTCCGGATGGCTCGATTTCTCGCTTCGCTCCGGTGGTGACGCCGGAGGACCCAGCGTTGGTGGCCGCGATTGAAGCGACGCTCGTCTAACTAAGAGTCCGACGTAGCTGGGCGTGGGTGGGGCGGAAGCCAAACGACGACCAGAGCACCTGTCCCTTGAGATTAGTGACGCGCCATCGCACTTCGGCGTATTCGTAGCCGGCGGCGAGTGCGTCGTGAAGGGCGGTGGCGACGATGTACTTGCCGTAGCCGCGCCCCCGTGAGGCTGGCTCGACGGCGACGTCGCTGAGGTACAGAGTGTTGTCGTGGGTACCGCGAATCGAAGGGAGCGGAAACGTCAAGCAGTGGGCGACGGAGTCTCCAAAGTGATCGAGAAAGTACGAGATCGTCTCAGGGTCTTCGAGTGTTTCACGAAGGTCAGATTCCTCTTGCGCGCGAATTGCTTCAGAGAGCGCTTCCACGTCAGTACCTTGAGCGAGGTCGATCATCGCCTCAAAGGCCAAAATCGTCGCGAAGTCCTCGAGGGAGCCCCGTCGCACCGACAGGGACTCATCAGCGAACGCCGCGGGGTCGGGCAGTTCGGCGCCCCTAATTGCTAAGCCGCCTCGAACGCTGAGCACCTCGTACCCTCGCGCCACCCAGGGCTCGGCCTCAGCACCAGCGGGCACCCACACCACGTGGGCGGTCACGCCATCGGCTCGCCAATGATCGACGGCGACCTCGAGGAGGGCATCAAGGCGCTCCTCGAATTCAAAGCTCCATCCGTCTGGCCCAGTCCACGCCTGTCGTCCGTTTCGTGGTTCGTCAATGACCGCGCCAAAGAGGTGACCGCAAAACCGGCCATTGTTGTCATTGACCCACGTGGGGTCGCTGGCGCCCGCCAGCGACTGTTCGAATTCAATTCGGTGAAAGCGCCTCGAGACCAATGGCTCCCGCTGCGCGTGAGCGTCGAGACGGTCGGCCACCTCATGGGCGATTGCCGTAACGTCGGCGGGCAACATACGGCGCACGGGACTCATAATTTCAAAGTTAGTGGTGTGAGAGACTTAATAGGTGACACTGAACGCAACGCTCTTCGACATGGATGGTCTCTTGATCGACTCCGAAATCCTTTGGCACCAGGCGGAGGTCGAAATTTTTGGGGCATTGGGAGTTCCTCTCGAGGATGCCAATGAACGTTCGACAAAGGGCCTTTTTGTCGGCGAAGTCGTCAACTATTGGTTCGAGCAGTACCCCTGGCATGGCCCGAGCCCGGACGTCGTCGTGTCCATGTTGCTCCAGCGAGTGGGCGACCTGGTGGAAGAAAAGGGTGTGCTGCTCCCGGGCGCCCTACGGGCAATTGAGCTGGCCGCTGAGCGTGGTCCCGTCGCCCTCGCGAGCTCGACGCCCATTGCCCTCATCGAACGCAGTTTGTCGCACTTTGGTCTTCGGGATCGCTTCGTGACGCTGAGTTCGGCTGAATTCGAACCCTTCGGAAAGCCGCACCCCGGCGTCTTCCTGACCGCCGCTGCCTCAATCGGCGCCGTCCCGACGTCGTGCCTCGTTTTTGAAGACAGCGCGGCTGGTGTGCTGGCCGCAAAGGCGGGCCGTATGACGGTCGTGGCCGTCCCGGTCGCCGCTGACCGTCACCTCCCCGCTTTTGGCCTGGCCGATCTCGTCTTGTCCAGCCTCGATGAACTCTCGCCATCGTGGCTCGACGCCGCCTTTGGCCGTTGAGGGTCCGATGCTGAGTACGCTTAATTGCTATCCAACGAAGGAGTACCGTGTTTCGCCCCGTCAGCGCTGAACTTGATTTTGTAGCCATTGAAGAGGCGGAGCTGGCCCGTTGGCAGGCCAATGACGTCTTCGCTCGGACCCTTCGCGAGCGCGAGGGAGCCGAGCCGTGGGTCTTCTACGAAGGACCGCCCACGGCGAACGGTAAGCCGGGCCTGCACCACGCCTGGGCCCGCGTGTACAAGGACCTCTTCTGTCGGTATCAGACCATGCGTGGCCACTACGTCGCCCGCCGTGCCGGTTGGGATACCCACGGACTTCCGGTCGAAGTGCAGGTTGAGAAGCAGCTCGGCATTTCGGGGAAGAAGGCCATTGAAGAACAGGTCGGCATCGAGGAGTTCACGCGACTCTGCCGTGAATCGGTCTTGACCTACGTGGGTGAATTTGAGCGCCTCACCACACGCATCGGGTACTGGACCGACATGGAGCACGCGTACTACACCTACCACCCGGCCTATGTGGAATCGGTGTGGTGGCAGCTCCAGCAACTCTTCGACCGCGGGCTACTCTACGAGGACCTCAAAGTAGTGCCGTACTGCACTCGTTGTGGCACCGCGCTTTCCAGTCACGAACTTGGTCAGCCGGGGGTCTACACCGACGAAGTTGACGAGAGCGCCTTCGTGCGACTCGCCATTACTGACGCTGATGCCCACCCCGGTCTGAAGGGGGCAACTCACCTCGCGGTGTGGACCACCACACCGTGGACGCTGCTGTCAAACGTTGCCGTGGCCGTCAATCCCGAGATTACCTATGCGGTCGTCAACGGCACTGTTATTGCCGAGGCACTCGTACCCTCGCTGTTCGGTGAGGATGCCGTCATTGACGCCACCATGCTGGGCAGTGCGCTGTTGGGCGTGCACTACGCCCGACCCTTCGATGACGTGGCTTTTCCCGATGGGGTTGACGCGTGTTACGTCGTCGGGGCCGACTACGTGACCACCGACGACGGTACCGGGCTCGTGCATCAGTCGCCAGCATTCGGTGAAATCGACCGAGTGGTTGCGCGACAGAATGGCCTCCCGACACTCAACCCGGTGGGGCCAGACGGCTGCTTTACTGACGCGGTGAGCTGGCTCGTCGGCCGGAGCGTCCGTGAAGCAAATCACGACATCAACGATGAACTCGAGCGACGGGGACTCCTCATCAAGCGGCTCGACTACAGCCACTCCCTCCCGCACTGCTGGCGCTGCGGTACCGTCCTCATCTACTGGGGAAAGCCCAGTTGGTACATCGCGACCAGTCAATTCAAAGAGGCCATGATGGCCCAGAACGCCACGATTGACTGGCACCCCGGCCACATTCGGGACGGACGTTTCGGTGAGTGGTTGGCCAACAATGTGGACTGGGCGTTGTCACGAGACCGGTTCTGGGGCACGCCGCTGCCAATTTGGCGCTGCGCGGAGAAGCACCTGACCTGCGTGGGCTCACGAGCGGAACTGTCCGAGCTCGCCGGCCGCGATCTGACAGACATTGATCCACACCGTCCGGTCATTGATGACATCGTGATTGCGTGCCGCACCTGCGGTGAAGAGGCGCATCGGGTGGAGCCAGTGATCGACGCGTGGTTTGACTCCGGCGCGATGCCCGCGGCTCAGGTGGGCTACCCCCACGTGGCGGGCTCCGAAGCTGCCATGCAGTTTCCAGCCCAGTTAGTGGTGGAAGCAATTGACCAAACGCGTGGATGGTTCTATTCGTTGCTCGCCGTCAATACCTTGGTGTTCGGGTCGACGCCGTATCAGCACGTGCTGTGCTTAGGGCACATCGTCGATGAGCACGGCAAGAAGATGAGTAAGTCGCAGGGCAACGTCATTGACCCGTGGGAAGTGCTCAACACCCGCGGCGCCGATGCGCTGCGCTGGTGGATGTTCTCCCAGGGGTCGCCGTGGACGTCGACCCGCGCCAGTCTGGCGGCTATCGACGCATCGTTGCGCGATACGTTGGCCACCCTGTGGAACACCGTCTCGTTCTTCACGACCTACGCGTCACTCAATGGGTTCGATCCGGCGGACGCCGAGATTCCCACCGTTGCCGATCGTCCGGCCATCGACCGCTGGGTGCTGTCGCGACTCGAGGCCGTAACGCAGGCCATGACGGCTGCCCTTGATGGATACGAGCCGCTCGGTGGCACGGATGCACTGTCTGGGCTGATTGATGACCTGTCCAACTGGTACGTTCGCCGCAGTCGGCGTCGCTTCTGGCGTACCGACCCGAAGGCCCCGCGCACCGATTCGCTCGCGGCGCAGGCCACCCTGCTCGAGGTGCTCCAGCGCGTGACGCTGCTCATCGCGCCACTATGTCCCTTCATTGCCGAACGCCTCTACAGCGAGCTGTTCGACGTTGCCGAGACCGACTCGGTGCACTTGGCTCTGTGGCCGACGGGGGAGCCCGAGCGTCGCGACGAGTCACTTGAGGCGTCCATGGACGTGGCGCGCCGTCTGACCTCGCTCGGTCGCGCCGCCCGCGCCGAGGCCGGTGTGAAGGTGCGTCAGCCTCTGGCGCGCGCTCTCGTCTTTATTCCCTCGGGCGACGCCGTGCCCCCGGCGGGCATTGTTGAGGAGGAGCTCAACGTCGACGTCCTCGAATACGGCTCGGAACTGGCCGAAGTGCTCTCCTTTGAGCTGGTACCGAACTTCCGCGCGGTAGGCCCTCGCCTCGGCGAGGCCGTCAAGGAATTGAAGCCGGCACTGGCCGCTCTCGATTCGGTCGCCGCGGCCGCCGTACTCGAGGCTGGAGGCACCGTGACCGTGACGTTGTCAACGGGTGACTTTGCACTCTCGAGTGACGATCTCGAACTTCGGGTCAAGAGCCAGGGTGGCTTTGCGGTGTCTCGTGAAGGCGGTGAAGTCATCGCTCTTGATCTGACCCTTGACGACGCACTGCGTCAGCGCGGCTACCTCCGCGACGTTGTTCGCCAGGTGCAGGACCTCCGAAAGAACTCGGGGCTCGACGTGTCCGATCGCATTGTGCTCTACGTCAGCGGCCTCGATGATCTGCGTGACGGCTTCGCTACGCTGGCCAGTGAGGTACTTGCTATCGACGTTCGCGAGTCAGCGGGCCCAGGTGAGCCAACGACGTTGGATCTCGACGATGAGCGGGCGGCGTTCGCCTGGATCGAGAAGGCCTAGAGCGCGTCGTTCAGTTTGCCGAGCAAGACGGCGAGCTGTGATCGTTCGTCGCAGTTCAAGCGCTGCGATAATTGGCGCTCGAGGTAGTCGAGATGCACGGTCAGTGCCTCATCTAGCTTGGCCTCGCCGAGCGGTGTCATAGCGATAAAGATGGCGCGGCGGTCGGTGGGGCAGTCCTGTCGCTCCACGTAGCCGGCGTCGACGAGACGGTCCACTAGTCGTGTCGTACCACCGGTCGAGTGAACAATGGCGTCCGCAATCTCGCTCATCTTGAGTCGATGCGTCGACGAACGTCGAAGTTGCATGAGCACGTCGAACCAGGGCAGCGCGAGTCCACATTCAGCTTCGAGAACATTGGCGAACGAACGCGACAAGCGAGCGTTGGTGTCGAGCAAGAGGGCGAAGAGCTGGACGCGCTCGTCAGTCGTCGGGCAGACATCGGACGTTAACTGCATGTGTCAATCGTACCACATAATTGTAATATCAACAGTTGTTTGACAAGTAGTTGCATAATCAACTATTATTTGGACAGCGCAACATTGCGCCCTCTACAAGGAGTAACTATGAGTAACTTCCCCGCTGCCGGCGTGTACAACGTCGACAACACGCACAGTAACGTCGGCTTCGTCGTTCGCCACCTCGTGGTGTCGAAAGTTCGCGGTTCGTTCTCGGACTTTGCTGGTGTCATCACCATCGGCGACACCCCAGAGACCTCTTCGGTCACGGCGACCGTCCAGGCCGCCAGCGTCACCACCAACAACGAGCAGCGTGACGGTCACCTCAAGTCGAGCGACTTCTTTGACCTCGAGAACCACCCAACCCTCACCCTCGTCTCGACGGCCTTCACCTCGAAGGGCGACAACGAGTACGTGTTGACCGCCGACTTGACCATTCGTGGCGTCACGAAGTCGGTCGACTTCGACGTTGAGTTCACCGGTGCCAGCGACCACTTCTTCCCCGGCGTTACGGCCATCGGCTTCGAGGCCAAGGCCTCGATCGACCGTCGTGACTTTGGCGTGAATTTCGAGAACAACCTCGAAAATGGTACGGCCGTTGTGTCGCACAAGGTTGACCTCGTCTTCGAAATCGAAGCCGCGAGCCAGGCGTAAGTTTGGCGTTTCGGGTGGGTGGGGTTCCCCCCTCCCCACTCACCCGAAGCACCATTTCTCCCCATGGGCTTCTCGTCTTCTCGTCGTGGCACCGGTCGCACGCTCGGTGTACTCGGAGCACTCCTCGCCTTGCTGTCGGTCTGGTTCGTCGCTCTCAAGCGCAAGCGCTAACCCGCTCGCTTACCTACGGACCACCGGTAGCCTGTCCCAGTGGCTTCCGCATCTTTCGCTCCGCTTCGACACCGGGGCTTCCGCCTTGCGGTCATCGCTAATTTTGTTTCCTCAACGGGAACGTGGATGCAGAGCGTGGCGCTCGGCGTCTACCTCACCTTAAGCACCCACAATGCGGTGTGGCTCGGCCTCCTTACCGTCGCCGCCTGGCTGCCGGCGATTGTCGGTTCACCACTCGGTGGCGTCATGGCCGATCGCATGTCGCGCGAACGTTGGATTCAGATCAACAACGTGCTGCAGGCGCTGGCCGCCTTCGCCCTCGCCATTGCCGAGCTCACCCATCATCTCTCGCCCCCGCTGGCCTGCTGCCTCGCCATTGCCGAGGGACTCTGCGGTTCCGCCTCGTGGGCGGCCTGGCAGTCACTCATGCGCGATCTGGTGGCACCGGACGAAGTCCTCTCGGCCGTTTCATTGTCGTCAGCCCAGTTCAATCTGGGCCGCATCATTGGCCCCGTCTTCGCCGCCGCGCTGCTCGCTGTGGGAAATCCTGGGTGGTGCTTTGTGGTCAACGCCCTCTCCTTTGTCGTCGTCGTGGCGACCTTCTCGTTTGTGCACTCCGCACCCCGCGACATCACTCCATCACCCTTCACCCCAGTTGCTGACTCACTCCTTGGTCTTCGGGCCATGATGCGGGCCCCGGGTGCTCGCAACGCCATCGCGATGGTGGGGGTCGTGGGGCTCGTCATTAGTCCCTTCATCACGCTCGTCCCCGCCATGGCGATTGACGTACTCCACGCGGGAAAAACGGGAGTGTCCTGGTTGGTGACGGCACAGGGGGTTGGTGCGGTGATTGGCGCCCTCACGTTGCCGTCAGTCGCTCGTCGAACGTCGAGACTGCTCGTGCTCAAAGCATCGCTCTGGGCGTCAGCACTCTTCGAAGCCCTCTACGCCTACGCGCCATCGCTCTGGCTCTCGGCGCTCGCCCTCTTCGCCCTTGGCGCGGCGTACGTGGGATGCATGACGGGACTTAACACCTCGGTGCAGGTGCACGCCCCCGAAAAAGAACGATCACGCGTGTTGTCCATTTACGTTCTGTCGCTGTCGGTCTTCTACCCGATTGGCGCCCTGACTCAATCAGCATTGGCGCACCGCTTCGGTGTTCCCATTGTGAGTGTGGTGGCCGCCGCTCTGTTTGGCGCTGTTTTGGCCACATTGACAATATTTCGCTCGGTCTGGTGGGCCGATATGGGCTCGGGTAGGGCACGTATCGCCGACTAGGTGGCAGAATGGCGTCATGACCTTCACCGCCATTAATCCCGCCACCGAAGCGGTACTCGCCGAGTACCCGACCCACGACGAGGCCTACGTTGACGCCGCACTCGCGACGTCCGCTGCCGCGTTCGAGCAGTGGAAGAAGACCTCGCACGCGGAGCGCCGCTTGCTGATGAACCGTGTGGCGGAGTTGCTCGAGAGCGAAATTCCTTCGGCCGCCGAATTGATGACCAATGAGATGGGCAAGACCTTCGCTGCGGCTAAGGGAGAGGCTTCGAAGTGTGCGCTGACGATGCGCTACTACGCCGAGCACGCCGAGGGCATGCTCGCTACCGAATACGTCACGACGAAGGCGACGAAGTCCGGCTTCCGCTACGACCCGCTGGGGGCGTTGCTCGCCGTCATGCCATGGAACTTTCCGATGTGGCAAATTATTCGCGTCGCGGTGCCGAACATCATGGCCGGAAACGTCATTGTGTTGAAGCACTCCTCGAACGTCCCTGGTTCGGCCGAGTATGTCGAGGGCTTGTTCACTCGAGCCGGCTTTCCGAAGGGCGTCTTCACCAATCTGTTCGTCGAGTCCGGTCGTGTGGAGCGTCTGATTGCCGACCCCCGTATTGCAGCGTGCACCGTCACCGGTGGTGACCGGGCCGGTCGTTCCGTGGCCTCGATTGCTGGCAAGCACCTAAAGAAGTGCGTGCTCGAGCTCGGTGGCTCTGACCCCTTCGTCGTGGCCGCGTCTGCGGACCTGGACCACACGATTCCGCTCGCCGTGACTGCCCGCTTGCAGAACAACGGTCAGGCGTGCATCTGCGCGAAGCGATTCATCGTGGTCAAGGACATCGCCGATGAGTTCTCACGCCGTTTCGCCGAGGCCATGGCTGCCGCCACGGTTGGTGACCCCATGAGCCCGGCAACCATCCTCGGGCCGCTCGCCAACAAGGCCCAGTTCGAGACCCTGTCAGCGCAAGTCGCCGACTCGATCGCGGCCGGTGCCACGGTCTTGACGGGTGGTGCTCCCATTGACGGACCGGGGTACTATTTCGCTCCGACGGTGCTGACGAATGTTCCGGCTGATTCTCCCGCCGGCTGCGAGGAGTTATTTGGACCAGTGGCCGTCATTCACGTGGCCGAGGATCTCGATGACGCAATTCGCATTGCCAACGACACCCCGTGGGGCTTGTCGGGCACCATCTGGGCAACCGACGAGGATGAAATTGAGCGAGCCATTGCCGGTCTCGACGTGGGTATCGTCTTCGCAAACGCCGTGGTGGCGTCGATGAACGAACTGCCGTTCGGTGGCGTGAAGGGTTCCGGCTACGGCCGCGAGCTCGGCGTGGCGGGTGTGCGTGAGTTCACCAACGTCAAGTCCTTCTTCATTGCGTGAGCGAGTACTACTTCGATCACGCCGCGTCTGCGCCCCGTCGTGACGAAGTAGCTGACGCCATGGCGCCGTGGATGCACGGCGTCGTTGGCAATCCATCAGGTTCGCATCGGGCGGCTCGGCTTGCTCGGAAGGCCGTCGAAGATGCACGAGACGTCGTCGCGCAGTTGACGGGAGCGGCCCCCGGCAATGTGGTCTTCACCGCTGGCGGTACCGAAGCGTGCACGCTCGCGGTCGCGGGAACCGTGCGGGCCTACCATCGGCGGATGGGGCGCGCGGTTATTGTGCACCCTCCGACCGAGCACCACGCGGTGCTCGACGCCATCACCATGACGACGAGTCAACTAGGTGATACCTCGGCTCACGTCGTCGGCGTTGACAGTGACGGGGTCGTTGATCTCGAGGAACTGACGCGAGCGCTGGCTGGCCCCTCGGTGGCACTCGTGAGCGTGATGGCGGCCAACAATGAGACCGGTGTCGCCGCCCCGCTCGACGCCGTCGCCACCATGGCGAAGGCGGCTGGGGTACTGTCGCACTCTGATGTCGTGGCGGCCGCACTCTGGACGGACCTTGCGAGCCTGGCCCCCGACCTCGATATGTTGTCGCTGTGCGGTCACAAAATCGGCGGTCCGGTCAACTCCGGGGCGCTCGTGCTGCGCTCGAATATTGCTGTCGATGCACTGATGCCTGGCGGTGGGCAGGAGAAGGGGCGACGGGGCGGCACAGTGGATGTCGCGGCGTGTGTCGGTTTCGCCACGGCCCTCGCGCTGGCCAATGCGGAGCGCGAACAGGTCAATGCTCGCGTGACGGCCTACCGCGATGAACTCGCGACGGCGCTCAGTCAACTCGAGGGATGTGTCGTGACGGCATCATCGGCTCGGCGGACACCCGGGACTGTTCACCTCACTTTTGCCGGCATCGCCAGTGATGAACTGCTCTTTTTGCTCGATCAGGCTGGCCTCTACGCGTCGGCCGCCGCGTCGTGTTCGAGTGGGGCGGTCGTGTCGTCGCACGTGTTGACGGCCATGGGTATTTCCCCCGAACGGGCGCGAGGCTCATTACGACTCTCCATGGGGGCCGAAACCACGGCACGCGATGTCGAGGCGGCCATCGACATCATCTCCGCGGCCCATCGCCGGCTACGCGGTGACTGAGGCTGCGAGGAGAACTGGCAGACTAGAGGCATGAAGGTGCTGGTAGCGATGAGTGGAGGCGTGGATTCCTCCGTGGCCGCGGCACTATTGCGTGACGAGGGGCACGACGTCGTCGGCGCCACGCTCAAGTTGTGGGGTGGTGCTTCGGACTCGGGCTGCTGCAGCGTCTCCGACGTTGACGACGCTCGCCGAGTCGCGCAGGTTCTCGGTATTGACCATCACGTGTTCAACTACACCGAGGAGTTTGACCGTCATGTGGTAACCCCCTTTGTCGAGGGGTACGCCGCCGGTCTCAATCCCAATCCCTGCATCGAGTGCAACCGGCACATCAAATTTGACTTACTGTTCGAACGAGCCGAACGGCTGGGCTTTGACGCCGTCGCGACTGGACACCATGCGCAACTCGCGTCGACGCCGGACGGTCCGCGGTTAGTGCGTGGCGCAGATCCCGAGAAGGATCAGTCCTACGTGCTGGGCTACCTGACGGCCCGGCAGCTCGACATGCTGCTCTTGCCCATTGGCCATCTCACGAAAGCGGCGGTTCGCGGGCACGCGGAGCGCGTTGGCTTGCGCACGTGGGATAAACCTGATTCGCAGGACGTGTGCTTTATTGAAGCGTCGAAGGGCCGAGAGGCATTTTTGCGCTCTCGCATGCCACTCACCACCGCCGAGTTGGTGGACGTTCGTTCTGGCGTGGTCATTGGTACTACTGACGCAGCTGAACTCATGACGGTAGGGCAACGAAAGGGCGTATTGCCCGATCGACACGGCGAGAAGCGATTCGTGACGAAGGTCGACCTCGGCGCGCGCCGCATCACCGTGGGGCGGCTCGAGGATTTGCTGACATCGACGATTGACTTGGACGCCTCCACGTTGACCTTTGCCCGCGCCCCGCTGACGTCGGGTGCCCGTGGGTGGTTCCAGTGCAGTGCCCACGGTGTGCCGCTCGCGGGAGTACTCGAGGAGAATGACGATGGCTGGCGGATCGTGCTGGACGAGCCCGCACGTCCGGTAGCTGCGGGGCAGTCCGTGGTTTTCTACGCCTTCGACGAGCCAACCATGGTGGACGGCGCCGCCATCGTTCGATGACGTCGCCTCGCGAACGCTATCTCGCGCTCGTGGCCGAGATTGGCCGTCACGCGGAGGCCTATTTCGTACACGACGCGCCGATCATTCCCGACGGCGAGTTCGATGAACTGGTGAAGGAACGCGTCGCCCTCGAGAACGCCCACCCCGAATTTTTACTGTTAAGCCCCTCACTCGTCGGCGCGCCGGCTTCTGCGGTGTTTTCTCCGGTGACGCACGCCCAGCCCATGCTGAGTCTTGACAACGTGTTTGACGAAGGCGAACTTCGGGCCTGGGCGCAGCGACTCCACAAAGGGCTCGGCGACGACGTCACGCCGACGTTTTCCGTCGAACCAAAAATTGACGGACTCGCCCTCTCCATCACCTATCGCGATGGCGTGTTGGTGCAAGCGGCGACCCGGGGTGACGGTCGCGTTGGTGAGGATGTCACGGACAACGTGCGCACTATCGCGTCGGTGCCGCCGTCGCTCGGTTTAGTGCCGGGTCACCTCGAAGTACGGGGTGAGGTCTACCTCGCAAAGGCCGATTTTGCGGCGTTGAATGAGGCCCAGCGCGCAAAAGGGGAGAAGCTGTTTGCCAATCCCCGTAACGCGGCGGCGGGCTCACTTCGACAGAAGGACTCCGCGGTCACTCGAGAACGCCCGCTGTCGTTCTTGGCGTATCAGGTGGTCGACCTTGATGACACCCTCTCCCTGCAGTCGCACCATCACATGCTGGCGCAACTTCGCACCTGGGGCTTCACCGTCGCCGCCGAGACCGTGTCGGTGACCGGAGTCGAGGCGATGGTGGACGCGGCCACGTCGTTTGAACATCGCCGCCACGAGTTGCCCTACGACGTTGATGGCACAGTTATCAAGCTGGACGATTTAGCGAGTCGTGAGCGACTGGGCTCGACCTCACGAGCGCCACGGTGGGCCATTGCTCGCAAGTTCCCACCGGAGGAGCGCACCACGCGTCTCATTGCCATTGAGGTATCAATTGGCCGGACCGGGCGAGCCACACCCTACGCGGTTCTGGAACCAGTGCTGGTGGCGGGCTCGACCATCTCGATGGCCACGCTGCACAATGAAGACCAAGTCCGTGAGAAGGATGTTCGACCCGGTGACCTGGTCATCGTGCGCAAGGCCGGCGACGTTATTCCCGAAGTGGTGGGCGCCGTGCCCGAGGAGGGGCGTGATCGGGGCGACGTCTGGATCTTTCCATTGCACTGCCCTCAGTGCAGTGGCCCCCTCGAACGCGTCGGCGACGAGAGCGACACGTACTGTGTGAATGCGGCGTGCCCGGCCCAGCAACTGCAGCAGATCATTCACTTCGCGTCCCGTGGGGCGCTGGACATCGAGGGCCTGGGCGAACAGCGGGTGCAGCAGCTCCTGACCGCGGGGCTCGTCCGTGACGTCGCGGATCTGTTCCGACTTCGCGTCGCCGACCTACTCACCCTCGAAGGGTACGCCGAACTTTCAGCCCACGCTCTCGTCGACGCAATTGCTCGCGCGGCGACTGCGCCACTGAGTCGCTGGCTCGTGGCTCTAGGGATCCGTCACGTGGGGCCAGTCGCGGCACGGGAACTGGCCCGCGCCTTCGCAACGTACGACGCCCTCGCGGGGGCGCACCTCGAGGAGCTCGAGGCGATTGATGGCATTGGCCCCGTGATCGCCCAGTCGGTGTTTGCCTACGTTCGAAGTGATGATGCGGTCGCTCGGTCCGCGGCCCTGCAGGAACTGGGTATTCGCCTCGAAGAAACCGTGGTGGCGAGCGAACTGGAGCCCACGTTGGCCAACCGAGCCGTCGTCGTGACGGGTGGCGTGGAAGGGTACTCCCGCGACGAGGCGGCTGCCGCAATCGTGGCCCGAGGTGGCACGTGTCCCGGATCGGTTTCGGCCAAGACGTTTTGCGTGGTGGTCGGAGCGGGTGCTGGGGCGACCAAACTCACGAAGGCGCGCGATCTGGGTATCGCGTTGGTTCCCGCCAGTGACTTTGAGCAACTTCTCCGCACGGGTGCCTGGTCGACTACCCTCGAATAAGGCGAGAAATGAGTGTGAAGAGGTTTTATGACGAGCGCAACGTTTTCTCCTGACCACGTCTTTGGCGACCGCTTCCGGGTAATCGACGTCCTGGGTGTTGGACACACCACCGAGGTCTACCTGACCATTGACGCTTCCCTCGGCCGCCAAGTTGTCGTCAAGTGCCTCCGCCCCGAACTCGAGGCACACGAAGATATTCGGCGCTCCTTCCGCGCCAAAATGCTCAAAGCGGCGGGCATTCACCACCCTCACATTGCGGCTGTTTTGGACGGGGGGCAAGAGGGTGGCCACCTGTTCATGGTGTCGGAATATCTCCCCAACGGCTCTCTGGAACGCCAGCTGGGTCGTGGCGTCGTCTTTACGCCAACCCAGGTCGCGCGTCTGGGGCGCGACCTAGCGGGTGCTCTCGCCGTCCTGCACGAGAACGACTTTGTCTTGGGTGAACTGACCCCCACAGACCTTCTCTTTGACGAGCACGGCGCTGTTCGCATCGCGAGCCCCGTGACCTCCGGCCTCGGCACGGCCTTTCGCCAGTACGTCACGGGTGACGACGTGCAGTATTTCAGCCCGGAGCAGGCCCTCGGTGAAGCGGCCACGGCTGCGAGTGACGTCTATGCGCTCAGTCTCATTCTCTTCGAAGCCGCGACGGGAGTTCGACCCTTCCCTGGCTACAGCGCTGAAGCGACGCTACGTGAACGACTCCGCACCCCACTGCCGTCGCGACCTGAGTTGGGCACCCTCGACATGATTTTGGCCCTGGCGTCAGTTCCTGACCCCTCGCAACGCCTGGGTGCTCGCGAGCTGGTCGACCGCCTGTCTGCGGTGGTCGCCGACGAGGAAGAGTTCGTTCTGTCGACCGATCCCACCCCGTCGCTGTTGGCCGGTTTTACCCCGAGTAGTCCGCGGTCGTCGGTGGGCTTTCAGCCACCGCGGCCCGCTGAGATTGTCGGTGGGGCGGACTCGTCGACGCAGGGCTTGCGCGAGCAGGTGCGCACCGATCCCGTGTTGGCGCCGTTGGACACCCTCCACCGTCGACGTCGACCAGGGTTCTTCATCGTTGCCGTGGTCCTCGTGGCCGCCCTTCTTGGGGCTGGTGCGGCTTGGCAGTTGGGCTACTTCTCGACCTCTCACACGGTGCCGTCAGTGGTTGGACTGTCGATTGCGGAAGCGGCCACCGTCGTGAAGGCCGACGGCTACACCGTGCACGTGACGTCGAATGTGGCGTCATCAACGGTGCCCGCGAACGCCATTATTTCGCAGTCGCCGGCCGCCGGCTCAACGTTGACTAGTGGCGGGTCGTTGAATGTCGTTGTTTCCGTTGGCGCGAACCTGGTGACCCTACCGACATCCCTCGTCGGTCGGTCCTGTGCGAGTGCCGTGGCCCTCGTTAACGCGCTGCAACTCAACGCGGTCTGTCCGGGCAAGCTGCGCCGAGCGAGTGGCGTGGTGCCAGCCGGTGATGTCATTGAGGTTCGCTACCAGGCCACGACCAATCCGATTGCCGTGCCCCATGGGGCTACCTTGACGTTGGTGGTGTCCACTGGCAAGGCCAGCACCCCCACAACAACGACGACGTCGACGAGCACCCCCACCACCACGACGTCGACGACAACCACGACGACCGTGCCACCAACGACGACGACGGTACCGGCGGGGTATGTGAAGGTGCCGAACCTCACGGGACTGAGTCACGCCGCGGCGAACGCCGCCCTGGGCGCTGCGCAGCTCTACTACGACACCACTGGCCCGGGTTCGCACTCGCCCAACTGGACGTCCGTGGTCAAGACCGTACCCGCGGCCGGCACCGTCGTGAAGCGTCTGTCGGCCGTGCTGGTCTACGTTACCGAGGGCTAACCGCGTGACGGCTGACACGCCAGTGCCCGGGGCGAGGCCTTTTCACGCTGATGGCGGTCGCGTCGGCGTCCTGCTACTGCACGGCTTTTCGAGTGTGCCCGGTTCGTTCTACGGGTTGGCCACAGTGCTGGCTGGCTCGGGCTACACCGTGAGTGCACCTCTGCTGCCCGGACACGGGACCACGCTCGACGCCCTCCAGGCGTCAACCTGGCGCGAATGGCGTGACTGCGCAGTGACGCACTTCGAGGCACTGCGAGCCTGCTGTGATCACGTTGTGGTCATCGGGCACTCGATGGGTGGCGCGCTTGCCGTCAGCCTCGGCGCCCGCGACCCGTCGGTGGCGGCCTTCGTCATGATCAATCCGCAGCTTCTCTGGCCTGCCGAGGCCGCCGCTGAGGTTGCCGCTTTACTGGGGCGAGGTGTGGTGCTCGGAGCACCCATCGGCGGTGACATAAAGAAAGGTGGCGGGCGACCTCCCACCATGTCGCACACGCCGTTGCTCGCACTGCAGCAGCTCTTTGACGCGCTGCCGGAGGTCGCCGCATCATTAGGGAAACTAACAGCCCCCATCCTTCTCCTGTCGAGTCGGGAGGACCACGTGGTTCCGCCGAGTAACGGCGATGCACTGGTGGAGGACGCGCCGTCGGTCACTCGTTACTGGCTTGATGAGAGCTACCACGTGGCTATGGTGGACAACGACGCTGAACGTATCAACGCGTACGTTCTAGAATTCCTGGCAAAGGAGATCATCGCGTGACAACCCCCCTACAACGTGCCGACGTCGCCCGCGTGGCGCGACTGGCCCGATTGACGCTGACGGACGAGGAGCTGGATCTCTTCACCGAGCAGCTTGGCAATGTGCTCGAGCACGCCAATGACATGAGTGCCCTCGATCTTGAGGGTGTTGAGCCAACGGCTCACCCCTTTGGCTTGATAAACGTGTTCCGCCCCGATGTCGTTACACCGAGTTTGGACCGCGACGAGTTTCTGCGCGAAGCGCCTGACGCCGAGAGTGGCCGGTTCGCCGTGCCCCGCATTTTGGGAGAAGCCCCGTGAAGACCGCCCTACAAATTGCCGCCGACGTTCAGTCAGGCGCCACGTCAGCCGCGGACGAACTCGACCGCACTCTTGGCGCCATCGACGCCCGCAATGAGGAACTCAACGTCTTCCTTCACGTTGACCGCGATGGGGCTCGCGCCATGGCGCACGCCGTGGACGCTGCGGTGGCCCGTGGTGAGCAGGTCGGCCCTCTGGCCGGCGTGCCCATCGCCATCAAGGACAACCTGTGTCAGCGTGGCATTCCGACGACCTGCTCGTCAAAAATCCTCGAAGGCTGGCGTCCGCCCTACAGCGCAACCGTCATTGACCGCCTCGTAGCGGCTGGTGCGGTGCCAGTGGGGAAGACCAACCTGGACGAATTCGCCATGGGATCGTCGACGGAAAATTCAGCCTACGGGCCGACCCGAAACCCGCTCGACCCCTCGCGTGTGCCGGGTGGTTCGTCGGGTGGTTCGGCCGCGGCCGTCGCCGCCAACATGACCAGCATCTCGTTGGGCTCGGACACTGGTGGCTCTATTCGCCAGCCCGCCGCACTCTGCGGCATCGTGGGAGTGAAGCCGACCTACGGTCTCGTGTCGCGGTACGGCATGATTGCCTTCTCGTCGTCGTTAGACCAGATCGGACCCTTTTCCTCGACGGTTGCCGACTCGGCCCTCTTGCTCGAAGTCATTGCTGGCCACGACCCCTACGACTCGACGTCGCTGCCCGAGCCCGCACCGTCACTCGTCGCCCACGTCGACGATGGGGTTGCCGGAAAGCGCATTGGACTCGTCAAGGAGCTCTACGAGGGCTCGTCGCCGGCGGTCATTGCCGCGGTGATGGGGGCCGCGGAAGCGTTGCGCGAAGCAGGGGCCACCATTGTCGAACTGTCGATTCCCGAGCTGCGCCTCGGTCTCAGTGCCTACTACCTCATTGCGCCGGCGGAAGCCTCGAGCAACCTTGCTCGCTACGACGGCGTGCGCTTTGGTCGTCGCGTCGACGGTGAGGACGTCACGGCGATGATGGAGGCCACCCGCACCGCGGGCTTCGGTGCCGAGGTGAAGCGCCGGATCATGCTGGGTACGTACGCCTTGTCGGCCGGTTACTACGACGCGTACTACGGTCAGGCACTCAAGGTGCGCACGCTGACTGTCAACGCCTTCGCTCGGGCCTACCGCGAGGTCGACGTCATTCTTGGCGCGACCACGCCCGACGTCGCCTTCTCCTTCGGAGAAAAAGCCGCGGACCCCATGGCGATGTACCTCAACGACGTCTTTACCATTCCGACCAACCTCGCCGGTGACCCGGCCTTGTCGGTGCCCTTCGGTAGGGGAGATCACGAGTTGCCTATTGGTGTGCAACTGCTGGGACCGGGCCGCAGTGAGGCCCAGTTGTTTGCGGCGGCACGAGTTCTAGAGATTGCGGACGGACGAGCATGAGCGTGTTACCTGAGGGCTGGGAAATGGTCGTGGGTCTCGAGGTCCACACCGAGCTGTTGACGAAGTCAAAACTGTTTTGTGGTTGTGAAAACCACTTTGGTTCCGAACCCAACACCAACGTCTGTCCGATCTGTCTTGGCCTGCCCGGCTCCCTTCCCGTGCTGAACGAGCACGCGGTGGAGCTCGCCATGCGCATCGGCATGGCCCTGCACTGCACCATTGCGCCGTCGACGTTCCACCGGAAGAACTACTTTTACCCGGACCAGAGCAAGGACTACCAGATTTCCCAGTACGACCTGCCGATTAACTCGGATGGGTACCTCGACCTACCCGATGGCTCACGCGTGCGTATCGAGCGCGCTCACATGGAAGAAGACACGGGAAAGACCACCCACCTCGGCGGCTCGGGTCGCCTCGCGGGTGCCGACCGATCCCTCGTCGACTACAACCGTTGTGGCGTTCCGCTCGTCGAAATCGTGTCGGCACCCGATATTCGCTCCTCGGCCCAGGCCCGCGCGTACGCCGCCGAGCTCCGAGGGATCCTGATCGCCACGGGAGCGAGTGATGGCCGTATGGAAGAGGGCTCAATGCGCATCGACGCGAACGTGTCGGTCCGTCGACCGGGCGCACCCTTCGGCACTCGTTGTGAAATTAAGAACCTGAATTCACTCCGCTCCTTGCAGCGCGCCATCGATCACGAGGCCTTGCGCCAGATTGAACTGATTGAAGACGGTGGCACGGTGCGCCAGGAAACTCGCCACTGGGACGAGGACATGGGTGAAACGTCGACCCTGCGCGTCAAGGAAGACGCCGAGGACTATCGCTACTTCCGTGACCCTGACTTGGTCGACCTCGCCCCGAGTGAGGAGTGGCAGGCGGACGTGCGTACCGCCATGGGCCCCATGCCCGCCGAGCGCCGCCAGGCACTTGAGGCTCGCCTGGGGTCCCCGACGGATGCACAGCGTGATGCGGTCATCGTCGTCATCGACCTTGGACTGGAACGGTACGTGCACGCCGCGGCCGATGCGGCGACTGACGTCGCCATTGCCCTGTCGCGCGTGGCGAATGAATTGGCCGGTGAACCGTCCCTCGACAAGTTGACACTTGAGTCGTTCGTCGCGACGGTCGCTATGGAGCAGAGCGGTGCGCTGTCCGCAACGCAGGCCAAGGCCGTGCTCGGAGAGCTGATTACCAACGGTGGCGACCCCGCCAGTGTTGCGGCCGCCAAGGGGTACGAGCAACTCTCGAGTGATTCGCTCGAGGCAACAATCGACGCGCTCATTGCCGCGAACCCGGACGAATGGGGGCGCTATCGCGACGGCGACGACAAACTGGCTGGTTTCTTCACGGGATTAGTGATGAAGGCGACAGCTGGTAAGGCCAACGGCAAAGCGGTTGTTGCGGTGCTGCAGTCGCGGCGCTAGCGAGCGAAGACGACGTCGTTACTCGCAACCGTCCGGACAGCCCGGCCAGGGTAGCTGAGCGATCCAAAGTGATCGTTGACGTACTCAACAATCTGGGCGCCCGACATCACTGCCGACGGCAACTGGGCATCACACGTCGTGTGCGCATCAGTCACGAGCGTGACGTCGAAACTGTGGACGAGTGCTGAATGCGCGACGGTAGTCACGCAGTAGTCGCTCTGTGCGCCAGTGACCATAACGTTCGTGACTCCGTCGAGACTGAGCTCGTGAAGCAGTGTTGTCTCGGCGAAGGCGTCTCGGTAGGTCTTTTCCACCAGTCGGTCGCTCGTTCGGTAGTCGAGCTCGGGGACCAGCCGCCATGCGTCTGATCCGCGAACCAAACCCTCGTCGTTGTGCTGCACGAAAATCAGCGGCATGCGGGTCTCGCGAGCATGGGCAATGAGGCTGTTGATGCGGGCAATAACGCCGTCGCGGTCGGCTGCGCCGTCGACTACACCAACTTGGACATCAATAACGAGCAGGGCGGTAGTCATGGTGGCAGTTTGTCGCATCGGTACAACGTTGTCAAGGTGCAGTACCACTAGCATTTCCTGATGCCTTCCTACGACGTGTATGGCCTGTCCGGTCTGAACATGGACTCCTTCGATTACTCGGTCCGACCCCAAGACGATTTCTATCGTTTCGTGAATGGACAGTGGTTGGACAACGTCGCCATTCCCGACGACCGCGGTCGCTACGGCACCTTTGACATGTTGCGTGAGGAGGCGGCCCGCCGGGTCCGATCAATCGTTGAAGACGCCGCGACGCAGCGCGCAGCCCTCGGTACAACGCAGCAGCAAATCGGTGACCTCTACACCTCATTTATGGATGAGGCCACTATCGAGGCACGTGGCGTCTCGCCGATTTGTGACGACCTGGCCCTCGCCGGGACGGTGGCGACGCCCTCCGACGCGGCCCGTGTGATGGGGGCGTTGCTGGCGCGCGGCTACGGTGGCGTGTTCTCGCACCACGTCGGGATAGACGCCAAGGACTCGACAAAGTACGTTTCGATTGTGGCCCAGTCGGGTCTCAGTTTGCCCAATGAGTCGTACTACCGCGACGTCGCCTACGGCGAACAGCGAGCCGCATTCGTCGATCACATGACACGGATGTTCTCACTCGCGAACATTGAGCATGCGGCAGACCACGCCAAGCGCGTCATGGCCCTCGAAACGAGTATTGCGCAGCACCACTGGGACGTGGTGAAGAATCGCGAAGCCGAACTTCGCTACAACAAGATGACCGCGGAGCACCTGCGTGCGCTCGCCCCACACTTTGACTTCACCGCGTGGGCGGAGGCGTCGCACACACCGCTCACGGCGCTCGACGCGGTCATTGTGCATCAGCCTTCATTCTTCGCCGGCGTCGATGCGCTCTTCGCGACGTTTGATGAAGCCGCCTGGCAATCATGGTGTACGTGGCGTGTTCTGACGGGAGCGGCACCGTACCTGAGTGCCGATATTGTGAACGAGAATTTTGCTTTCTTTGGGCGCACCCTTACCGGCACTCCGGTGAACCGCGAGCGGTGGAAGCGTGGCGTGTCGCTGGTAGAGAGCGTGCTAGGGGAAGCGATTGGTGAGCACTACGTCGCCCGACACTTTCCACCCGAAGCAAAGGCGCGCATGGAGGCGCTCGTGTCGACGGTGGAGGAAGCGTATCGGCACAGCATCGACGAACTGCCCTGGATGACACCCGCGACGAAAGAGCAAGCGCAGGCCAAGCTCGCAGCGTTCCGAGCGAAGGTGGCCTATCCGGAGCGGTGGCGAGACTACTCCGCGCTCGCTATCACTCCCGATGATCTCATGGAGAACATTCGCTCCTCCACTCGCTTTTACCGGGCCATCACGTTGGCGCGCCTCGGGGCGCCGGTTGATCGCGACGAGTGGCCAATGACGCCTCAGACCGTGAACGCTTGTTATGTACCGGTGATGAATCAGATTGTCTTCCCCGCAGCCATTCTCCAGCCGCCTTTCTTTAATCTGCACGCGGACGATGCGGCCAACTACGGGGGCATCGCCGCGGTTATCGGCCACGAAATCGGGCACGGTTTTGATGATCAGGGGTCGAAGTATGACGGCGAGGGCAACTTGTCGAATTGGTGGAGTGACGAGGACCGAACCGCTTTCGAGCTTCTCACCAGCGAATTAATCAACCAGTTCAACGAGTTGTCACCGACGGCGGCTCCCGATGTTCACGTGAACGGCGCCTTCACCATCGGTGAAAACATCGGCGACCTCGGTGGACTCGGTATCGCGCTCAAGGCGTATCAAATTGCGCTTAACGGGAGCGACGCTCCGGTCATTGATGGCTTTACCGGTCTGCAGCGCGTGCTCATTGGGTGGGCGAGTGTCTGGCGCACCAAGTCGCGACCCGAAGAAGCGCGCCGTCTCGTTGCGGTTGACCCTCATGCAGCGGGAGAACTTCGGGCGAGTCAGATCGTACGGAACATGCCTGAGTTCTATGAGGCCTTTGACGTCGGGGCCTCCGACCGCATGTACCTTGCGCCGGAGCGACGCGTTCGTATTTGGTAGCGCCGCGCGTACCAGCACCGGTCATTCTCGGCCGTTCACCGACGACAGAGGGTAAAGCACCTGATGCGATGCGGCAAAAACTCACGACAGTGTGAGAGACGAAAATGAACTCTTTTCGTCGGACAATGATGTCGAAGGTTATCGGCGAGGAACCTTCAGCCCGGAGACCAAGTTCGAGGGGTCAACTTTGAGGGCTTTGGCGACGCGCAGGATATTGATCAAGCTCGGGTTTACCTCACCCCGCTCGAGGTGCCCGATGTAGGTGCGGTGCAGACCGGCGACTTCGCCGAGCTCTTCCTGACTCATCGCGAGTTCCTTGCGCAACGCTCGGATTCTCGTTCCGAATTCCCGAGTAGTTTTATCGGCATTAAGGCTGTTCGACATCTTCATACTTTGCTCCATTCCGAGCGGTTATTCCACACTTTATTGGCTGTAATTCTGAAATTCATCGCTTTAAATTCATAATTCATCACAATTGGGTGACAATCCTACTCACTTCCTACTCTGCAGTTAGCCCTTATAAATAGGACATTGACGGAAAAACAACGGTCGGGGCAAATTATTTTGATGTCTAGATAGTGCAATTTTCTTCACTGGTGCTGTGGCCGCTCCCGCACCGTCACAGTGCGCCACCGGAAGGCATGTTTCGTGCGATTGGATCGCAAGCCGGGGAACTGCTGGTGGGACCGGCACGACATCTGTGATAAGAAAGAGGCGTGACTTTCGCTCTGACCACCGCTGTAGTAGTAGGCCGTCTGGCCTAGGTCGCGATTCGTCGTACACCGCAGGCCTCCCAAAACGGGAGGCCTTTTTTCGTATAACAGAGACAAAGGAAGACTGTGCAACTCACCGGCGCGCAAGCCCTCATCAAGAGCCTGGAAATGGAAGGGGTCGAAGTCATCTTCGGCTTGCCTGGTGGCGCCATTCTTCCCGTCTACGACCCGTTGATCGACTCGAGCATTCGCCACATTTTGGTGCGACACGAACAGGGCGCCGGTCATATGGCCGAGGGGTACGCGCTCGCTACCGGTCGGCCCGGTGTCGCCATGGTCACTTCAGGGCCGGGTGCGACCAATATCGTGACCCCGATTGGCAATGCGTACATGGACTCGACGCCGCTCGTCGTGATCACTGGTCAAGTGGCATCGGGGTCCATCGGCACTGACGCTTTCCAAGAATGCGACATCACTGGCATCACGATGGGCATCACGAAGCACAACTTCTTGGTCAAGTCGGCCCACGACATCCCTCGTGCTGTCGCCGCGGCGTTCTACCTCGCGACGACCGGCCGCCCCGGGCCCGTCTTGGTGGACCTGCCCAAAGACCTCGCGCAGTCGATGATGGAGTGGTGGTACCCCACGACCGTCGAAGAGCTCGACCTGCCGGGCTATCGACCGGACGTCGCGCTGGATGAAGTCGCCGTTGACGCCGCTGTTGAACTCATTGCTCAGAGTGAACGACCGGTGCTCTACGTGGGCGGCGGGACGCTCAAGTCGAATGCTTCGGCCGAACTACTCGCCTTCGCCAACCGCACGGGCATGCCTGTCGTCACCACGCTGATGGCTCGCGGCGCCTTTCCTGATTCGCACCCCCAGAACTTGGGTATGCCGGGCATGCACGGCACGTACGCCGCTGTCACGGCCATGCAGCGAGCGGATCTCCTCATTTCGCTCGGCGCGCGCTTTGACGACCGAGTGACGGGAAAGATCCCCGCTTTCGCTCCCGACGCCAAGATTTTGCACGTCGATATCGACAAGGCCGAATTCAACAAAGTGCGTCGCGCCGATGTTGCCGTGCGCGCCACTATCAAGGACGCGTTGAATGCCCTCGAGAGCGCCGAGGCCGCGCCCAAGGACATGACGGCGTGGTGGGCACGTATCGATGAGTGGCGCGCCACGTACCCACTTGTCTACGACGAGCCGACGAACGACGGACTCTTGCGCCCTCAAGCGGTGATTGAAGCCATCGCGAAAGCCGCGGCCCCAGGAACCATCGTGTCCTCAGGTGTGGGGCAGCACCAAATGTGGGCGAGTCAGTTCTGGCCTTTTGAAGAACCCCGTACGTGGATCAACTCGGGCGGCGCCGGCACGATGGGCTTTGGTGTGCCCTCCGCTATTGGCGCCAAAATTGGTCGGCCGGAGAGCACCGTGTGGTGCATTGATGGTGATGGGTGCTTCCAGATGACGGCGCAAGAACTCGTCACGGCCCGTGCGGAAGGTATTCCCATCAAGGTGGCAATTTTGAACAACGCCTACCTTGGCATGGTGCACCAGTGGCAGACCATGTTCTACGACAACCGGCAGTCGGAGGTCTATCTTTCGGCCGATCTACCCGACTACGTCCTGTGGGCGCAGGCCATGGGCTGCGTAGGCTTGCGGGCGCGAACCATTGAAGAGATGCACGAAGCGATTCGACAAGCCAACGAAATCAATGACGTCCCCGTCGTGATTGACTTCCGTACCGAATCGGAAGAAAAAGTCTTCCCAATGGTCGCCGCTGGTGCGAGCAACGATGACATCATGGTCCACCCACTCCAGAGAGAGGCATAAATGAACGCTCCAGAACCATTCCTCGGTGACGTTGTCCATACGCCGGTCCGTCACCACATTTTGTCGGTGTTGGTAGAGAACAAGGCCGGAGTTCTCGCGCGCGTCGCTGGCCTCTTCGCCCGCCGTGGCTTCAATATTTACTCGCTCGCCGTGGCTCCGGCTGAAACGAAGGCTCGTTTCTCGAGGATCACCATCGTTGTTGACGCGGAGTCAGCGCCCCTAGAGCAGATAGTGGAGCAACTCGACAAGTTAGTCAACGTTGTTGCCATTTCAGATTTGTCGCCCAAGGATGCCCTCGAGCGCGAACTCTTGTTGGCCACCATTCGCACTGATGTGAACAGTCGGACGCCACTCTCGGACGTTGTCGCCAACTCTGGCGCTGCCATTGTTGACGTCGATGCCCACTCGATTACGTTGATGCTCGCTGGTACACCTGGTGCGTGCGACGCTCTCGAACGTCAGTTAGAAGACTTCAACACCGTTGAACTGCACCGAACGGGGCGCGTGGCCTTGCCTAGACTAGGTATGACAGCGTCGTCGTGACTTCGACACAATAAGAAAGAAACTGACTCATGACCATCATGTACTACGAAGCCGATGTCAACCCCGCGTTGCTCGAAGGCAAGAAAATTGCCGTTCTCGGTTACGGCTCGCAGGGCCACGCCCACGCATTGAACCTTCACGAATCGGGCTTCGACGTTGTCGTCGGCCTGCGCGAGAACTCTTCCTCCGTCGCCAAGGCGGAGGCCGCTGGCCTGACGGTCTTGTCCATCGCCGAGGCCACCGCGGCCGCTGATGTGATCATGATTTTGCTGCCGGACACCGAGCAGAAGCGCATCTACGACGCCGAGATTGCCCCGAACCTCGCGGCTGGTAACTGCGTGCTGTTTGCTCACGGTTTCAACATCCGCTTCGACCTCATTAACCCACCCGCTGACGTTGACGTCGCCATGGTCGCCCCCAAGGGCCCCGGTCACCTGGTCCGTCGCACCTACGTCGAGGGCGGCGGTGTACCGGCACTTATCGCTGTGCACCAGGACGCCACTGGGAACGCGCACGGCGTGGCCCTGGCCTACGCCTCGGGCATTGGTTCAGCTCGCGCCGGTGTGCTCGAAACAACCTTCACTGAAGAGACGGAAACCGACTTGTTCGGTGAGCAGGCCGTCTTGTGCGGTGGTGTGAGTGAACTCGTGCGCGCTGGTTACGAGACGCTCGTCGAGGCGGGCTACCAGCCCGAGTCGGCCTACTTTGAGTGCCTGCACGAACTGAAGCTCATCGTCGACCTCATGTACGAAGAGGGCATCACCGGCATGCGCTACTCCATCTCCGACACCGCCGAGTACGGTGACCTGACCCGCGGACCTCGCGTGATCACACCCGCCGTGAAGGCCGAGATGAAGAAGATCCTCACTGAGATCCAGGACGGCACCTTTGCGGCCGAGTGGATCAAGGAGAACGAGATTGGTCGCCCCCGCTACCGCGAGCTCCGCGACGCCGGCAAGAAGCACCCGATCGAGGCGATTGGCACGAAGCTCCGCGCCATGATGCCCTTCGTGTCGGCCGGTAAGCAGAAGGTGGCCGACGTCTCCGGTGGCGACACCGACTGAGTCGTTCCGTAGTCCGCTTAACGCCGCCCATCTCGTTCGCGAGGTGGGCGGCGTTTTTTACGCCGGGGGTTGCGCCTCCTGCAATCACCCCTGGTCCGGTCGTCGGTCGGTATCGTGAAGACGTGAAAGTCACCCCCGTCATACTTGGTTCCGAGCGGAGTGAGGTCGGTCTCGCCCTGGGCATGGACATACTTCGGCGAGGGGGATCGGCCCTCGATGCCGTCGAGGCGACGATTCGCAAGTGTGAAGACAATCTCGACGACGTCTTTTTGGGGACCGGAGGCTTGCCGAATGCGCAAGGAGTAGTCGAGCTCGACGCGTCCATTATGGTGGGCTCGACGCGAGCCTTCGGCGCCGTCGGGGCGCTGAAGCACTACCCCAACCCCATCTCTATTGCGCGGCGTGTGATGGAAGTGTTGCCGCAGCATTGCCTGCTGGTGGGCGAGGGGGCTGAACTGTTCGCCCACGAGCAGGGCTTTGCGACCGCGGAACTCTTGACTGAGTACTCCCGCCGTCGGTACCGCGAGGGGCTCGCTCCGTCGGCATTGTCCCTCGAGGGTGAGAACACGATGGCCGTTGACGGCGACGAACTCTACCGTCTGTCAGCGCTGGAGCTCGTGGAGCGGCTTGGCCCTCCGGAGGGCATGTACGGTACGGTCAATATCATCGCCCTCGACCGCAACGGCGAACTCGTGACGGGCGTCTCCACCTCGGGGTACCCCTGGAAGTATCCCGGTCGGGTGGGGGATTCGTCACTTCCTGGTTGCGGCAACTACGCCGACTCCCGCTACGGGGCGGCCGCCTGCACCGGTCGGGGGGAACTCTCGATGCGCGTGGGTGGGGCTCGCAGTGTTGTCGAAGGCCTAAGGGCAGGACTCTCGCCACTCGATGCGTGTCTCTCGATGCTTCGTGACGCCGCGACGTTGCCGGATCCATTTCGTGCTGAGCTGCGCACGCTTTGCCTCACACCCGACGGCCGACACGCTGCTGCTAGCGGTCAAGCCTCCGCGACCTACAACGTGATGACGAGCGACTCGGTGTCAATTGAGGTGCACAACAGAGTCACGGTCTAGGCCGTCGACTACCTCTCACCATCGTGAGCGAAGCAGACTCACCGTGAGGTCCACGTCGCTCGTTGTCGGGCCACGTGGTAGACGGCAGCCATCTCCTCTCGTGACATCACTGGCGACTGTTTCGAGAGCCAGGAAGCGATCTGACGCCGAGGAACGACAGTGACACCATTCGGATGTCCCTTTACCCTGAAATCTCGAGCGAGCACAACAATCAATGGCTTCACGACTATCGGTTTTCCGAGAGCTCGCGAGAGCCTCTGTGTCGCCCGCTTTCCTTCACCGCGCGCCTTTTGAATGTAGGGAACCTTCACTCCACTGACGTAGATGACGTGCTCGTACACGGTGACCCTCTTGCCTCGATGATTTTTGGTGTTCAACGTGAAGACGCCACTCGGTCCGATCACCACATGGTCAATGTCCGCTTCACCCTCTCCAATAGGGACACTGTGCAAAACCTTCCACCCAGGTTCTTCGAGGGGCGTTAGGCATTTCGCCACGACTTCTTCGCCCTCAGCACCTCTTCGCCGGGCGCGATGCTGTGAGTGTCCGGAGAAAATTAGGCGTAGATAGTGAAGGAAGGTTTCCTTCTCAATCATCTCAGCGGCCAATTTTCGCAGTGAGGCACCAGCACGATTGCGCGCCAAGTCGTTGGCACTGGCGGGGGCGTTCCCAGTCGGTGGCTTCGATGGTGGATCGTTTGACACTGTGGGCCCTTCGTTCTGTTGGCGCGCCAGGCAACCGCGTTGCGCTGTCGAAGCCGGTGCGAAACGCAGTTTTTTATGATGACTATAGACATCGAAATACTAATTGGCACACCGCACCAACGCCCTGGTCATCTACACGGCGATCAGGGTGTTGGTGTTTTCTGGCGTCTACGCGACAAGGTAGGGCTGAATGTTTTGAATTTCTTGACGATGCTTCGCCTTTTCGCGCTCCAAGTCATAGCGGACCTGCAGGTTTATCCAGAAGCGGTCGCTCGTTGAAAAATATCGAGCAAGTCGAAGTGAAGTGTCAGCGCTGATACCACGCTTCCCGAGAACAATTTCGTTTATACGACGAGGTGGAACATCGATAGCGTTCGCCACACGATTCTGGCTCAGTCCTAGCGGTCGCAGAAATTCCTCAAGGAGAATTTCGCCCGGGTGAATTGGTTCCATAACAGCCATCACGTCTCCTTAGTGATACTCAACGACTTCGACATTCGTGGCGCCTGCGTCGGTCCAGTTGAAACAAACACGCCACTGTTCATTAATACGAATACTCCACTGACCTTCTCGATCGCCAACAAGATTTTCTAAATGATTGCCGGGTGGGCTACGAAGGTCACCAATTGTTTCGGCTGCATCAATCATGAGGAGTTTCCTGAGGGCGCTTCGTTGAAGGGCGAGGCTGAAAGAACTTACGTGCTCACGATGCCACACCTGCTGGGTGCGGCCGTCGCGGAACGTGAGAATCACGCACGTACTATAACGTATCCCGTTATAGCAATCAGCAAGTAGCTCGCGGGTTCGAAAGCGGCGGATCGTCGACAGTGCGCTACCTGAGCGCTGGACACTCCCCGTAGGGGCCGGGATCACACGGTCAAGGTCGGCTTAGTGAAACTCCTTCCTAATTTCCTACCAATCAACTGTGGTATGAATTATGACTAATTCAGTCATAATTGTGTAGAAAGCAGTGGGAAACGGCATGTCGGAGATTCGAGAACTAACAATCGAAGAAGGCCTCAAGGAAACGAGCTCATTGCTGCGTGGTCATTTGCTCGAAGATCTCGCCGACGCCGCACCAAATCTCCCTGGTCGTTCTGAACATCTGTTGAAGTTCCACGGTATTTACGCGCAAGACCACCGCGATGTCCGACGTGAACGAGCACAGGCCGGCGAGACCCTCGACTACATCTTCATGATCCGCGTCGCTATTCCCGGGGGTCGATTGACCTCAGAGCAGTGGCTCTGCCTCGACGACATCGGCACCGAGTTGGCCGATGGCTCAATTCGCCTCACGACCCGTCAGGCCGTGCAGTTCCACGGGGTGGTCAAGCACTCACTCCAGACCCTGAGTGCCCAGCTCTATCAAAAGACCATGACCTCATTCGCCGGCTGCGGTGACGTGGTGCGCAACACGGTGATGTGTCCACAGCTGGAAACCGACCCCAACTACCGCGACATCGTGACCCTGGCGCAGGACATTGCCACGACCTACCAGCCCAAGACCAAGGCGCACTGGGAAATCTTCGTTAATGGGGACAAGGCCGCCACGCTGGAATCAACGGCGGACACCGACGTGGAACACGAGTTCTACGGTGAGACCTACCTGCCTCGGAAATTCAAGATTGCCATCGCCCACCCCGACGAGAACTGTGTCGACGTCCTGGCTCAGGACGTCGGCCTCATTCCGGCCACCCACCCCGACCTGGGCGCCGGCTTCAATGTCTACGTCGCCGGTGGGTTGGGGCGCTCCTACGCCCAGCCCGATACCTTTGCCCGTTTGGCCGATCCGCTGACCTTCGTGACCCGCGAAGAACTGGACCCGTTACTACGCGCCATTTTGACCGCGTACCGCGACCTCGGTGACCGGACGAACCGCCGTCGGGCCCGCATGAAGTACATCGCGGCCGACCTCGGTCTCGCCGCTTTTGTCCTCGAAGTGGAGTCGCGACTCGGCTCGACGCTGCGCGCGCCGCTTCCCCTCGTTCTCGGGGCCGCACACGACCACCTTGGATGGCGCACCCGTCCCGATGGCTTGCTCGAACTCGGCGTGCGTGTGGGGGCCGGTCGTGTTCGTGACGAAGTTGAAGGTCGAGGAATTCGCACGGCGCTGCGGACAATTGCGACCTCGCGGAACATCAACTTCATCGTCACGGCGCAACAAGACATCGTGCTCACGGGCATCGCACTCGCCGACAAGGACTTCATCGACGACACCTTGGCGGCCCACGGGGTGCGCGCGGTCGAATCGCTGGGCCTGGTGGAACGCTCCGCCTTGGCCTGCCCCGCTCTTCCCACCTGTGGTCAGGCGTTGGCCGAGTCGGAGCGAGTGTTGCCTAACGTCGTGGCTCAACTCGAGGGGTCGCTCGCGACGGCGGGGCCCAAGGGGAAGCGACTCCAACTGCGCATGACGGGCTGCCCCAACGGCTGCGCGCGTCCGGCCGTTGCCGAAGTGGGCATTGTGGGTCGCACCAAAAACTCCTACGACCTCTACCTGGGTGGTGGTTTGCGAGGCGATCGCCTCGCCGGCCTCTACCAAGAAAAGGTCAAGTTGGACGACCTGCCCACCGTGCTCGAACCCTTGCTCGCGCGCTGGCGCGACGAGGGTGAGGCTGAGGAGTCCTTCGGTGACTTCGTGACCCGTGTGGGGATCGCGTGAGCGTCTACCTCGTCGGAGCCGGACCCGGTGACGTTGACTTGTTGACGTTGCGGGCCGCCCAGCTCATCAACCGTGCCGACGTCGTCATCCACGATCGGCTCGTCGGACCGGACATCTTGCAACTCATCCCGGCGCACACGCTGCGCATCGACGTGGGCAAGATTCCCGGCACGTCACACAGCCAGGACGCCATCAACGAACTGCTCGTTTCCTTCGGCCAGCGGTTTGACTGTGTCGTGCGCCTCAAGGGTGGCGACCCTTTTGTGTTTGGTCGCGGTGGGGAAGAGGCTCTCGTCCTCGCCGAAGCCGGCGTCGCCTGTGAGGTCGTACCCGGTATTTCATCGGCGCTGGCGGGACCATTGCTGGCCGGCATTCCGGTAACGCACCGTGACGCCAGTCACGGTGTCACGGTGGTGACGGGCCACGCTCACGACGGGAGTGCGGTCGATTTCTCGAAGTTGGCCAACGATGACGTAACGCTGGTCATCCTCATGGGCGTTGCCCGAAGGGCACTCATTGCCGAACAACTGCTCGCGGGGGGACTCCGCCCCTCCACGCCGCTGGCGGTCGTCGAGCGGGCGTCGCGACCCGATCAGCGCGTGGTACGCGGAACGCTCTCCGAGCTCGCCACGCTGGACGTGACGAATCCGGCCATCATCGTGATCGGCGCCGTGGCCGCCCTTGACCTCGGCCTCGTCTCTTCCTACGCGGCGGCCTACGCGTGATGCTGCCCCTCGTCTTCGATCTTCGGGATCGAGACGTCCTCGTGCTCGGAATGGGGCGCATTGGCGCTCACAAGGCGCGCCAACTCCTCGAGGCCGGGGCGCGGGTCCACGTCATTACTGACGCCTGCCTTGTTGAGCCCCCACACGGACTCGCCTCGCTCCAGCTACGCCCCTATGAACCTGGCGACTTGAAGGACATGTGGTTTGTCGTGTCGGCCACGGCGAATGCTGCGGTCAACGACCAGGTAGTGGCCGAAGCGAACGAGCGCCGAGTCTTCTACAACGTGGTGGATGATCTTGAACGGTGCGCCTTCTACTTCGCTGCCCTTCATCGTCAGGGTGAAATGATCGTGGCCGTTTCCTCGAGTGGTGCCTCACCGTCGCTCGCGCAGTGGACCCGAGACCGTATTGCTCGAACGCTCCCGTCTGGTCTCGGTGAGGTGGCGGCGGCCCTGCGGGCCGAGCGTGAAGCCCTTCACGCTGCTGGCGAAAGCACGGAGCGCGACTGGTCAGCGCGTGTTCGATACAACCTCGAAACGCTGACGCAAGGTCCTTCGTGCTGCCCGGATGACTGCCGGCTGAAGACGGAAGCGCTTCATCACTGAGCCTGGCGCCTTGCTAGGGGTAGCACAGAACAGCAACGTGACGCCCTAAGTTCATTTATTATTCCTAAATTGGTATAATAAATAACATGTCAAGCGACCTGATGACTATGGAAGAGGCTGCCGCACTACTCGGCGTTTCGCGCCGTCGTGCAGCAGCACTGGTGCAACAAGGTGCGCTTCCGGCAGAACGCGTAGGCGCGACGTGGATTATTTCGGCAGAGACGCTTCGTTGGGCCGAGCACAACCTGTGGCGAGAGCCAGGTCGTCCTATGTCACAAAAGTCGACGTGGCGGCTCATCAAGCAGGTGCGAACCACGGAGCTGCCAAGCGGACCCGAACTCGATCGACTGCGTCGCCGATTGAGGTCGCGAGCCAGCCACGTCAGTATGTATGTCCACCCGAGCCAGCTGCAGCGAGTGTGCGAATCACGCCACGTCACCCTCGGTGGACGCAATGCAGCTCAGAGTGCCGGTGCACCGATTGACATTAGGGATCAAGTCGACGTCTACGTCCGCGCCAGCCAGGTCGAGGAAATAGTTGGTGACAGTGCCGCACGGCCAGTAACCATTGGCGCCAACCTAGTCCTGCATGTGATCGAAGACAGTCTGTGGCCATTTGACCCTGAGCAACGCCACGTGGATATCTTGATTGCGTGGCTGGACCTCGCAGACAGTAGAGATCGGGCAGCCGACACACTCCTCGATCGCATAATCGGCGGTCGCAATCATGGTTGAGATTGACCTACGAGGGCGTCTCTTGTCCCGTCACCACGCAGTTCTTCGTACTCTCAATCATTTGGGGAGGCGAATTGATCAGTCGGGTTGGTGCCTCGTCGGAGGAATGATGGTCCTCGTGGCACTCGCCGAACGCGGTCGTGTCGCGACGCGTTCAAGCCAGACCAAGGATGCTGATGTACTTGTGGATGTATGCGCGTCTCCCAAGGTCCTGTCACAAGTTGTCCACGAACTGGGTTCGTACGGCTTTACCCCAATCGAACCATTCGCCGGAAGTGACTTCGCACGTTGCACATTCGTAGGTATCGGAGGGAGCGGTCAGATTGACGTTCTTTGCCCTGAAGATGCCTCATACACCGATCTCCGCTCGGCCCCAGGGGTCGAGAGTCTCGCAATACCGGGAGGTCGCCGTGCTTTGGAAGTCTCAAAACTGGTCACTATCTCATACGACCTCGATGAGCCTGACGTCACGATTCGAGTGCCACTTCTCGCCGGAGCGATAGTTGTGAAAGCCGCAGCTGCAGTTCATCCGGCAACCTCAAACCAACCGCGCCATAGTCAGGATATTGTGGACATGCTGCTTGGTCTTGACGATCCATCAAGTGAACGAAGTGAGATGTCCGAGGAAGATCGTTCCTTGTTGCAATCGCTTTCTGATCGCATGGCCAATGACGGGGACGTGGCGTGGGAAGGAGTGACGGCACGTCAGCGCAACCAAGCGCGTGCAGCTTTTGATCTGCTCGTTCGCTGACCATCTCTTCGATTTTCATTTGAATCGCAGTGGTCAAAAGGGTCTTGCGCCCTTGATAGCAGTCAAAGAAACCGATATTCGGAAAAGCGATCTCTTCCGCTGGGCCATCTAGAGAGCGATCTCACGAGCGTCCCGTGGGGGCACCCTCCTCGCGAGAAGCGTGCTCAGACCAAGTTGCCACGTCGTCGTCGCGGCGCTGTAATTGCGGGAGAAGCCGGTCGGCACAGCACCCGCCATCTCGTTTTCATTGTCGAGCTGACCAGAAAGTAAGGAACTACGAGTTAGCGTCGACTAATTCTCGTTTCCTGTGGTGAAGTATCTCCCAATGAATTTCACCATCCGACACCCCTCAGATTCGCATAATTCCAGAGCGCACTGAAGGTGCCTAGAGCGACCCAACGATGTAGTTGATCGACGCACAGAGGGCGGCAATGTCCTCGGAGTCGATGGCCGGGAACATGGCAACACGGAGCTGGTTACGGCCAAGCTTGCGATAGGGCTCGGTGTCGACTACACCGTTAGCGCGAAGAATCTTGGCAATCACCGCCGCGTCAATCTCGTCGGCGAAGTCAATCGTGCCGATGACGTGGCTGCGCTCGGCCGGATTCTGCACGAAAGGTGTCGCGAAGTCCGAAGCCTCGGCCCAGCCGTAGAGGACCTCGGCGCTACGCGAGGAGCGGCCGGCGGAGAAGCTCAGGCCACCGTTCTCGTTGAACCAGGAGATCTGACTGGCCAGCAAGTGAATAGTGGCGAGGGCAGGGGTGTTGTAGGTCTGGTTAAGGCGCGAGTTGTCGAGTGCGGTCTTCAGGTTGAAGAACTCGGGTGTCCAGCGACCCGATGCGGCAATGGCCTCAATACGCGCAATGGCGGCCGGCGAGCACAAGGCAATCCAGAGACCACCATCGGAGGCGAAGGACTTTTGTGGCGCGAAGTAGTAGACGTCAAACTGCGACGGGTCAACGATCAGGCCACCGGCTGCGGAGGTTGCGTCAACGCAGACGAGGCCGGTTGACCCTGCGGGGCGCAGAATCGGCATCATGACACCAGTTGAGGTCTCGTTGTGGGTCAGGGCGTAGAGGTCAACGCCGTCGCGCGCGATGGCCTGGGGGTGCGTGCCGGGCTCGGCCGAAATCACCTCGGGGTCGCCGAGGTGAGGGGCGGCCTTCACGGCGGTGGCGAACTTGGACGAGAATTCACCAAAGACCAAGTGCTGTGAGTGCTGCTCGATGAGTCCGAAGGTGGCGATGTCCCAGAAGGCCGTTGATCCACCGTTGCCGAGGAGGACTTCGTAGCCGTCGGGCAAATTGAAGAGGGCGCGGAGGCCGTCGCGAACTTCACCCACTTTGTTCTTCACCGTCGACTGCCGGTGTGAGGTACCGAGGAAGTGGGGCGCGTCAGCGACGAGAGCGTCGAGCTGCGCGGCACGCACCTTCGAGGGGCCGGCGCCGAAGCGTCCGTCGCGGGGGAGGAGTTCGGCGGGAATAGTGAAGGTCTCGGGGGAGGTCATAGACTTAATCCTAGAAAAGAATTGGAGCCCCCATGCGCGCACGTGTTAGCGACCTTCTCGCCGGTCTTTCCCCCTCCGCCACCTTGGCCGTTGACGCCAAGGCGAAGGCCCTTAAAGCGGCCGGCGAGCCGGTGATTGGCTACGGGGCCGGTGAACCTGACTTCCCGACGCCCGCCCACATTGTGGAGGCCGCCGCCGCCGCGTGCTACGACCCGGCGAACCACAAGTACACCCCCACCGCCGGTTTGCCCGTCTTGCGTGAGGCGATTGCCGCGAAGACGCTCCGCGACTCGGGTCTCGAAATCAGCCCGAGCCAGGTGCTGGTCACCAACGGTGGCAAGCACGCCGTGGCGACGGGCTTCATGACCTTGCTCAACCCCGGCGACGAGTGCATTATTCCCGCCCCCTACTGGACGACCTACCCCGAGGCCGTCTACCTCGCTGGCGCGACGCCAGTGCCGGTGATGACCAGCGAGGCCAATGGTTTTCGTTTGACCGTCGAGGACCTCGAGCGTGTCCGCACTGACAAGACCAAGTTGGTGGTCTTTGTGTCGCCCTCGAACCCCACCGGCGCCGTGGTGGCGAAGGAAGACGTCGCGGCCATCGGGCGCTGGGCCGCCGAGCACGACATCTGGGTCATGTGTGACGAGATCTACGAGCACCTCACCTACGACGGCGTGGA